>Ga0102812_10002432_pt1 | contig 12596 bp, 12 predicted proteins | sample ColrivemetaGS713_FD_79334 | JGI IMG/M metagenome (GOLD analysis project Ga0102812, IMG submission 79334) | Estuarine microbial communities from the Columbia River estuary - Flood tide ETM metaG S.713 | ecosystem: Environmental > Aquatic > Marine > Intertidal zone > Estuary | place: USA... | reverse complement strand
CGAGACAAGGCGCTTTCGACCAGTGCACCCGCTGCGGCAACACCCAGTTGCGCTTGTATTTCTCTGACGGCCTCTGGTGCCACCGTGGCGTAAACCAACACCGGGCCCTTGGGCAAGTGTTGGCGCGCCCAATCGGCGGCCGCGTCGACGGTAGTGGTTCCATTGGCCAAGCCCAGAGGATCAATGGCCAACGCTGGCAAGCCAGCATCGCGCCAAACGGCTACCTGCTGATTGGTGGCAACCGAGCAACTGCCGGAGATGACCGCCTGATAGCCGCTGGGCGGTGGGAGTTGATCCGCGTGATCGCTTGGCGCCAATTGGCCAGTGGCCCGCCAGTTTTGTGGCAAACCAATGGCAACGCCAGAGCCCGCAGTCACGAGCGGCATACCCGCCAACGCAGCGCCCATGGCCATTAGGTCCGTATTTGAGATCGCGTCAACGACTGCGACGCCGTAGCCCTGGTCCTGCAAGTTTTGAAATGCGGCCTTGATGGCATCCGCCCCCTTCGACACCGTGGCGTAATTCACCAGGCCCACGCGCCGTTTGGTTTGAGCCTGCATCACGCGCACCAAATTCGCGTCGGTCATGGGGGTGAGCGGGTGATCCCGCATCCCGCTGTCTGACAGCAACTGCTCGCCAACGAATAAATGCCCATTGAAAATGGTGCGTTGGTTCTCTGGGAAGGCGGGACACACGATGGTGAACCCCTTGCCTTCGCCGTGGATGGCGTCAAGCAATGCACCGGTCACGGGACCAATGTTTCCCGCTGGGGTTGAATCGAACGTCGAGCAATACTTGAAGTAGATCTGCGATACGCCTTGGGCCTTCAGCCACTGATACGCCTTGAGCGATTGAGCCACGGCATCAGTTGCCGGCACAGTCCGTGACTTGAGGGCGACCACGATGGCATCGGCGAAGACCGCATCGGCGGATTCCGGCACGCCGATGGTTTGAACCGTGCGCATACCGGCACGCACCAAGTTGTTTGCGAGGTCAGTGGCACCCGTGAAATCGTCGGCAATACAGCCCAGCAGCGGCGTCGTCATTTTGGCAGCTCGATTCCTGGGAAAATTTTGATGACGGCGGCATCATCCTCAAGCCCAAAACCAGCCGTGGAGGCTTGCATGAACATTTGGTGGGCGGTGGCTGACAGGGGCAAGGGGAACTTGGTCGCACGCGCCGTGTCCAGAACCAAGCCGAGGTCTTTGACAAAAATATCAACAGCCGACAGTGGCGTGTAGTCGCCTTTCAGGACGTGTGCCATTCGGTTTTCAAACATCCAGCTGTTACCGGCACTGTGGGTGATGACCTCGTACAAGTCGTCGGCCGCAACGCCTTCGCGCAAACCCAACGCCATGGCTTCAGCCGCAGCCGCGATGTGAACGCCTGCCAATAACTGGTTGATGATCTTGACTTTGCTGCCATTACCGGCCTGATCGCCCAAGCGGTAGACCTTGGCGGCCATCGCTTCCAACACACCATTCAAACGCGCATACACCGCAGGCTTGCCCGCAGTCATCATGGTCATCTCACCCGACGCGGCTTTGGCGGCGCCACCGGATATCGGCGCATCAAGATAGCCGATGCCCATGGCTTCTAATCGTTGCTCTAGATTTACGGACCAGTTGGGGTCGACGGTTGAGCACATGACAAAGGTACTGTCGGGTTGCATGCGAGCCGCCATACCGCCTGCACCAAAGAGCAGTTGCTCGGTCTGATCGGCATTGACCAGCACGCTGATGACGATTGGGCATGCATCTGCAACCGACTCTGCACTGTCACATGCCACGCCACCGTCAGCAGTAAACGCAATGACTGCTTCCGGACGAATGTCATACACGTGGACGTTGTAGCCGGCGCGACGCAGCGAGCTGGCCATGCCGGCGCCCATGGCGCCGAGGCCGATAAGTCCAATATTTTGCGGAATCTGGTTTGACATTTAGGAGTCGGGAGTTGTGTTTGAAATAAAGTATAACCAGCGCTTCCCTTGTTTTCTTGTCTGTCTGCCATGGCCACACAAATGCGCTTCGCGCATGTTTTTCACCGACGTCGGGCGCTGTGGCGCGGCGCTCGCGACGCCTTCGGCTCGCCGATGTTGGTATTGCTCGCGGGCATGATTGCCTACGGCTCAGTTGCCCATCAGCACGGCTTTAATGTATGGATCACCAGCCTTGGGAGTGTTTTTATCTTTGCGCTTCCGGGACAGGTTGTGATGCAGGAGATGGTCATCGCCGGCGCACCCATGATTTCGGTTGTACTCGCAGTGCTGCTTACGGCATCGCGTTTTGTCACCATGTCGATTACGCTGATGCCGCAGTTTCAACGTCGCGACCGCGGTCCGGCGCTGTACCTTTGGGTGCATCTGGTGGCTATGACTTCATGGGCCGTCTCCATGCGCAACTTTCCCTCGCTGCCTCCGCGAGACCGGTTGCCGTACTTCGCAGGCTTTGCCACCGCGGTATGGCTGGTGTCTTTCCCTGGGACGTTTGCGGGCTATTGGCTTTCCGAGGAAGTGCCGAATTGGATGGGTTACGGTCTGGCGCTGATCAACCCGTTGTTTTTTCTGATGTCGTTTGTAGAGCTGCGTGCCAAGATGACGCTCATGGCCGTTTTGCTTGGCTTGGTATTGGGGCCCGTTACCTACCTTTGGGATCCGACCAGCAGCTTGTTGGTTAGTGGGTTTTTGGGTGGGACGATCGCCTACTTTGGCGTCAAGCGCTGGGAGCGGCGTTTCTCATGAGTGTCACTACCTCGTTACTGGCCTTGGTTCTGTGCGGACTCGCAACCTATGCATGCCGCGCGCTTGGTGTCTTGCTCTCATCGCGTGTGTCTCAAAGCAGTGCGATTTTCCAATGGGTCTCGTGTGTCACCTACGCGATGATCGCCGCGTTGACCTCACGCATGATTTTTTTACCCAGTGGTGTGTTGGCAAACGTGCCGGTTTGGATGCGCTTGGTCATCTGTGGCATTGCGATTGTCACCATGCACTTTGGTCGTCGTAATGGCATGGTGCTCTCGCTCACCGTTGGCGTCTTGCTGGTCTGCACCTACGCCTACGGGTTTCTATGACAGCGCACAGTTAACGTGCGTCGGCGTTGGCGAAGAAAAGGGATTCCCCCTTAATTTTGTAGGTGTCGATTGCGCTTTGACCCTTGGGTGACGTGATCCAGTCAACAAAAGTTTGCGCATCGGCTGCGTTCACATGCGGGTGTTTCGCGGGGTTGACGACCATCACCCCGTATTGATTGAACAGGCGTTTATCCCCAGAAACCAAGATCTTTAAATCACCCGGATTACCAAAGTTCAGCCACGTTGCGCGGTCGCTCAGAACGTAAGCGTTCATGGCTGACGCCATGTTGAGCGCGGGACCCATTCCGCAACCGCACGCTCGGTAGCCTTTGCCTTGTGCATCCTTGAGGCCTGCCGCATCCCAGTGCCTCAATTCTGCGCTGTGGGTTCCGCTGCGGTCACCCCGGGAAATGAAAGAGGCGTTAACGCTGGCGATTTTTTTGAGTGCCGCGGTTATGTCGTTCCCTGCCACATTTGCAGGATCGGCTTTGGGGCCAATCAATACGAAGTCGTTGTACATGACTGGGTAGCGCTTGACGCTGTAACCCTCCGCTACAAATTTCTCTTCTGCGCTTTGGTTGTGCACAAACAAGACATCCGCGTCACCGCGTTTGGCGATGTCGATCGCCTGGCCCGTGCCTACCGCCGTGACTTTGACGGTGATACCAGTGGCGGCCTGGAATTTTGGCAGCAGGTGCGCGAAGAGGCCCGATTGCTCGGTGGAAGTCGTCGAGGCCATTTGAATGGTTTTGTCTTGCGCCGAGACCGTCAGGGCGGCGCATGCAAGGCTCAGAAGTGATATCGCGCGCGTCAGTTTTGCGAGTTTCATATGGGTGTCAGTGAGCTAAGAAATCGGCTATCTTAGCGCGGCTGACGGGTATGGGCGACGCGATCTCCGCAGGGGGAATTCACTCGGGGTCAGTGACTGTGACCTTGATTGACGCGTACCATGCGGCCAGGTTGGCAATGTCATCGTCAGTCAGCATTTTTGCTACAATACCCATCACAGGGTCCTGCCGCTCGCCCGATCGATAGGCTTTTAATTGTCGACGCAGATATTCGTCTTGTTGGCCTGCGAGGTTAGCTGCACCGGGCAGGTTGGCAATACCGTTGAGGCCATGGCAGTTCTGGCACATCATTTCCACTTTATTTCGACCTGCAACCAAGTCGGCCGCATTCACTGAGTTGACGGTGGTTACCAGCGCGGTTGCACATAACCAGAATTTAATGTGTGAGGATCGTTTCATAAGTCGGGGTAAAAAAGGGGCCGAACCCACAGGTTCGGCCCTAACGTCTCTGTTCGGAGACCACTGGGATGATTACTTGCCGTTGTAAGAGATGCGATAAATCGCGCCAGCCTTGTCATCGGCAACCAACAAGGAGCCGTCGACATACATGGCAACGTCCGCTGGGCGTCCCAAATAAACCCCATTCTTGTTCATGAAGCCATCAGCGAAGGGCTCCATTTTGCTTGCGTTACCCTTGCTGTCCAGATAGGTAACCATCACACGGGGACCTTTGGGTTTGACGGAGTTCCATGAACCGTGCTGTACGCTGAAAATGGCGCCGTGGTACTTCTTCGGGAACATATCACCCGTGTAGAAGTTCATGCCCAAATCAGCTGCGTGTGCAATGGTCTCGATCTGTGGTTTGACGTACATTGCAGCCAATTCTTTTGGAATCTGCTGGTCTTTGTACTCATTGGTGCGAACCTCGCCACCGCCTGTGTAGGGGTGGCCGTACCACATACCCATTTTGGGCGCGCGGTTCAACTCGCCGGGCGGTGTGTCGTCGCCCATCCCGTCCACTTGGTTGTCGGTAAACCAAAGGCTCTTGTCCTTGGGATTGAATGCCAAGCCAACCGAGTTGCGCACGCCTGTGGCTTCTACGCGGCGGTCACTGCCGTCTGCTTTGTAGCTCACAATACCGCCGATACCGACCTTGCGGTAGAGGTCTACTTTCTCTGCAGGGGTGACGTTGAACGGTTGTCCCAATGAGATGTAGATCCGTCCGTCAGGGCCAATGGTGCAGACGCGGGCCGTGTGGTTGTATGACTCTTCCTCTGGTGGGATGAGCGTGCCCTGTGGAACGATTGGCACCGCGACAGTGTCGGAACCTTCCATGAAGAACTCAGCAGCAGGGAACATCAACACACGGTTGCGCTCACCGACGAACAAGAAACCGTCGGGGGAATAGCACACACCAGCGGGGTTATCGAACTTCACGCTTGGGCTGAACTCCTGCACGGTGTCGGCAATGTTGTCCATATCCCGGTCGGTGACTGACCATACCGTGGTCTTACGGGTACCCACCCAAACTGTTGCCTTGTTGCGGCTGACCGCCATCTGGCGCGCGTCAGGAACGACCGCGAACAGTTCGATACTGAAACCATCTGGCAACGTGATGTTCTTCAACATCTTGCGCAGGTTTTCTGCGTACTTGGTGTTTTGCTCGACGGTTTTCATCGCCGGTGCGCCCGTGGTTTTGAATGCCCCCAGCTTTTGCAGATTGTCGTCGTCTCCCTTAGCCAAGGCAGCGCCAGACGACAAGGCTAGCCCCAGTAACACACCCGTCACGACGGGTGCAAGCTTAAATACACGTGACTTCATGATTTGTCCCTTTTGTTAAAAAAAAATGCCATGAAAACGATTTGCAACTCGATGTTGTGTTCAACGAACGAGTGGACGGAACATGCGCCTCGCCAACATTTGGGAAGCTAGGGAAAACCCACTACTGGTGTCGCCTAGGTAGCAAAATTTAGCGAGAGAGGTATGCGCGGAGCGTGTAACTTAGTTTCTGCTTTTCGCGTGGTGCCGCTCGCTATTTCGCGGTACGGTTGCGGTCTTTGTAACGCACTATCTGGTATTGATCAGTGGTTACTTTGTTTCGCTTTTTTCAAAAAGGACGCAGAATTATTTGGGCTTCAGGGACACATTGAAAAGAAATACACACAGCGTGTATTTTTTGTACAGCGGCTAGATGCAGGGTTGGAGCAGTTGAATTTAGTCTGTCAACTGAATCGTCTGGTCCCAAGTCAGGTGCCGGTCTGCCTCGTAGTCAGCAACAACCCAAGCGCGCTGACTGCGCTTGCCAGCATCACTCGCCTCTTCAAAAAACTCGCGTAGCACGCCGATGGACGGCGCGTCGAGGCCTACATACGGCTGGTCGATGCAAATGACTTGGGCACCAGAGGCCAAGTTGGCGATCAGGTCGACTTTGCGTCGAGACCCCGTCGACAGCATGAAGAGGCCCTTATGCTGGTGCTCGGTCAGGCTTAGCGCGCTACACAGGCTCTCGCACAGGTTCTGATTCCATGCGGGCGCGACGCGTGCGGCCTGCGCCCATCGCTCAATGGGTGTTTGTTTGTCCGATTCTGCAGTCGCGTAGGGCCAAAAAAATGCAGGTGAGCCGATATGCGTGCCGACGTGGGGCGCGTGTTGACCCGCTAAAAGCATCAGCAGCGTGGTTTTTCCAACGCGTTCGTCACCTGTGACCGCGATCAGGCCGGGTTGTATTTGCGCGTTGAGGGCTTCGAATACAACGGTTTGATCAATGATCAGGCGAACGTTCTCAAGGGTAATCAGTGGCACGGGCAGGGGCGTCGGTTACGTTGGACACGATACCGAAGGATACCGTTACCGTTGAGTCAGGCGATCCATTCGTTAGCCTCGGTGATGTGATGGTGTATTCGTCCCTTGAAGTAGCGGGCTAAGACTGCATCAGTTGCCGCCTTCGCAGCCGCGCGCTCAGGACTGGCTAAGGCGATATCAACGGCCTCACGGCTGGGATAGGTGATCGCCAAAATTAGAGGGATTTCGGGCGCGCCCGTGTCGCGTTCGTTGCTGAAACAGATGCGCACGGCTAAAGCATACGGGAATGCCTGCCACTTAGGCAAAACCTCGCGCAATATGGCGGTGCGGAATTCGGCGGCCTCGCCACTGGTGATCGTCCCTTCGAAAAGGGCAAAGCGGGTGATGGTCATGCTGGCTTTCATTCATGGTTGAGGTCTCGACAGGACCTCAGACTCGTCGAGGGTTGCGCAAAGGTAATACCTTTGGAATAGGTGATTGCACTGAGTTGTTGATCGCAGACCATGACCTATAATTTTTTCGCCATCCGGCAAAAAAAATATCATATGACCAATAAGTTTCAGCCAACCGGCCGAGAGTCATACGATCAACGAGGAGACCGAAATGAAACTACGAGCACTTGCTACAACCGCGCTAGTCGCAGCAATGAGCTTGGGCATGGGTGCCGCGACAGCAGCCACGACCAAGTTGCGTATCCAGACACACTACGCCCCTGAGACGCCCTCAGGCAAGCTAGCCCAACAGTTTTTCAACGACCTGACCACCATGTCAAATGGCGAAATTCAGGTTGAAGCCTTTTTCTCGTCTTCCGTGGTTAAAACGGTTGAGACATTTGACGCCGCCGCGACAGGTATTTTGGACTGCGACATGACGGGTGGCGGTTACCAGACCGGTAAGAACCCTGCCTTTCAGTTCGTGGGCGACATCATGGGCGGCTACGACACGCCTTACCAGCAACTCTCGTGGCTGTACTACGGCGGTGGTTTGGAGGCCGCCCAAAAGCTTTACAACAAGTACGACATGCAGCTGATCGGCTGGTGGGTGTATGGCCAGGAGTCGTTGGCATCGACCAAACCTATTCGAGGTATCAAAGACTTCAAAGATTGGAAGTTCCGCTCACCTCCCGGCTTGGAGACTAAGATCTTTGCAAACCTCGGCGCCAAGCCCATCGTGATGGATTTCACAGAAATCTTTACGGCACTCGAGTCCGGCATCATCGACGGGGCGGATGCGTCAGGCTTGGCCAACAACGTGGGCTTGGGTTTGTATGACATCGCGAAGCACACCAACTACCCTGGCTTCCACTCGATGCCATCGGATCACTTGGCATGTAACAAGGGCGTGTACGACAAGATGTCCAAGTCACACCAGCGTATTTTGAACACCGCAATGGAGGCTTTGGCTCTGCGTACCGCTTTGACTTTCGAGAGGAAGAACACGGAAGCAGCCGCTATGTTGCGTGCCAAAGGTGTGAAGTTGTACAACTGGTCAGATGAAGATCGCGCCACGTTCCGTGCGGCAGCGCTCAAGGCATGGCCTGAGTTTGCATCAACACCAGAAGCGAAAGCGCTGGTTGCCAGCCACACCAAGTACCTAAGAGAGTTGGGATTGGTCAAGTAAGTTGTCTCCTGAGAAAGCCGGGGTTCGCCCCGGCTTTTTTTTAGAGCTTGAGATACTCGACGACCCTATAACAATGCATCCGGAGTCTAGGCCCCATGATTGAACACAAACCGACAGGCCCAATTGACCAAATCACCTATGCGTTCAGTCGCATCACAATTTGGGGTGCTGCTTTTATCGTGGCCATCATGTTCTATGAGGTGGTCATGCGGTATGTCTTTTTTCAGCCCACGCTTTGGGTGAATGAAATGTCACTGTGGGCAGGCGGCATGATTTACGCAACCGCTGGTCTCTATGCGATGCAACAGCGCAGTCACATCCGTATATATGTGCTTTACGACATGGCACCCCAATGGTTGCGTCAGGTGTTTGACGTCATTTCCATGTTGTGCACGAGTATTTTTGTTTTTGCAGTTGTGTGGGGTGGTTTTGGAGAGGCAGTCGCCAAATTCAAGCGCTGGGAGGCCTTTGGTACGGCCTGGGATCCACCTATTCCAGCCACCGATAAACCCCTGTTATTGATTACTTTGTTTTTCCTGGTCTTACAAGGGATTTCAAATCTGATCCGAGATTGGCCCAGCGTCGCGTGGGTTCGAAAGTTGTTTGATGTGATTGCAGGTGTGACCGTGATCGTTCTGGCAGTTTGGGCGCTACCCATGTTATTTCCGCCGGCTGAGGCAGAGTTTGCGGTACCAACGCATTGGCGGATCTTCATCGCCGTTTTGTTGTTAGCGGCGATCTTTTATGCGGTCAAGGGCCTGTGGAAGGACTTCAACGTAACCCCGGAGCCCTACAGCGAGAACCATGACCCGTCAGCCGAGTTCGATTTGCCAGACGCGGTTATGGCGCAACGGCCTGACCAGACCAACGCGCAACGGTAAGCACCCCCAATCAATTACAACCGTGTCTGTGACACGGTTTAGGAGTACGTGAACGTGGATATCTCAACCATTTCGATTATTTTGCTTATTGGCATGCTGGTGCTGCTTGCCATCGGTATGCCCTTGGGGTTCGCATCCGGATTTTTGGCGACGGTGGTGTTGGTGTTGAAGTTTGAACCAACCTTGCTGACCGACCCGTTTGTACATGGCTTGAATTTCGCGGAATGGAAAGCAGGCGAGGGTACCCTGACCCGAACCTTTGGCGCTGGCCCATTGAATATTTTGGCACAGCGACTCTACGGCATCATGACAAACTATGTGTTGATCTCGGTACCGCTGTTTATTTTCATGGCGACCTTGCTGGAGAGATCAGGCATCGCGCGTGATATGTACAGCACACTCAGCATTTGGATGAACCGCACCCGGGGTGGTATCGCCGTCGTGACGGCACTCATGGCGGTCGTGATGGCCGCTATGTCCGGCATTATTGGCGGCGAAGTGGTGCTGTTGGGTTTGATCGCGTTGCCGCAAATGCTTCGCTTGGGATATGACCAAAATTTAGCCGTGGGCACCATTTGTGCGTCCGGCTCGCTGGGCACGATGATTCCACCATCTATCGTGTTGATCTTTTTCGGCTTAATCACCGAGACGTCGATTCATGCGCTGTTTCAGGCCTCATTCCTGCCCGGATTCATCATGGCCGGGCTCTACATCATCTACATCCTGATTAGAACCAATTTGAATCCATCGCTGGCACCCTTGCCAGAGCCTTCCCCAGATGATCTAACGGCAGCGGAAAAAATCAAGTTCGGTAAACGCTTGTTGGCGATCGTTGCTTTTATTGCCTCGACCTTGATCGGTGTACGCGCCTTTATCGTTCAAAACTTTGTAACGATTGAGGAATACATGTGGTTCCAGTCGCCCAATTGGTTCACGGTGATGGCGATCATCGCATTGGCGACAGGGTTTTACTTATTGAAAGTCGTGGGCTGGCGCGAGACCCGTGACGCTTGGAATCAGGGTAAGGGACTGCTGCAACCCTTGGCCATCGTGTTCATCGTGCTGGGTTCCATCTACGGCGGTATCACAGGCATCACCGAGGCGGCCGCCATCGGGTCGATTGCAGTGTTGGTACTGATCAAGTTACGCGGTGAGTTCTCGATGCAGTTGGTCAAAGAGGCGTCGATGCGCACCTTTAAATCAACCGGTACCGTCATCTGGGTGACCTTCGGAGCGACAGCGCTCGCGGGTGCGTACACGATCGCTGGTGGCCCCACTTACGTGGCCAATTTGATCATTGGCTATGACTTGCCCACGTTGGGCGTGTTGTTGGTGATGATGGCGATCTTCCTGTTCTTGGGGGCGTTCATGGATTGGACAGGCATCGTGTTGTTGGTCATGCCTGTCTTTATGCCCATCGTCCTTAAGTTGCCGGTTGAAGAGATTGGCGTGTTTGCCCCCTTTGCTACTGACCCAGGTTTTGTTGCGGTTTGGTTCGGTGTGTTGTTCTGCGTGAACATGCAGGTGTCGTTCTTGTCACCGCCATTTGGCCCAGCGGCTTTCTACTTGAAATCGGTCGCGCCCCCTCACATCACGCTGCCGGATATCTTCCGCGGGTTCATGCCCTTTATCTGCATCCAAATTGTGGTGTTGGCGTTGGTGCTGTTCTTCCCCGAGTTGACGATGCTGTTCCGTTAATCGACCGTTATGACGCCTTTTCAAGCGGTGCACTGGGCGGTGACACCCGGTGCAGGGCAGGGTGACGCGGTTGCCTCTATGCCAGATGGGGGAGCACTCCGACTGGCTTTTTTATCGGGAAGCATGGCGCGGGTCACGTGGGTGCGACCTGATGGTTTTCGCGAACCAGCGACCTGGGCCATTGCGCCTACCGCTGGAGAAGATGTTCCGTGGCAGGGTCGGCTGCGTGACAGTTTGGCAGGTTTTAGTCGACCGTCCCTAACCGTCAGAAACCTGAGTGCTACTGACTCAAATTCGGCGCCTTCCCTCGAAACAACCGATTTGCGCGTGACCCTTGCAGCAGGCGTGGCGGGAACACCTCGGCTGATTTGGCAGGCACCGACAACAGGGCAGGTTTACATGGCCGACCGTGCCACCAGTGCCTACCTCGCATCGAAGCGCACCGGCGCCATTCGTCACTGTGTGGTGCGCGATCCCGCTGATCGTTATTTTGGTTTGGGTGATAAGACGGGGCCGCTCAACCTACATGGTCGGCGATTGCGATGTATGGGGCAAGATTCGCTCGGCTACGACCCTCAATCGGGAGATCCGCTCTACAAACACTGGCCGTTTTTAATGCAACGCACGCCAGATGGTTTATGGCTGGGTATCTTCTATGACACCCTGAGCGCGTGCACTTTTGACTTGGGGTGTGAGCACGACAATTACCACGACTTTTTCAGAACCATCGAAATCGACGATGGTGACCTCGACTACTACATCATGGTGGGTGACTCACCAGCGGCGGTATTGCACCAGTTCATGGCGTTGATTGGCGGCACCCATTTGCCACCCAAGTGGAGTGTTGGTTTTGCCCTGACTGCAATGGGTTTGGCAGATGCACCCGATGCGCAACAACAACTCACCGCATTCATAGCGGCCTGTGGCGATAACCGGATGCCGATCTCGGCGTTTCACTATGGGTCGGGCTATTCCTCCCGTGGTAAGCAACGCTATGTCTTCAATTGGAACCGCGATAAGTTTCCAGACCCTGAAGGAATTAACCGCAGTTTCCAAGAGGCGGGTATGCGGTTGGTGGCCAACATCAAGCCGTGCTTACTCGACGATCATCCGGCTTATCAAACGGTGCGAGATGCCGACGGCTTTATCAACAACCGAAGCACAGGGGAACCCGTTGTTGAGCCATTTTGGGATGGCAACGGCGCGTATCTCGATTTCACCAAGCCACAAGCGGTGCAATGGTGGCAGAGCGGCTTACGTCAGCAGATCCTCGAAAAGGGGATTGACAGCGGTTGGAACGACAACAACGAGTATGCTATCCAGTCTGAGGATGCGGTCTCGGATTTGTGGGGTCAGGTGGGGCCGATCCATCGCAGTCGGCCGCTGCACGCGCTGCTCATGACGCGCGCGACATTCGAGGCGCAAACCGCTTACGCGACCGCGACTGGCAGGGACGAAGCGGTCTACACCATCACCCGCGCCGGCCCGCCCGGTTTGCAACGGTACGCGCAAACCTGGTCTGGTGATAACACCACCAGCTGGGAAACCTTAAAGTGGAATATTCGGACCGGGCTACAGATGTGTTTGTCTGGGATGTTCAACGTGGGTCATGACGTAGGGGGCTTCTTCGGCCCGTCGCCAGAGCCTGAGTTGTTGGCGCGATGGGTACAGGCCTGTGCGCTCAATCCACGCATGGTCATGAACTCGTGGAAGCCTGATGGCAAAAACAACTTGCCTT
>Ga0102812_10002431_pt1 | contig 12598 bp, 11 predicted proteins | sample ColrivemetaGS713_FD_79334 | JGI IMG/M metagenome (GOLD analysis project Ga0102812, IMG submission 79334) | Estuarine microbial communities from the Columbia River estuary - Flood tide ETM metaG S.713 | ecosystem: Environmental > Aquatic > Marine > Intertidal zone > Estuary | place: USA... | reverse complement strand
TGCTCGATTTCCGAGTCGAACAGCGGATACGACGCGTTGATCGGCATATCGTTACCGACCGAGCCGTAGCCACGCAGGATTTTGTCAACCATGTCTTCGCGGTCGATGGCGTATTTCAGTGCCAAGCGCAGGTCGTTGTTGTCGAACGGCGCGGTGTTGCAGTGCATGATGAACACATAGTGTCCACGGCCAGCGGTCGATTCCACCGAGACGCTTGGTGCACGGGCCAGGAGGCCAGCAACGCGAGGCTCAACACGGTTGATCAACTGAACCTGACCCGATTGAAGTGCCGAGTTCCGCGCGGTTGCGTCGTTGATCACAAGGATCTCGATGGCGTCAAAATGGCCAACGCTGTCGTCCCAATGGCCATCGAAACGCTCTAGAACGTGGCGAACGCCGGGCTCGTTCTCTGCCCATTTGTAAGGGCCGCTCATGATGCCCGAATCTGCGCTATCCATACCGCCATTCGGTTGAATCAACAGGTGATAATCGGCGAGCAGATATGGAAGGTCAGCGTTTGGCGTGGTGGTGGTCAGAACGACCGTATCGCCGTCGACTGCGATCGACGCAACGCCACGCATGATGCCCAGAGCGCCCGACTGCGAATCTTCATTCGAGTGACGACGCAACGTTTGCGCAACATCCTCGGCGGTCAGCGTTTGACCATTGTGGAACTGTACACCGCTGCGGATCTTAAAGCGCCAAGTCTGTGCGTCAGCCGATGCCGACCACTCTTCTGCGATTTTCGGGACAAGGTTACCGGCGGGGTCAATGTTGACCAGAGTTTCACCGGTGCAATAGCCGTAGGTGAAGGGGACTTGGCTGGCAGCCAGCGCCGGATCGAGGCTGTTGGTGCTTTCGCCACCCTGCATACCCATTGTCAGGGTGCCGCCACGACGCGCGCCTTGTGCGCGAACAGCGGACGCCAGTAGAGTGTTTGCGGTGGCACCAGCAACACCGAGGGCTGCGGCGCGGCCCATGAACGAGCGGCGATCCAGTTTGCCACGTGCTGCGCGCGCAAGGTGATAACGAAGTTCGTCTTTCATTGGTCTCTCCCTGAGGTCGGCCTCTTAAGCTGAGGCGCGAGATGTGATGCTGTCTTGGCATCGTTTTTTGTTGATTGACCAATCAATAACAATCTTTGTGCGGCCAAATCAATAATTCTCTTATCGGTATCTTACCCGGCACTGTAACAATCAGACGTGTTTGCGCGCAACACGCGCAATGAAATTTCTGTCAATGATTTCGGGGGCCTCGTCGCCGTCCTTGATTTCAACGCTGACTTGCGCGTCCAATATCAAATTTTCCTGTGTTCCCGTCTGCTTAGCCGTCACCAGTGTCGTCACCGACCAATCGTCGCGTTGAAAGCTCTGCGTCCAAGAAATTTCGCAAATGGCGCTCAGTGGGTCCTCAGGTTGTATCGACCATTCCTCGACCATGACCGCCCGTGTTTCCAACCCGTGGTCGGGGTTTCGCGTGGTTCCGCTGTCTGAGGTGACGATCAAACCCTCTGCACCTTTGATCATATCGATTCGGCGCTCGCGGGTTTCTTGGCCGCGGTCCAACTGCTGCAATCGCGCCGGTGGAATGGCTTCAGGGCGCGCGAAACTATGGGCTGGCGCGTCTCCAGAATGAACCGGCAAGTTCAACGAGCCGCCCGTTAGACGAAGGTGCCCAAGGCTTGGCGAGGGCCAGATAAACGGCCAATAGGTGTTCGACAAGGCCAGCCGCAATTTGTGACCCGGTGCGAGCTGGTAAGCCATTTGATCGAGCGTGAAAGCCACAGTTATCGGCTGATCCGGCGTCAATGGCGCGGGTGGAACGCATCTATGATGCAAGTTCAGCATGCCATGAGAGATCTTTGTCGAGGATCCGTCAGGCGCAACATCACAGAGCCGAGCGACGACGAAGGCATGGCTTTGCGAGGGTGTTAGCTCGAGCGTGAGCCTTGCTGCCCCCATTAGCGACAAACCATCCGGGCAGGGCATTTCGAAACACACAGAGCGCGCGTCATCGGCGCTTTGATCGCCAGCCATTTCGCCGTTCAAGCCCATCGGAAAGAACTCGCCTGACGCAGCACCCAGTGTTTGCGGTGTTGCGATCACCTGCTCCGGTGAGCCATTGCCGCCCAACACGCCATCCGCGCACAAGGAAAGCGCGCGGTGTTGAACGCGCGGCGAGGGTAGGGTTTCGGCCAGCCAACGGCCGGGACGATAGGGGGCGCTGGCGTTGGGTGGCGCGCTATCGAGCATCCATACGCGGTAGTTTGGCAGGTCTTCGGCTCCGTTATCGAGGCCTTTGAGCCAGTGATCCCACCAATTTTTCATCTCGGTCAGAAAGCCGATGCGTGGACCGGGCACTGCCGTATGCGGGTATTGATGCACCCAAGGGCCAACAATCGCCTTGGCCATTGGCGCATTCACGACCAAATGCGCGGGGGCATTCATATAATTGTCGTTCCAACCGCCGATCGTCAGGACGGCAGCTTTGACAGCGCTATAATCCTCGCAAACCGAGCCGTGTTTCCAATACTCATCCCGCGTTTGATGGCTTGACCAAATTTCAGACAAATGCGGCATGCTGGCGATGCGCTGGCGGAAATCTTCGCGCCAATCTTCGCGCAAAAGCGGATCAGCGGGGCGCGCATTGTAGCTGAGCATCAATGTGCCCCAGGCGAAATTCTCGCCCAGAAGGCAACCGCCCTTAAAGTGAATGTCATCGTTGAAGCGATCCACTGTGCCGCAGACTTTTACGACGGCTTTGAGGGCAGGCGGGTTCAATGCCGCCGTTTGCAGGCAATTGAACGCCCCCCAGCTTTTGCCCATCATGCCTACGGCGCCACTGCACCAGTCTTGTTCCGCGATCCATGCAATCACATCACAGGCGTCCTGCAATTCTTGCTTTGAATATTCGTCGTCAAACACGCCCTCGCTGTCACCAGAGCCACGAATATCGACGCGCAAACACGCATATCCTTGGGCGGCCATCCAAGGGTGAATAGTCTCATCTCGGGGCAGGGTGTTGTCGCGCTTTCGGTAAGGAATGAATTCGAGAACGGCAGGCACCGGCGCTTCGTCTTCAGGTCGCCAGAGACGGGCCGCCAACCGGGTGCCGTCGGGCAGCGGAATGAAAAGATCGTCTTGATCCGAAATGTTCACGAATGTCTCCCGGTTATTTTTGAGAACAGAACACGTCACCACGCCTCTGAATGCAATTCAATTATCGTGGAACTCGGTCGCAAATTTCACGGCCATTGATTTGTTGTGCGATGCGCGTGAGAATTGCCGCAGAGATCGCCTGACGGCGAAACTGAAGGAGGGCTTTCATGGATAGCTTGCTAGATCAAAGTGCCTTGGACCAATCTAAGGCCCTGGAGCAAAAAGAGGTTTCGGCAGTTGAGCTGATGCATGCGACTCTGGCACGAATTGATTCTGAGAACCCCCGTGTGAACGCAATTGTCAGTCGAGTGGACGAAAACCAGCTTCTGAAACTGGCACACAAAGCCGATGCCACCCCGCGTGCAAGTTGGATGCATGGCCTACCGATGGCTGTCAAAGACCTTGCGAATGTAGCGGGGCTGGCGACGACTATGGGCTCACCGATCATGGCAGGCCAGATCGCTGCCAAAGATGATCTTTTCGTCAGCCGGGTGCGGGCTGCTGGGGCCATCTTTATTGGCAAAACGAACACACCCGAGTTCGGGCTAGGAAGTCATACGTTCAACCCCGTATTCGGCGCGACTGGCAACGCCTATGACCCAAACCTCAGTGCGGGTGGCTCATCGGGCGGTGCGGCGGTGGCGCTGGCCTGTCGGATGGTGGCGATTGCGGATGGGTCGGACATGATGGGCAGCCTGCGCAATCCGGCAGGCTGGAACAATGTGTATGGCATGCGGCCCAGTTGGGGCCGGGTACCCGATACGGCCGAGGGCGAGACCTTTCTGCATCCACTGGCAACAAACGGGCCAATGGCGCGCTGCCCACGCGACCTTGCCGCCTTGCTTGAGGTGCAATCAGGACCGGAAACACACCGGCCATTCACGTTGCCCAAAACGCCATTTTTGCAGGGAATCGAAGCCGATATGCGTGGTCGGCGAGTGGCGTGGTTAGGGGATTGGGGCGGCGCCTACCCGATGGAGCCGGGCGTGCTGGACACCTGCGAACAGGCTTTGAAAAGCTTCGAGGATTTGGGCGTCGCGGTTGAGACAATTGACGCACCTTTCGATGCAGCGCAACTGTGGCAATCTTGGCTGGATCTTCGCGCATTCGCCAATGCCAGCCGACTTGCACCACTTTATGCAAACCCTGACTGGCGACGCCAACTCAAGGCGACCGCGATTTGGGAAATCCAAACGGGTCACAATCTGACGGCTGATGCGGTTCAATCCGCCAGCCTTATCCGATCGCAATGGTACGCAAAGGCCGCGACCCTGTTCGAAACGTATGATGCCATTCTGTTGCCGTCTGCACAGGTTTGGCCGTTCCCGGTTGGCGATGAGTATCCGAAAACCATCGCGGGCCGTGCGATGGACACCTATCATCGATGGATGGAAGTCGTCATTCCCGCCAGTTTGATTGGCTTGCCAGCCATTTCGATCCCTGCTGGGTTTGGCACGAACGGATTGCCAATGGGCCTGCAAGTGATTGGCGCGCATGGCGATGATCTTGGCCTGCTGCAGTTGGCCGAAGCATGGCATCAGGCGACCAAGTGGCCAGAGAAACGCTTGCCATCAAGGGCCTGACCCTTGCCAGAAAAACATTAAACGCTTTGGAAACGTCGCGGCTCTAGCCTGAGACCTGCAAGGTCTTCACAATTCGGTCAGAATTTCAGGGTAATCAAGGGCACGGTTTCTCAATCGGAGGTACGTATGTTTTCGGCGTTCTATGCAAACCTCATGAAAGAGGACGGCGCAGTCACGGTTGATTGGGTAGTCCTTACTGGCGCGGCTATCGCGTTGGTGTTTGTGATGATTGCGTCAGTGAACGGGAGCGTTTCCGATGTCGCGGAAGAGATTGAGACTGTTTTATCAGATGTCACTGTCGTCGAGATAGGCACGCTTGGAACCTCTGAATGAAGCTTAAGTGACCACGCGCCAATGAACCGGAAAACCGGGGTCAAACACCGTTACAGGACCGGCATCGGTTTCAATTTTGTCAGGAAATACCACGGGCGTGTCGCGGCGCTCTAAGGTAAGAGTGTCCGTGTTTCGCGGCAGGCCATAGTAATCGGCGCCAAAATGGCCCGTGAATGCGTCGAGTCTATCCAATGCATCGGCGCGTTCAAAGACTTCGGCAAGCAGTGGCATGGTATGCGTCGCGGTGAAACATCCCGCAGCGCAACAGGCGCATTCCTTTTTATCGTCGCTGTGGGGCGCGCTATCCGTACCCAAAAAGAACCGTGGATCGCCGGAAGTCGCCGCCTTTACAAGCGCCAGCCGGTGCTCCTCGCGTTTGGCGACGGGCAAACAATAATAATGCGGCTTGATGCCGCCGACCAGAATATGATTGCGATTGATGATCAGGTGATGGGTTGTGATGGTCGCAGCCAAATTGTGGTCATTGGCGTGCACATAGTCGACGGCATCCTTGGTGGTAACATGCTCCATGATGATCCGCAGAGCTGGCGTTGCACGGCGGATCGGATCCAAAACCCGGTCAATGAAGACGGCTTCGCGGTCGAAAATATCGATCTCTGGGTCGGTCACTTCGCCATGCACGCAAAGCGGCACGCCTGCTTCAGCCAACGCGTCAAAAATCGGGCGAGCTTTGTCAAAATCGCGCAAGCCCGATGCCGAATTTGTCGTCGCGCCCGCAGGATAGAGTTTCACCGCAGTAATGGTCCCGGCTTGATGCGCTGCGATCACGTCAGCGGGGTCCGTGTTATCGGTTAGATAGAGCGTCATCAAAGGCGTGAAATTAGCACCCGGCAGTGCCTGCTCGATCCGCTGACGATACGCCACTGCCTGAGCACCGGTCACAACCGGAGGCACCAAATTCGGCATGATAATCGCGCGCGCGAAATCGCGTGCGGATTCTGGCGCGATGCCTGCAAGCATTGCGCCATCACGCAGATGAAGGTGGAAATCGTCGGGGCGGGTGATCGTCAGGGTGCGGGTCATGCCCTCCCTTACCGCGCAGTTGATCGGCTGTGAAGAGGGTCAACCGTGTTAGTCTTGGCTAGGCTCGCCCGGAGTGGCCGAAATTGCGGCTTCAGCTTTGACGAGTGCCCGTTTCAATTGCGGATGATCAACCAACGAGACCGCAGCCCGCAAAACCTGCACAAACCGCTGCGGGCGATTTTGCGACTGAACGCGCCCTGCTAGCCGCCCCAAATATTGCGCATGGCCACGCCGAGCGCGCCACATACGATAAAACGCCCCAGCGCTTAGCGTTCCGGCACAAGCCCCTTCGATCAAAGGGCGCAGCTTGTCTATCCGGGCCAGTTCGGCTTGCGGATCGCGCCCGATATGGCGCGCGCGCAGTTTGGTTATATGCGGACCACGGAACATGGCGGCATGAACGGCGTCTACTTGCTGGATTGGGTCATAGACCAAGAACACCTGCTCGCAGCCATCGATCATGTCGGGGGCATACCCGAAGCGGTCCTCGAAATTCAGACGGCGGGCTTTCAGAAACCGTCGATCCCAATCGGCCAAACCGGTGTCGAGCGTGGCTTGGGGCGCGAGCGCAAGAACAGTGCACCCCGGCGCAGCCACCGAAAACGCAGCAGCGCCGTAACCGCCCATTCCAGCCCCGTAAAACACGACGCGATCAAAATCCTCAAAGAAGGCGTCATCAATCAAGCGGTCAAAATATCCGAAAACAGAGCGGTCGCGAAACCAAGTTTCACCCTGCGCGACGATGCTCAACGAAGACCAACCCCGTGGCGCGGCAATCTGGTAGCCTAGGGGCATTTGTCCGCCACCAGCGCTACGAATTCCATCGAGTGTTTCGAAGGTCACCAACAAAACGGGGCCAAGATCCGAGAAAAAGGCCGAATGATCGGCTCCTAAGGATTCCAGATACCCGGCCTCTTCGCCGATCTCGTCCATGATGGCCAACCAATCTCCATCAGTCTCGGCCTCGCTGGCGTCAAAGATTTCGATTGAATCGTTGCTCATGAGCCCTCTCTACGCATGCCTACCCGCGTCGTGCAGGCGAGCATGGTAACCAATCTTATACCAATGTGAGGTGTCGGAAAACGGTGATACCAGCGGTAAACGGGCGTTTTGGGGTGCAGAAGTGGAAACTATTATTGGTGATTGTTAACCATTTGGAAACAAACATCCAATTCAGGTTGTTCCTTTGCTGAATCGGTCATAGCGTCATCACAAACATGAAACACGACGCGATGGGAAGCCAGAGTATGAAGTTTGACGATGTACCGGGCTGGTTTATGCCGATTGATCAGGCCGCTTTTTCTTGGGTTCTCCAGTTCCAAAACGACCATGAGCCCGAAGGCGCGTTGGTTGAGCTGGGTGTGTTTAAGGGCAAAAGCGCGATCGCAATGGGGAATTTCCTGCGCGCAAACGAGGTTTTCACGGCTTGTGATTTGTTCGACGATATCGTGAGCTCGGAAGCTGCCGATGCGAGTGCACAGCAGTTTTTCAAAGGCAAGTCGCTGACCCAATCAGAGTTCGAAAAGAACTACCTGTCCTTTCATTCCGAACTGCCGCGCATTGTCAAAGGCCCGACTGCAACCGTTACTCGATATGTCGCGCCACAAACCGCGCGATTTGTCCATATCGACGCGGGTCACACCTATGATTTGGTTCGCGAAGACACGGCCTCGGCGCGGACGATGTTGCGCGAAAACGGGGTGGTTGTGTTCGACGACTACCGCAAATCCAATACGATGGGGACGGGGGCTGCGGTGTGGGAAGCCATTCTGAACGAAGGCCTGAAACCGATCTTCAACACGGATTTCAAACTCTATGCGACTTGGGGCGATCCAGCACCGTTGCAGGACGCCCTGCGTAAACGCGCCGCAGATGCGGGATGGTGTCGAGTTTCAGATGCGGTAATGATCCGCGATATGCCCATGCTCTATCTGAGCCGCAAAGGCTGAATTCGGACTGGATCAGGTGAAACGCACTTTGCCGATATAAGGCAAGTTACGATTGCGTTGCGCATAGTCAATTCCGTAGCCAACCACGAACTCATCAGGGATTTCGAACCCGGTCCATGTCGCGCGGATATCGACTTCGCGGCGGCTGGGTTTGTCGAGCAATGCGCAGACCTCGAGCCGGCGCGGGCCGCGGCTGAGAAGCAGGTTTTTGACGTGATGTAGGGTGAACCCGGTATCGACGATATCTTCTACGACCAGCACATCGCGGTCAGCGATTTCACCGCGCAAATCTTTGAGAATGCGCACTTCTCGGCTCGATTGCATGGTGTCGCCGTAGGATGACGCCTCCATAAAATCAACTTCGACGGGAAGATCAATTTCGCGCACCAAATCAGCGATGAAGACAAAAGACCCGCGCAGCAAGCCAACGACGATCAATTTTTCGGTGCCCTTGAATGCCTCGGTGATTTCCTCGGCTAAGCCTTCAACGCGCGCGGCGATGCGCTTGGCCGAAATCATTTGATCGATCACATAGGATGGCTGAGACATTGGGGCACGGGCTCTTGGGGTTGTGTTTGCGGCTTCACTCTAGGAAAAGATGCGCAGAGTTGCCAGAGGTGCCGGATGCCCCGACACAGTGAGAATCGTGTGTTGCCCTATTCGCCACAGCAGATCTACGATCTGGTGGCCGATGTCGCGCGCTATCCAGAGTTTTTGCCGTGGACGGCAGCCGCACGGATAAGGTCGCGGGAGCCGATGCCAGAACGCGGTGCGGGGGCTGAAGTGCTGGAGGCCGATCTTGTGATCTCGTTCAAAGTGTTTCGCGAACGGTTTGGATCGCGGGTTGTGCTGATCCCATCCGAGCGGCGCATTGAGACTGATTATTTGGACGGGCCGTTCAAATATCTTCACTCATTTTGGCAGGTCGAGCCCGAAGGTGAACAATCGCGTGTTCTCTTTGATGTCGATTTTGAGTTTCGAAACATCATCCTGCAAAAGGCGATTGGTTTGTTTTTTGACGAGGCGATGCGCCGCGTCGTGGGTGCCTTCGAGAAGCGCGCAGATCAACTCTATGGATAAGGTCTGAAGCTGACGGAATATGAATAGGGGCGGAAGTGATCCCTCCGCCCCCATCTAAGCATTACGACGTCAGTGGATTATGAGTTCAGATCATAGGCCCGCTCACCGTGGACCTCTAGGTCTAGCCCGTTGGTTTCGGTTTCCGCATCAACACGCAGTGGGGTGATCAACCCGACCAGCTTGACCAAGATAAAGCTGACCACAATCGTCCAGACGCCGACGATGGCCAAGGCCCCGATTTGTGCTGACCAATTGCCCATGCCGAAGACAGCAATCATGAGCGTTCCGAAAATTCCGCCGACACCGTGCACCGCAAAGACATCAAGCGTGTCGTCGATCTTCAGCTTGTTGCGCACAAGGTTTACGGCCTCTTGGCACAAAACACCGGCGACAACACCAATGACCAGGGCCTCGATTGGGCCGACAAAGCCGGATGCAGGCGTGATCGATGCCAAGCCCGCGATGGTGCCAGTAACGAGGCCCACCATAGATGCCCGGCCGAATTTGATACGTTCCCAAGCGACCCAGCTCAATGACGCTGCGGCTGCCGATAGATGCGTAACGGTCAAAGCCATCGCTGCTTGACCATTTGCCGCAAGGGCAGAGCCGCCGTTAAAACCAAACCAGCCGACCCACAGCATCGCCGCCCCCATCATCACCATCCCCGGTGAATGAGGTGGCGTTGTCCGGTTCCGGCGCGGGCCCAGAGCAAAGGCAATTACCAAAGCGGCTAAGCCTGCCGTTTCATGCACCACGATACCGCCAGCGAAGTCGCGCGTTCCGATCTCACCAAAGATGCCGCCATCCGACATGAAGCCGCCGCCCCAGATCCAATGGGTTACCGGGGCATAGACAATCACCATCCAGAGTGCCGAGAATAGCAAGACGAACCCAAATCCAACGCGTTCGACGTAGGCACCGACAATCAGCGCAGGCGTGATAATTGCGAAGGTCATCTGAAAGGCAAAGAACAGCACCTCAGGGATCGTGCCAGACAGCGTGTCTGCATCAATACCCATCAAGAACGATTTCGATAAGCCGCCCCAAAATCCGTTCCCGTCGCCAAAGGCAATCGAATAGCCAACGGCCAGCCAAAGGATCGACATCAGACATGCGATGGAAAACACATGCATGAAGACGCTCAGAACGTTTCTTGCACGCACCAATCCGCCGTAAAAGAGCGCCAATGCCGGTAAGGTCATGAACAGCACGAGTGCTGTCGCCGTCATAATAAAGGCTGTATCTGCCGCGTTCATTGGAGTCCCCCAAACAATTTCCGCCTGACAAAGCGTCAATTGGTCGGTGTGAAAAGCGGCAATGCCGTGGAAACATGCCTTTTAGGCGGGCAGTTTGCGTTTTGCCCGCATTTTATCCCGTATAGCGGGCGATTCGATCAAAAATTGTGCGGAGTGCGAATCTCAGGTCAGCGACCACAAAATCATAGACAATGCATGCTCAACGGCTGCTTGACGCACCGCTTCGCGGCCAATGGCGCCGAATTCGACAGTCTCGACACGGGTCGCGCGGCCCTCACGTGCAAGCGCAAAACAAACGCGCCCCTCAGGTTTGAAGTCTGATCCGCCGGGCCCGGCGATACCGGTTATCGCGATGGCCAATTGCGCATCGGACCGGTCAAGCGCACCCTCGGCCATTTCCCCAGCCACGTCTTCGCTCACAGCACCGACGTCGTCGAGCGTGCCGTTCATGACCCCCAGCATTTGATGCTTTGCGGCATTGGAGTAGGTGATAAAGCCACGGTCGACCACGTCGCTCGAGCCGGGAATTGCTGTAAGCGCAGCCGCAACGAGGCCGCCAGTACAGCTTTCTGCTGTCGCGATCCGCAGCCCCGCTAAGCGTGCTAAATCCAAAATTTCTGCTGCGGCATGCGTCATATCAAGACCCCATGGGCGATCCCCGCCGACACCATCACAGCAATCCCCGCGAATAGCCCGGCCCAGAGGTCATCCAGCATCACGCCAGCCGGATCGCCGCGACGATCCGCGCGGCCCACAAGCCAAGGTTTCCAAATGTCGAACACTCTGAAAAAGAGGAACGCTGCGATCCAGCCGGGGTAGGCGGAGACGGCCCAGTCGGCCATTCCCATGCGCCAAAAGGCAAAGGCCGGGAACAGCAAGGTTATCCATTGCCCGGCGATTTCGTCGATCACGATCTCGGAGGGGTCCGCGCCTGGCTTGTCCCGCAATTCCTCGGCACAAGCCCAAAATCCGATGATCGTCGCGACAACAGTTGCGACGACCAAAGCCGGAAAGCCCAAATAATAGTCAATGGCGATACCGGCGACCAAGGCGCCTGCGGACCCCCATGTTCCCGGCGCAGGGCGCAGAAACCCAAGACCAAATCCTGTGGCGATTAATCGAGAAAAGGTCATGGCTTCACCAATGTTGCTGTTGCGATCGCGGCTATACCTTCTTCGCGGCCTGTAAACCCAAGTTGCTCTGATGTTGTCGCTTTGACAGATACGCGCTCAGGTTCGATATCCATGATTTCGGCCAGACACGCTTGCATCATTCCGGCATGCGGGCCGATTTTCGGGCGCTCACAGATCAGCGTGACATCAACATTGCTCAGGGCGAAGCCTTTGTCGCGGGCCAACGTAGCGGCGTGGCGAAGGAATATGTGGCTTTCGGCACCTTTCCACCGGGGATCAGTTGGGGGGAAATGACGACCGATATCCCCTTCTGCCAAGGCACCATAAATGGCGTCGGTCAGCGCGTGCATCCCGACATCGGCGTCAGAATGTCCGAGCAACGCCTTGGAGTGCGCAATGCGCACCCCACACAAATAGACATGATCGCCTTCGGTAAAAGCATGCACGTCAAAACCATTGCCTAAGCGGATATCCATTGTCTGACCTTTATTTGTCTGACGTTCGCGCAATATTTGTTCCGCGCGTTCAAAATCAACGGGATAGGTGAGTTTTAGATTTGTTTCACTGCCAGAAGTTATCCACACGGCATGCCCAGCAGCACGCGCTATGGCCACATCGTCCGCCGCATCGCCAGCATGTGCACGATGCGCATTGAGGATCGCGTCGAACTGGAAGCCCTGCGGTGTTTGCGCCCGAAACAGCCCTTCGCGATCTTGGGTCCCCGTAACAAGGTTGTCTTGAGCGCGCCATAATGCATCCGTAACCGGTAAGGCCGGGGCGGCGGCGGCATAGCTTTGCAGGGCTTCAAGAACTGGAACAATCTCGGGGCTTTGCACCAAGGGACGCGCGGCGTCATGGATAAGGACATATTTTGGCGGTGATTCTGATAGATATTCCAGCGCCGCACGGACGGATTTCGTGCGCGAAGCGCCGCCCTGAACACATGGCACGCTGAATGCTTGCGCGAAACCGACGTCATCAGGGTGGACCACCAATACAATACGGTCGAATCCAGCCTCTTGAAACGCTGCAAGCGTATGCTTGACCACTGGTGAGCCGCGA
>Ga0102812_10002429_pt1 | contig 12601 bp, 12 predicted proteins | sample ColrivemetaGS713_FD_79334 | JGI IMG/M metagenome (GOLD analysis project Ga0102812, IMG submission 79334) | Estuarine microbial communities from the Columbia River estuary - Flood tide ETM metaG S.713 | ecosystem: Environmental > Aquatic > Marine > Intertidal zone > Estuary | place: USA... | reverse complement strand
GATTGAAAATGAAAATCAGATTTCAAGGCAATCCAATGCTGAAATAATAATTTGCGCAGCGCGTTGCCACTCATCTGCACTCAAATTGAGTGGAGGAGAAAGTCTGAAGCTATATGGATGCGATAAAAACCAAAAAGTAATCAAGCCCTCGTGCAGGCAAGTCTCTACGACTTGCGCAACCTGTTTTTCTGATTGAAGGTCAAAAGCAAACATGGCACCTACGCGTCGGTGTGCCTTAACGGCCCGATGCGCAGCTATTTTAAGTTCAAATTCGGCCGCAGAGCGCTCTAATGTATCCCAATCAATTTCTGTACGCAACACCTCAATGGTTGCTGCTGCTGCTGCACAAACCATCGGATGCCCACCAAAAGTAGTGATGTGACCAAGCATGGGCTCATGTGTAAAAAGGTTCAAGAGCTGCTGAGGTGCAACCAAAGTACCTATCGGCATGCCACCACCAAGGGCCTTACCAAGGGCCAGTACGTCGGGAACTATATCGAAATGCTCGAATGCAAAAATCCGCCCTGTACGGCCCATGCCACATTGAATTTCGTCAAAAATGAGCAGGGCACCAACCTCTGTGCAGCGCGCCCTTAGAGCTTGCATAAATTCTAGTGATGGCCGACGTACTCCGGCATCGCCTTGAACTGTTTCAATCAATACACCAGCGGTTTGGAGTGTAATTTGAGATAAAGCAGCGATGTCATTGTGGGTTAAAATACGAACGTCAGGCAATAAGGGTCTGAATGCTCTTTTCTTTATTTCATTGGCCGAAACACTCATTGCGCCATGAGTGCTACCGTGGTAACTTCCACTAAATGACACAAGTTCTGTTCTGCCCGTGGCTCGTTTGGCCAGTTTCAATGATGCCTCGATTGCTTCTGTTCCCGAATTGACCACATAAACACCATCTAGCTCTGCGGGAAGCACCTCAAGGAGCTGCCGCACCAAAGCTTGTTGTGCATCTTGTATAAATTCACCATAGACCATCACATGTAAGTGTTTGTCAAGTTGAGTTTGCAATGCCTCGACTACTCTAGGATGACGATGTCCAATATTATTGACTGCTACCCCGGCAATCATATCTAAATAAGATTTTCCTTTTTTATCATAAATGTAGGCCCCCTCAGCCCTGTCCACTTCAATTAGAAATGGAAATGGACTGGTCTGTCCTAAATGAGAAAGGAAAAACTGAGCTTCTGACGTCATTTTTTAACTGGCAATAACGGCAAAATGGGAGAGCCTATCATTGACCCTGGTCGCTGTAAGTTAAGCATGTGCACTAATGTTGCTGCAATATCAGTTATTTGAATTGGTTCATAGAGATCTAAACCTTGAGGAATTCCCTTACCGTACCATAATAAAGGCACATGTGTATCATAATTAAAAGCAGAACCATGTGAGGTCCCTTGGTGCGCCAAGGGCTCGTCAAGTTCTTTTGAGAGGTATCCGGGTTGTAATAAAAAAACTACTTCTCCGCTCCGTTGTGCGTCATAACCATTGCGCAATAATTCTCCCCAATAATCAGTTTGGCAGGAACCGCTCCGAAGTTCTTGGCGCGTCAAGACGGTTTTAACTTCTGGCCAACGGCGCAATTCCTCGGCTGCAAAAGAAGCAACTTCATCAATGGAAAGATGCAGCGAATCTATTTTTTCTAAATTGAGGTAAAGATTCTGGTTGATTTCAAATTCCAATAAATCTGCATTGTATTTCATGATAAAATCATCGCGAAGTACTTGCAAACGATCTTTTAAAAAGAAATAACCACCAGGCAGTTGCATTTTTACAAGCATTTCTGGCACCGGGACCACAGCATGATCAGCCGTTAAAAACAAAGTGAAACCATCTTTACCAAAGCTTGTTTCTAGACTAGAAAACAGGCGTTGTAGTTCGCGATCAAGACGCGCATACATGTCTTCCATTTCTCGAGAATAGGGCCCAAATGCATGGCCGGCTATATCAGGTGTGGAGTAAGAAATACACAAAAAATCTGTATACTGGTCTTGACCGAGATCTTCATTTTCTAGTGCAAGAATTGCTAAATCGGTTAGTTTTTCATTGGCCTGTGGCGATATGGTAAAGAGTGAATTTGCATTTGCACCAGCAGCAATCATTGCAGGAAAATCATAAGGGAAGGTGGCACTAGTTTTTCCATTAAGCACTACTTCGTAGGGGCTTTCATCGGCTAATTGATAGGTGCTTTGGGGCAAAAGTAGGCGCCATGGCTTTAAGTCCTTAGCTGGGTCAAAACGGGCATTAAAAGATTCCACCCAACCAGGCAATTTTTCTTGGCCATAAAAAGAACTCGTCACAAAATCTCCGGAAGAGTAATCGTACCAGTAGGTCCCGTCCGATAGATGCCCCCCTGGCAAGATAGCGCCACGATCTTTGATGGAAATAGAAATTACTTTTGATTTTGACGAAGCCATTTTGAGTTGGTCAGTGATGGTGTAGGTAAGCAAATTCATAGGTGAAGTTTGCCCGCCTGTGGTGCTGCCTATGGTTCTGTAACGCGTGTCATTGACACTTGTATTGGCGGCTTTTTTAGCTCGATTATACCACTCATTACCAACGATACCATGATTTGATGGTGTGGTGCCGGTATAAATAGAAGCATGACCTGGCGCAGTGTAAGTTGGCACATAATTGTATTGTGCGTTGCGGCAATTGGTGCCTTTGGTCATCAAACGGTTGAAACCACCGCTAGAATAGACATGATTGAACCGATAGAGGTATTCATAGCACATTTGATCAATCACTATACCCACCATGATTTTTGGAGTCTTAATCGTTTGGGCTTTTGGGCCAAACTGGAAGGAAAAAAATGCAGCGAGTAACAAAACGTATTTCATGATTCAAATTTACACATTCCATTTTTTTAATCGTAAGCAACTTTTTGAATATTTATACGTCTTGAATTAAATTTAACTTTTTCTAAATGAAAAGAATACTACCCTTACTTATATTGACAATTACATTTTTGAATTTAAATAAAGTGCATGCGCAGTTTGTCATGACTGTGAATGTAGTCGATTGCAGCTCTCCTAGCCTTTGTGATGGCTCTGCCTCAATAGATTCCATGAATACGCAATTTACCACCATTGATTGGTATATGAATGGTGTGCTTATTCAATCGGGTGGTACGTATATTGGAAATCTTTGCCCCGGTAATTACATGGTAATCACCATGGGCAATGGTCTAACAATGACCTCCCCATTTACTATTGGTGTGGGTGCTCCAAATCCTTGTAACGGTTTTACAAGTACCATCCTCTATGGATTGATGAGCGGGCCCACGACCTGTGATGGATGGGTATCGGCCATCGTAAGTGGTGGTACGGCTCCCTACACTTATTTGTGGAGTACATTGGATATGAATTCTACACTGAGCAATCTCTGTTCTGGAACTTACACTGTGAATATCACTGATGCCAACGGTTGCACAACTAGTGCTTCGCAAGCCATTTACTACGACACGACTAATACTAACCCTTGTGCAGGATTTTCGGCGAGTGTAACAGTTACAGACTGCAGTGCACCAGGAGTTTGCGATGGTGAATTAACTGCAACAATGATCAGCGGTACATCGCCATTTATGGTAAGTTGGTCCAATGCCGCCACTACCTACACTATCTCGAATTTATGTTCTGGGTCTTACGATGCTACTATTACAGATGCAATGGGCTGTTCAATAAATATTTCCCAATTTGTTGGTTATAATAATGGCAATTTTGATTCAATTAATGTCATCGGCAACTTAGCTTCTGGTGCAAACATTACTGGAACCATGCTCTCGAATTGGGTTTATAACTGCGATATAGAGCTTTCAATGCTCGACACTGCTTATATGGTATCGGCTACCTTTGGAAACAACCCTGCCAATCAAGATAGTTTATATACGACTTGGTATTTGGTTGATACTGCCGGAGCTTTTACCTATGTAGATTACACTTTTTACGTTCCAGGAGCAGTAGGGAGCTATAATTTAGTGCTTCAAGTGTATTGCCCAATTAAGTCAACCCCTTTGTATTATCAAATCATTTCTCAATTCGACGTGCAAAGTGCTAGTGTCGCTCAAAGCGATATGATCAATTTCCAACTTGCCCCCAACCCAGCTCAACATATTTTATATATAAACGGTCTTGAATCTGGGGCCTATCGCATTTATAATTACACAGGGAAGTGTATCCAGTATGGCGATTTTGAAAAACAAATCAACATCGAGCAACTAGATAATGGATCTTACCTACTTTACCTCAATGGCAAGGTACTTCCATTTATTAAACTGTATCAATAAGCGTTCTTAACTTGAAACGCTCTCCAAAGAAAAGGGCCCGCGTTGCGGGCCCTTTTTGATTGAATCTATACATTATTGAAGCAGTTTCGAGATCTTGGTTTTGACTAACCTTTACCCGATTTTACCGAAGGTACCGTTGGTTTTGGGCTCGAAGGAATCGACGGCTTTGGTGCAACTGGCACCGAAGGTCGAGAAGGGGCCGGAGCGGATGGCGCAGTTGATCTTGACGGTGCTGAATAAACAGGTTTAGGGCTTGTTGGAGTTGTAGGGTTTCTCTCAAAAGTTGTGGGTCTTTGGTGGGTCTCGGTGTTTGGTCTAGACACATTGTTTTCTTTGCTTGAAACTTGTGGTTTTTCTGCTCCACGGCTTGGTTTAGTTTCAATGCTTTGCGGTCTATCTGTTGGGGATTTTCCTTCCGAAAATTGATGGTTATTGTTATTTAATGCCGGGCGCTCTACCTTTCCTAATACCGTTGTTGTTGGATTGGGTATATTAGGTACCGGTGGCACATTGGGCGCAATATTCAAATACCCTTGATCAAAGATGCATCCTCCCAATTCATCGGCAGGCACACCCATTTGCATACAACGCTGACGCGCTTGCTCCCTACTTTGAGCATTCATTTGAGATAAATTCATATAGACCCTCGGAAAGCTTCTATCAGTAAACGAAGCAGTTGTATTTCCTGGGCGGTAATCAAATAGCGTATTTTGGTCTGTAAGGCGCCAATCCTCAGCAAAATTCTTTGCCATGTAGGCATTAAACTCTTGTTCAGCTAAGTTGTTCAATTGTGCGGCATTTCGACTATCAAAAGTATAGGCCGATGCAATTGAAAGTGCTGCAATGTTATTGGGGCGCGGCATATTATTTCTGATATTGAAATCATCGTCGGCAAAACCATTGTTATTTCCAAGCAGACCTTCATACAAATTGCGATCACACTCAAAAACAGCAACCGTTACATTGACAAACCCTCTTACACCAGAATTTCTCACATCGATTACCGTGGTTTCGCCTGTGGGCCAACAAACGGTATAATTGCGCCCATCGAGACGAATTACTCCACCGTGAGGTAAATAATAACTTCTGCCTTGCAATTGGATCGGCTGTCCGTTGAGCCTGAGTGGAGTTTGTTGGAATTCATCTGGTTTGTCTGCTGCATAAAAACAAAGTCGGTCACCAGCTACATTCATGGCAACTGCTGCGTTTAATGAAAAATTTTCGTCTTGGGCACGTTGCCTGGTTTGCACTTCAAATTGGCCATCAGACTTCTTTGACAAAATAAACTCACCAACGGTCTGAAACGAATAAGAGGCGCGATCATATGACTTGAGGTGTGGATCTCCATAAGATCTGCCGTAGGTCCTAGTACAAAAAGTGTTTTGAATCAAGGTACTAAAAAGCGCAAGATCTGCCTGTGATGAATTTTGAGCGCTCGAAAGATTTTGGTTTTCAAGCACCATCTGACGTAAATCTTGCCGATCTTTAGCTGGCAAGACACTCAATAACTCGAATGGAGTAAAATCTTCAGGAAAAGTACGGTCCGGAATTTGACGATGCTCAGCCAAGGCCATAATCGCAGCTGCCAACCACGGGCCGCGGACATCATCAAGCCTTTCTAAATGTTCTTTAATTGGGTCGAAAGCAGCGCTCGGTGTTTGTCCATAAATGAAAACTGTCGTTTGAAGCACAGCGACAAAAAAGAGTATAATTTTTTTCATATATTTTAGTTTAGCTTTTTATACTATAGCAAGTTTCGAGCCAAAAAAATTATTCATTGAATTTATACCCGATACCTTTAATTGTGGAGATGTATTGATCTCCAATTTTTTCTCTGATCTTACGAATATGTACGTCTATAGTACGATCACCAACAATGATGTCTGTGCCCCAGACTTTTTGTAAAATCTGGTCGCGCTTAAAAACAAAATTTGGGCGTGAAGCCAATAAGGCCAGTAACTCAAATTCTTTTCTCGGAAGTTGTATTTCAATACCGTCTTTTTCCAAAAGGTATTTTTCCCGATTGATATAAAAAGCTTGTTGCTTTTGAGGTTGTTGTAATTTGCTTCTTCTGAGCATGGCTTGAATCCTTGATAACAATACCTTTGTTTTGATAGGCTTGGCAATGTAGTCATCGGCGCCAGCGTCAAGGCCTGCAATTTGACTATAATCCTCGTTTCGAGCCGTTAAAAAGCAAATAAGGATATCTTGATTTTTTTCATCGGCTTTGATGCGTTCACAAACTTCTATGCCATCGAGTTGTGGCATCATCACGTCAAGCAATATCAAATGAGGTTTTTCTTTTGCAATGATCTCTAGACATGAGAGTCCGTTGTCGGTGACCGAAACCTGATACCCTTCCTTTTCTAAGTTGTATTTCAACAGAATACGGATATCTTCTTCGTCATCAACAATGAGAATATGGGCTTGATTCATAGGGTAAAGTTATGTATTCTAGGTATGGATAGCTTTGATGGTAAGTAATTTTTTTAGCAAAAATTTAACAAGGCACTGTAACCATTAATAAAAATTACGCTTAACTTTGTAACACTAGTAGTAGGTTTAGGTTAATAGTCAAGAGCTTTGGTCCGCCAAAGCTCTTGGCTTTTAAAGATGATTATGAAAATCAAAATCCTCATGGTAGAAGACGATATCAGCCTTGGTATCGTGGTTTCGGATCAGCTTCGGGCCGATGGATATGCCGTTACTTTATGTGAAAATGGTGCAGAAGCATTGCGGCGATTTCAAGAAGAACCTTATCATCTGTGTATTTTTGATGTCATGCTTCCTATCAAAGATGGTTTTACCCTAGCTCGAGACATACGCAAACAAAATACCGAGATTCCAATCCTTTTTCTATCGGCAAGGAGCCAAACAGCAGATAAAATCGAAGGATTCAACGCTGGTGCAGATGACTACCTCACCAAACCGTTTAGTGCCGAAGAATTACAATTAAGGGTAAAAGCCTTGCTCAAACGTGTCAAATTGCAAGCGGATACACCAGAATTGAAGGTGGTGACGATTGGTCTTTATACCTTTGACACGGAAAATTTCACGCTACAATCTCCTTCTCAATTAATTACGCTGACCAAAAAAGAGGCCATGATACTGAGAACGCTCTATAAATACAAAAATCAACTCATTCCGCGGGATGTGATTTTGAATTCGGTTTGGGGGCAAGATGATTACTTTGTTGGGCGTAGTTTGGATGTTTTTATCACTAAACTTCGAAAATACCTCAAAGAAGATCCAAATATTCAAATCAATAATGTGCACGGGGTTGGTTTCAAATTTGAATGTCAATGCAATTGATATTGCACATTGAATCAAGCACCACCGTTTGTAGTGTAGCGCTTTCAGCCGAGGGTCATTTGCTTAATTTTATCGACAAACAATCCGAAGGCTATATTCATGGTGAATCACTTACACTCATGATAGAAGAACTTTTCCAAAAAGCAGGCCGTAAATTAGGAGATCTTTCAGCCATCAGTTACAGCGCTGGGCCAGGATCTTACACAGGATTGCGCATTGGACTCTCTACAGCCAAAGGACTTTGCTATGCACTGTCCATTCCATTAATAGCCATCCCTACACACGATATTTTATTTGAAATGACACGAGCTGCCTATCCGTCATCGACAAAAAATGTTATTGCCATGCTTGATGCGAGGCGTACAGAAGTGTACTTGCAGTCTTTTGAATCTTCAGGCCAGGTAATTTCAAGCTTACAATGTGCCTTACTAGATCAAATGTCTCCTTTGGAAAATTTACCAGCAATAGTTGTCGGCGATGCCAATCTAAAGGCTAAAGATTTCTGGACACAAAAGGAATTGACTTGGTTAGACACACCCATCTCTGCCAAATTCCAAGTAAATCCATCCGCTAAGGCATACTCAGAAAAAAAATTCGAAGACACCGCTTACTGCAATCCAATATATTTGAAGGGGGCAAATGGAATCTTACTCTAAACAAAATCTAAAATCATTATTTTTTTTGTTCAACGTATGCGAATGCTTCTTAACTTTGTACAAAGCCGACGCTTAACATGACTGAACATCTCAATACGCTTTTATCTGAAATACGCTCGCGTAGTTTGCAACTTGCCACGGATTTAAAAAACGAACGCGCAAAGCAACTTGCATTACAACAAGAATTAGAGCAAACACAAGCCCTCTATCTTGCTGAGAAAGCTGCTGTTTCAGAGTTAAAAGTGCAAATTGAAACGCTCAATATGTCATTGGCTGAGGCTCAAAACAAAGTTGTGGAGGTTCCTGTTGCTGCTCAAAGCCGCAATCCGCAGGAAATTGATGCACTTGTGAAGGAAATTGAATTCTGTATAGAAATGCTCAAGCAAGCTTAAATGACAAAAATAGCGCTTAAAATCAATATTGCCGGCCGAACTTACCCCCTCAACGTCCCCGAGGCGGAGGTAGAGGCAGTTCATCATGCCGCCGCTGAAGTGAATAAAGCAATTGACTTGTTGCGAAAAAACTATGCCGTTAACGATACCCAAGATCTCTTGGCAATGTCGGCACTCCAACTATTGACCAAAGCAAAAGCAGAGGCCAAGCCAGTTGAAAAAATGCCAGACTATTCCGATATAGAAGCCGCACTCGCAGCCCTAAGAGAAGACTTGGAAAACATTCAATAACTTTCATTTGTATCGGCTCCATTGACTACAAATATTACGTAGTATGGACATTATGTGGATTTTAATCGGTTCCCTTGGAGGAGGTGTAGCTACCTTTGTAGCACAGAAAACACTCCTTAAAAAGGATGCCGAACGCATTATCAAAGAAGCTGAAACAAAAGCTGAAACAATTCAAAAAGAAAGAGCCTTACAAGCCAAAGAACGCTTTAAAACAAAAAGAAGAGCACGAAGAAGTCATCAAAGATCGCGAACGAAAAATGCAATCTAATGAAGATCGCTTTCGCACTAAAGAAAAGACGCTGAATCAAAAATTAGAAGAGATTGGCAGAAAAGAAAAAGACCTTGAGCAAACTCAAAATGAATACCAAACCAAAGCACAGCTTCTAGAAGCCCGAACGCAAGAGCTCGACAAAATTCATCAAAAGCAAATTGCTGAACTCTCTAAAATTGCCCAATTGGCACCCGAAGATGCCAAACAGCATCTCATGCAGGCACTCACTGATGAAGCTCGCACGGCAGCAATGGCAACCATTAAAGAAATTACAGAAGAGGCCAAACTCAATGCCAATAAAGAAGCACGCAAAATTGTGATCCAAAGCATTCAGCGCGTTGCCACCGAACAAGCCATTGAAAACGCCGTTTCGGTATTTAATATTGAATCTGACGAAGTCAAAGGAAGAATTATTGGTCGCGAGGGTAGAAATATTCGTGCCTTAGAAGCGGCAACTGGAGTAGAAATTATCGTAGATGACACCCCAGAGGCCATCATTCTTTCTTGTTTTGATCCTGTACGCCGAGAGATTGCAAGACTCAGCTTACATCAATTGGTATCGGACGGTCGTATTCACCCTGCACGCATTGAAGAGGTGGTTTCAAAAACCCGCAAACAACTCGATGAAGAGATCGCCGAAACAGGCAGACGCACCTGTATCGATCTAGGTATTCATGGTTTGCATCCAGAATTGATGCGAATGGTAGGGCGCATGAAATTTAGATCGTCATATGGACAAAACTTGCTGCAACACTCCAGAGAAGTTGCGAATCTTTGTGCTATTATGGCCGCAGAACTCGGTTTAAATGTCAAACTGGCTAAACGTGCTGGTTTGCTGCATGATATTGGAAAGGTGCCTGATGAAGAACCAGAATTGCCGCATGCCATTCTCGGTATGAAAATAGCCGAAAAATTTGGCGAGAAAGGAGACGTACTCAATGCCATTGGCGCTCACCACGATGAAATAGAAATGACTACACTCATTTCTCCAATAGTTCAAGTTTGCGATGCAATATCTGGCGCACGCCCAGGCGCACGTCGTGAAATTGTAGAGGCTTACATTAAACGCATCAAAGAACTTGAAAATTTAGCGCTTTCTTACGACGGTGTGGGCAGCGCATATGCTATTCAGGCTGGGCGTGAATTACGCGTCTTGGTCGAGGCAGAAAAAGTGAGCGATCAACGCGCCGAAGAACTTTCATTTACCATTTCTCAGCGGATCCAAACCGAAATGACCTACCCGGGTCAAGTCAAGGTAACGGTAATACGCGAGAAAAGAGCTGTCAATTACGCTAAATAATATGATGATGCGTTCCGAGCTATTTCAATGCCTGATTGCCGGGCCTTGTTCGGCCGAGACACGCAGTCAAATACTCCAAACAGCGGAAGGTCTACGAGATCTTCCGCTTTCTTATTTTAGGGCAGGTATTTGGAAACCACGCACCCAACCCGGTGCATTTGAAGGTATCGGCAATGAAGGCTTAGTTTGGCTTCAAGAAGTGAGAGAAAAATTCGGTTTCAAAATTTGTACTGAAGTGGCAACGGCCGAACATGTGAAGGCGGCAGTTGAACATCAGCTAGATATGGTTTGGATTGGCGCACGCTCAACGGTTAATCCTTTTACAGTTCAAGAACTCGCCGAGGCATTAGAAGGCACGAGGATTGCGGTCATGGTGAAAAATCCTGTGAATCCCGACCTTAAACTTTGGCTTGGGGCCATTGAGCGGCTCGAACGCCATCAGATAAATGTCATTGGAGTGATCCACCGGGGTTTTTCAGTCTATCAAAAAACTAAATACCGCAACAATCCGCATTGGCAAATTGCCATTGATTTCAAACAAGCACGCCCCGACCTACCTCTACTTATGGATCCCTCACATATTGGTGGAAGGGCAGCCCTCATCGGGCCTTTGGCCCAACAAGCGCTGGACCTTCATTACGACGGACTAATGATTGAGACTCATTGCAACCCTAAACATGCTCTTACCGATGCCAAGCAACAAATTAGTCCAAATGAATTGGCAACAATCTTTAATGCATTAGAACCAAGGCCCAAAAACGACCAATTGAGTTTGGTGCTCACCAATCTGCGAGAAAAACTCAGTAGCATTGACGATTCACTCATAGAACTCTTAGAGGAGCGTATGAATTTATCTTATCAAATTGGGATGCTCAAGCGCAGCCATAACTCACCGATATTGCAAGTAGAACATTGGGAAGCTACCAAACGTATTTTTATTGAAAAGGCCCTACAATCCGGATTAGCTATGGAATTTATTGAACAGTTCATTAAGATGATCCACGAAGAATCTTTAAGAATTCAACTCGACATCAATAAGGAGCATCATGCTAGTTAAGGCCAAATCCATTCATGGTACATTAATGGCCCCTCCATCCAAAAGCCATGGTCAGAGACTACTTTTGTTATCTTGCCTCTGTGAAAACTCTAATCCGATACAAAATTTAGGGACAGATCAAGACACCCAAGCCATGCTCAAGGCAATTCAAGGATTGAAAGAAGCAAAAAAAGAAGGTCAAAATACTGGAACTATATATGTTGGCGAAAGTGGTTTTGCATTGCGGACATTGGCTTTTGTAGGCAATGTTTTTTATGAAGAATATAAAATGGAAGGCTGTGGAACGCTACTGAACAGAAAACATAAGTCCACAATAGAAATCCTTGAGCAGCTTGGTCTAAGCGTTGCACATAAAAATTTTCAATTGCCCTTCATTATTTCGGGACAAATAAAAAATCAGAACTTGGTAATTGATGGTTCTGAAGGGTCACAGTATGTGTCTGGGTTGTTTTTACTGGCCGCTATCACGCCAGGAAGCTGGCACCTTCAAATAGAAAATCTTCGAAGCAGGGCTTATTTTGACATGACCTTAGCTTTACTCAAAGACGCTGGATTTCTGTTTAAAAGAACTCAGGACAACTTTGAATTTCATGGCGCACAGCAATTAAAATCAAGTAAAGAAATTGTTGAAGGAGACTGGAGCAGTGTCGCAGGCTTTTTAGTTGGCGCAGCAATCAATGGAAATCTTAGCATTGATGGGCTCAATAAAAGTAGCCTACAACCTGACAGTCAACTATTGGTGGCGCTCAAACAATTTGGTGGCAAACACAGATGGGAAGACCATACCTTAATTGTAAATTCTACCGACCAAAAACTTCCATTTGAGTTTGATTGTACGCATTGCCCTGATTTATTCCCTGTGCTTGTAGTGTTGGCCTGTGCTGCCAATGGCAAAAGCAGTATCAGTGGTATTGAGCGTTTGAAAAACAAAGAATCTGATCGTTTATTGGCCATGAGCCAAGCATTAGATCGGTGGGAAATCCATTACCAAATTAGAAATAACACTTTGTTTATTGAAGGTAAAG
>Ga0102812_10002424_pt1 | contig 12607 bp, 8 predicted proteins | sample ColrivemetaGS713_FD_79334 | JGI IMG/M metagenome (GOLD analysis project Ga0102812, IMG submission 79334) | Estuarine microbial communities from the Columbia River estuary - Flood tide ETM metaG S.713 | ecosystem: Environmental > Aquatic > Marine > Intertidal zone > Estuary | place: USA: Columbia... | reverse complement strand
GGCCAACCGGTTTCGGTTTGCCACCAGTGATCGATCACCGGCACGCCCAGTTGCTCCTGGGCCCAGGCCAGGGTGTTGGGATCGCAGCGCTCACCAGCCAGGAACAGTGACTCCAGCCCGGACAGATCGTATTTGGACAGGTATTCACCGCGAGGATCTTCTTTCCTGATGGCGCGAAATGCAGTGGGCGCGGTGAACATCACCTTCACCTTGTATTCCTCGATAATTCGCCAGAACGCACCGGGGTCAGGCGTACCCACCGGCTTGCCTTCATAGATAACCGTGGTATTGCCATTGAACAGCGGGCCGTAGACGATATAGGAGTGCCCGACTACCCAGCCCACATCTGAGGCCGCCCAGTACACATCGCCGGGCTCAACGTTGTAGATATGTTTCATGCTCCACTTCAAGGCCACGATGCTCCCACCGGTATCGCGCACCACACCCTTGGGCTGGCCCGTGGTGCCGGATGTATAGAGGATATACAGCGGGTCATTGGCATTGACCGGCACACAGTCCGCCGGTTCCGCGGCGTCCATCCCGGCATCCCAATCCAGATCGCGTCCGGGTATCAGCTGCGCTTCCTGCATGGGTCGCTGCAGGACAATACAGGTGGAGGGCTTGTGGGTGGCAAGCTCGATCGCCTTGTCCAGCAGTGGCTTATAGGCCACCACCCGGTTCGGCTCCACCCCACAGCTGGCGCTGACAATAACCTTTGGCGAGGCATCGTCGATACGCACTGCCAGCTCGTTACTGGCAAAGCCACCGAACACCACTGAATGGATGGCACCCAGCCGCGCGCAGGCCAGCATACTGATCAGCGCCTCGGGCACCATCGGCATATAGATGATCACCCGATCTCCCTTGCCCACACCGCTGGCCGCGAGCATGCCGGCGCAGCGCGAAACCTCCAGAAGCAACTGTGCATAGGTATACTGGCGCTTGGTATCCGTTACCGGGCTGTCGTAGATTACCGCTACCTGCGCACCCAGGCCCTGCTCCACATGGATATCCACGGCGTTATAGCAGGCATTGGTGATGCCGTCGGGAAACCAGCGGTAGAATGGCGGCGTACTGTCGTCCAGCAAGGTGGTCGGCGCCTGGTACCAGTGGATATTGCGCGCAGCCTCTTGCCAGAGTGCGTGATCAGTCATTGCGGCGTCCTCTTATCTGCGGTATCCCCGCAAGCTAACCCCAATCAACGCCCCTGACAACTAGACCAAGGTGGAAGGCAGGCCATTCACAATGGCGTTCAAACGCAACGCGGCCTCCTTTTCAGGGGAGGCCGCGTGTGTGATGCGTTATGCCGGCCAAGCGGCAAGCTGGCGCGCTAGCTGTTCATCTTCACCAGCAGGTTGTAAACGCGGGTAGCGAACTTGCCATAGGGGGGGCGCAGGAACTTCATAAACGAGAAACCGGCCTGGTAAAACACCGGACGCATCTTGGAGAAAGTCACGAAACCCTCATAGCCGTGATAATGCCCCATGCCGCTGCCGCCGACCCCGCCAAAGGGAATATCGTGCTGGGCAACATGGAAAAGGGCATCGTTGACGGTGACACCGCCGGACATGATGCGCTCGATATACATGGCAGCCAGCTTGTCGTCATTGGTGAACGGGTACAGGGCCAGCGGCCGGTCATGTGAATTAACGTAATCCACAACTTCCTGAGCATCTTTATACGTCAGCACCATCAACAGAGGCCCGAAGGTCTCGCGATTGCGGATGTTCATGTCGGGAGTCGTATCCATAATCAGGTGCAGCGGGAACTTGCGCGTCTCGACATTCACCTCCTGGTTACCACTGAGGTTTATGACCGTGGCACCCTTGTCGCGGGCATCAGCCACAGTCGCCTGCAGACGCTCAACGGAGCGGTCATCAATGATAGAGGTATAGTCCACATGATTGATGTCGGGGCAGTGCTTGGCCACATAGGCTTTGGCATGCTCAACGAAAGCGTCGCGCTTTGACTCGTGCACGAACACGTAATCCACATTGGTACAGATCTGGCCGGCGTTAAACTGCTTGACGAACATGATCCGTCCAACCGCCTTTTCCAGTGGATAATCGGGATCGATCACTGCGGGCGCCTTGCCGCCCAGCTCCAGTACCACCGGGGTAAGGTTTTTAGCGGCGGAAGCCATAACCAGGCGCCCGGTCTGGCCGGAGCCGGTGAAGAAGATCAGGTCAAAAGGGACCTGGGAGAACTCGACACCCACGCCGCCGGTTTCTTCAAAAAACACCAACTTGTCTTCCGGGAAGTAGCGCCCGGAGATCTGTTGCAGCAGACGGGTCAGGGTAATGGAGTTTTCTGACATCTTGACCATCGCCCGGTTGCCGGCGGCAAAGGCAGCGGCCAGCTGGGAGAAACACAGGTTAACAGGGAAATTCCAGGGCACGATCAGGCCAACTACACCCAGTGGCTGGGGGATGACCCGGTTCTTTGCGCCGGGGAACAGGGTCATGTCCACATGGCGCTTTTGTACCTTCATCCACTTCTTGAGGTTTTTGCTGACCGAGTCAATGTCACCGCAAACAGAGATGATTTCCGCAAACTGGCTTTCATGGCGCGAGCGGTTGCCGTAATCAGTGCTGATCGCCGAGATGATGTCGTCAATATTCTCGGTAATCATCCGCTTCAGCTTGGACAGGTCTTCCTTGCGCTGCTGGTAGTCGGGATTAGGGGCCGCCAGGTAGCTGGCTCGCTGCCGGTCAAATTGGGTCTTCAGCATGGCTGCGGTTGCCTGCTGCGGGTTTTCCTGAATCGCTGTCATGTCGTTATCCTCGCGCACGTTTGTTTTAGTAAATTATCGAATAAAAATAGTCCAGCCGGGCATTATCCGCCTCTTTACAGTACCTGTGAACCGCGTAATGCCCCTGCCCCTGCTGAAATCAGGTCTTATCTGGCCAGATTGATGTCATCCGCTGCCAAACCCCGCTAACGGGGTAACAAGCCCAGTGCCTGCAACCGGGGCAACTCAATGGCCGGACAGCGGTTCATAACCACCTCGAGGCCGGCATGCCCGGCTGTCTCGGCGGCATGCGGGTCGACAACGCCAAGCTGGGTCCACAGGGTCTTCACCCCCACCTGGATGGCCTCCGCCACAATGGAGGGCAGATATTTTGACTGGCGAAAAACATCTACCATGTCCACGGGACCGGGAATCGCCGCCAGTTCAGGATAAACCAGGCAACCCTGCAAATATTGGCCAGCCAGGCCGGGATTGACAGGAAAGACCTGGTAACCGTGGTCGAGCAGGAAGTGCATAACCTCGAAACTGGGTCGCTCGGGCTTGTGACTGGCGCCCAGCAAGGCGATGGTGCGGGTACCGGTAAGGACCCGGGCAATATCAGCATCTGCCTGCAGGGGCATGGTCGTTCAGGCCTCGCCCCATACCGGTGGCCGCTTGTCCAGGAAGGCCGACACTCCCTCGCTGGCATCCTCGGACAACACCCCGCGCAGCATTGCCTTGCCGGCATAGTCAAAGGCCTGTTCGAGCGGCATATCAACCTGGCGATAGAACGTCTCCTTGCCGTCGCGAATACTCTGCGCGGAACGCGAGGCGATTCGCTCGGCCAGCCCGGCCACCTCGGCGCGCAAGTTAGCAGCCGGTACCGCGCGATTCAGCAGTCCAAAGCGTACTGCCTCCTCAGCACTGAACAGCTCGCCCGTCAGGGCCATCTCCATGGCATGCTTGCGGTGCACGTTACGGCCAATACCTACCAGCGGTGTGGTGCAGAAGGTGCCGATATTCACACCGGGAGTGCAAAAACCGGCATCTTCGCTGGCTATGGCCAGGTCACAGGCGGATACCAGCTGGCACCCGGCCGCGGTCGCGGTACCCTGCACACAGGCGATAATCGCCTTGGGTGAGTGCACAATTCCCAGCATCATGCGGGCGCAGTCCGCGAGAATCTGGCTGGCGCGGCTGGCGCGCTGAGCTTTACTCTCTCCTTCAGCAGGCATCAGCTCCCTCAGGTCGTGCCCTGCGGAAAATACCGGGCCAGACCCGGTAATCACAATTACCCGCACCAGGGGGTTGTCATTGGCCTCAGTAATGGCCTGCTCAAGCTCAGCGATCATCTGGCTGGACAGTGGATTGCGCTGGGCGGGACGGTTGAGGGTCAGCCACAGGCAATGTCCGGCCATTTCCTGCAACAGGTAGGGGGTGGTAATCGATTCTGCGCTGCCCATTGTCGTAGCTCCATTGTGTTATTCACAGGCTAATACTATAGGCCTCTTCGTGGCGGGGCAAAGCATGGACGGAGCCGCCAGTTGCCGGGCCGGCCACGGCTGGCTGATGCTGCATCGAAAGCGGGCTTGGCCATCACTGCCCGCTTAATCTACACTGCGCAGGACACTATCAGGCCAATACCGGAACAGGAATACCCATTGTGACCAATATAGAACCCGTTTTTGATGAGCAACAGCACCTGCTGGACCCCTACCAGCAGCCCCTGGATAACTACGATGTCTCCAACCCCTTCCTGTTCGCCCACGACGTCCAGGAGCAGTGGTTCAAGCGCCTGCGGGATGAAGCCCCGGTACACTATTGCCCGGAGAGTTTCTCGGGAGCTTACTGGTCGGTGACCCGCTACGAGGACATCATGACGGTGGATACCTCACACGATATCTATTCGTCGGAGCCTACCATCGTCATCCGCGAGCCGCTGGAGGGCTTTGCCCTGCCCATGTTCATCGCCATGGACCGACCCAAGCACGACGAGCAACGCAAGGTGGTGGCCCCGGTGGTGGGAGCGCAAAACCTGCGCAACTTCGAGCCCATTATCCGCGAGCGCACCATCGATGTACTGGAGCATTTACCGATTGGGGAAAGCTTCAACTGGGTCGACAAAGTGGCAATCGAACTGACCACGCGCATGCTTGCCACCCTGTTCGACTTTCCCTTTGCCGATCGCAGCAAGTTGACCTACTGGTCCGATGTCACCACAGCGATCCCCGGCATGGGCCTGATCGACAGTGATGAGCACCGTATCCAGATCATGCTGGAGTGCCTGGAGTATTTCACCGGGCTGTGGAACGAGCGGGTCAACGCTCCCCAGGGCAATGACTTTATCTCCATGCTGGCCCACGGCGAATCCACCCGCAATATGGAGCCCCAGGAATACCTGGGTAATCTGCTGCTGCTGATCGTGGGCGGCAATGACACCACCCGCAGCACCATGAGCGCCAGTGTGCTGACCATGCATGACAATCCGCAGGCTTTCGCCAAACTGGTAGCCACGCCGGAACTCATACCTTCAATGGTTGCCGAGACCATTCGCTGGCAGACCCCGTTGGCGCATATGCGGCGTACTGCCAAGGTTGATACCGAACTGGGCGGGAAAACTATTCGCGCCGGGGAGAAGGTCATCATGTGGTATGTATCCGGCAACCGCGACGAGCGTGTATTTGAGCGCCCGAACGAGTTTATCATCGACCGGGAAAATGTACGCAAGCAGCTGTCCTTTGGTTTCGGTATCCATCGCTGTATGGGCAACCGCCTGGCTGAACTGCAACTGGCTATCTTGTGGGAAGAAATCCTCAAGCGCTTCGAACGCATCGAAGTGGTGGGCGAGGTGGAACGAACAGTCTCAAATTTCGTGCACGGCTACACCTCCCTGCCTGTGGTTCTGCACCCCCGGAAAAGCTAGGACGCTGGATTGCAAGATGCTCGCAGGGCTGCGCTTAACGGTTTGATCTGGCTTCCCGCCCGGCTACTGCTGGCGATCTCGATTTTCGCCCTGGTCGCCTGCGCCGGGGTTCCCTTTGATTATCCCAGGACCGCCAGTCACTCCATTCCCGCGAGCCAGGAGACAACCCTGGGTCAAACGGGGCTGTCCTGGCGAGAGAAGCATGAAGACCTGTCCTGGATAGTGGGGATGCCCCAGGGTATTGATGCATTGGGTGCCCGCATGAAATTGATGGAGCAGGCGCAACACAGTATCGATGCCCAGTATTTTATTGTTAAGCGTGATGCCGCGGGCGCCCTGTTCACCAGCAAAATGCTGCGGGCCGCCGATCGTGGGGTCAGGGTGCGCTTACTGGTGGATGATATTTTCTCACCGGGGATTGACCAGGCCTTTTCCGTATTGAATTCCCACCCGAACATTGAGGTGAGGCTCTTCAACCCTCTCTCGCGACAGGGCCTCAAATACTGGGATTATCTGGTCGCCTTCGAACGCGCTAACCGACGTATGCACAACAAATCGTTCACGGTAGACGGTGCGATCAGCATTGTTGGTGGCCGCAATATCGGCGAGGAGTACTTTGAGCTCAACCAGGATGTCGCATTCGACGACTATGAGGTGCTTACCCTCGGTGCGGTGGTTGAGCAGGTCGGCACGGGCTTCGACCAATTCTGGAACAGTGAACTATCGGTTCCCATGGAAGCCTTCGAAATAGCGGTGGACCCCGGGGAGCTTCAGCAGTGGCGGACCTTCATTGAGGCTGAGATGTCGCTGGGGAATGCAGGCATCTATGGGCAGGCAATTGACAGCCCATTGCTGCAGGAATTGCGCAACGGCACGCTCGAACCTATCCCTGCAACAGCCACCATGGTCTCTGACAGCCCCGAAAAATTGCTATCGAAGGTAGGTGATACCGAGTACGCCACACTGGCAACAGAAACGCTGCAGCGGCTGCGGGCTGCACAGGAGCAGGTTGTCATCATCACTCCCTACTTTATCCCGCAGAATGAAGGCTCCATGGTACTGGAGGAGTTACTGGCCCGCGGCGTGCGGGTAGTTATTGTGACCAACTCCCTGGCCTCAACCAACCATGTGCCGGTGTACGCGGGTTATAGTCGCTATCGCACGCGCCTGCTGCAAGCTGGTGCCGAATTCTATGAAATACGGGCCGAAGGTACCGCTACTCCCAATGGCTGGGGTACCCATCCGGAACGCTCCACACTGCATTCGAAGATGACCATATTCGACCAGCAGACTGTTTTTGTCGGGTCCCTGAACTTCGATCCGCGCTCACTGCTTATCAATAGCGAAATGGGCTTGTTTATCGACACCAGGCTGGGTGTAGCTGCGCTGCACGAGAGCATTACGCGGGAGTTACCGCGGGTTACCTACCGGGTAGACCTAGATGAAGCAGGTAACACCCGGTGGACCTACGACTACGGTAACGAATTTGTCGTCTTGAACAAATCCCCCCAGACCAGCTGGTGGCGACGGTTCTCTGCTGGAGCCATGGGCCTGTTGCCACTGGAGGACCAACTCTAGCTCACTGGCCGGTGCACACAGCCGCTATCGCCAAAACGGGAATCAGCTCGCATTTTGAGGCAATAGCGGATGTTCAATAGCGGGGATTGGCGCATGCTTGATCTTGCGCAACGCCAAACTCACAATGAACAGACATATTTCCCGACAACAAATCCTTAACCCCCACTTCAGGATACAACTTCATGCTCAGCAGCAAGGACCAGGCCCGCGATCGCATTACCCAGGCTATGCGTGTCCTGCCCCGCGATCACTTTATCGAGATGAGTGACCCAGATCTGGTATTGGGTCGCAGCATACCGCCCACCAATGCGGTATCGGAAATCCTCAAGCATGCCCGGGTACAGGCCGAGCACACGATCCTCCATGTGGGGACCGGTGCAGGTTATGTCACCGCCCTGCTGTGTAAACTCGCTGCCCAGGTTGTCACCCTGGAGTTGAACCCGGCAATCGCCCGTGCCGCCCAGGGGCGCTTCAATAAGCTGGGCCTGGTCAATCTGATCCTGCGGGTGGAAGACGGCAGCAATGGCGCAGCCGATCTGGGTCCCTTTGACCGGATCCTGGTGTCCAGCCCGCGAGTACAGGACAAGTCCGCATTACTCGAGCAACTGACCCCGCAGGGCCTGTTACTGGCCCTGGAACAGGGGGAAAACCACAGCCATATTCTCACCCGCTACGAGCTGTCTGAACTCGGCGCTATAGAACGCAGGGAGCTGGCGATGGTGGATTTTTCCCGTGACACGGGCATGACCCTGCTCGATATGGGCATGGTCGACCAGGTGATGTTATCCGAGGCGCGGCGCACCGCGCGCCAGAAAAAACAGCCGGTGATCAATATACTGCGAGAGAAACTCAACCTGGAAGATGCCACCCTGTATCGGCGCCTCGCCGAGGAAAATGGGATGATCTTCGCTTCCATCGACGAGTTGTTGCCTACCGTGGAGCCGCGGCTGATGGATAACTTTTCCCGCAGCTTCCTTGACAGCCACCACCTGATTCCCCTGCGGATTGAAGATCACGATCTCTATGTTGCCACCGACGATCCTGACAGTTCGGTAAGCGATATTTTCCATATGCATCCCTTCGACCAGGTTCACAAGGTGCTGGTGACCCCCAATGATTTCAAGCGCCTGTGGACGACACTGGAGCTGTCCTTGCAAGGGGATGCCAAGCAGGGCTGGGGTACCGCAGGCGAGGTAAGCCCCAAGGCGGAAGCGGCCAGGGACCTGCTCACCCCGGGCAACAACAAGATCGAGGCTCATTTGATCACCCTGTGCGATGCCCTGTTACTGGAGGCGGTCAGCGAGAAAGCCAGCGACCTGCATATCGAGCAATACAAGAGCCACACCCGGATACGCTTGCGAGTTGATGGCGACCTGCACGACCTGACCCACTACTCGCCCTCTGCCAAGGAAACCCGCGGCCTGGTCAATGTCATTAAAATACGCGGGGAGATGGACATCGGCGAAAAGCGCCTGCCCCAGGGCGGGCGTTCGCAACTCTCTGCCAGCGGAATCAGCTACGACCTGCGCATCCAGGTGCAGCCATCGCTGCACGGGGAGGCCGTTGTCATCCGCATGTTGCCCCAGTCGGGCAATATCGTCGCCATCAAGGACCTGGGCATGGATCAGCGGGTAATGCGTCACTACCGGCGCCTGCTGGACAATCCCTCGGGACTGGTGCTGGTGGTAGGGCCGACCGGGTCAGGTAAGTCCACCACGCTGTACGCAGGGCTGTCTGAACTGGCCAAGGATGGCAGGCGTAAGGTCCTGACTATTGAAGATCCCATCGAATACTCCATGGACAACGTTCAACAGACCTGGACCCGCCCCGATATCGGCTTTAATTTCGCCGATGGCATGCGCTCGTTCGTACGCCTGGACCCCGACGTCATCCTGGTCGGTGAAATTCGCGACCATGAAACCGCGCAAGAGGCGATCCGGGCCTCGCAGACCGGCCACGTAGTACTGTCCACCTTGCACAGTAACGATGCTGTCGACGCCCTGCAGCGCATCTATGACCTGAAAGTTCATCCCAACTCAATCGCCAGTGAACTGATGGGCGTGATCGCCCAGAAACTGGCAAAACGCATTTGCCAGGCATGCAAGACCGAGATCGAACCCGACCCGTTGATTCTCGAAGAACTTTTCCCGGAGGGCATACCCGACAATTTCAAATGCTATGCCGGTCAGGGCTGTGATGCCTGTAACGGTCGAGGCACCAGCGGCCGGGTTGCGGTAGTGGAGTACATGGAAGTTAACACCGAGATTCGCAACGCCATTTCGCTGCAATATCCGGTGGCCAAGCTGCGTTCTATAGCATTGGATTCAGGGCTTACCACCATGCGTGACAGCGCACTCAATCATGTTATCGAGGGGCTCATCCCCCTGTCTGAGTTGCCCCGCATCCTGCCCTCGGACCGAATGGCACCGGAAAAAAGGGGGGAATGGTAAGTGGCGAATAATAACAGCAAGCAGGCTCAAAGGCTGCCAGCCGAGCAGTATTACGCCGAGGAACTGGCCGCCCTGCGCAAGTCTGACCCCTATCCCAAACCGCCCGGCTGGCTCTTGTCACCCAGGGGCGTGGAGGCCTTTGTGTTGGGTGATTCCGCACAGGGGAGTAGCCCGAAATTCGTGGCACCCAGCGAAATAGTGACCCGGGTAATCATCTCCCTGGCCACGCAGCGCGGTGCCATGCTGGTAGGTGAGCCAGGCACTGCCAAGTCCTGGCTGTCGGAGCTCATTTGTGCCGCCATATCCGACAACTCGACGCTCATTATCCAGGGTGGAGCCATTGAAACCGTGCAACAGTTGCTCTACAGCTGGAACAAGGCCATCGTCGACCAGCGCGGCCCCTGTATCGAGGCGCTGATTCCCGGTCCCCTGTACCGCGGCATGGCCTCAGGTACGCTGGTTCGTTACGAGGAAATCGCCCGCTCATCACCGGCCCTGCAGGATGCCTTGCTATCCATCCTGTCGGAGCGCTCCATCCCCATACCGGAGCTGTCCGGCGAGCACGCCACCCTGTACGCTCAGGAGGGGTTCAACCTGGTGGCCAAATGCAATACCGCCGATGCCGGGGTGAATGAAATGAGTTCAGCGCTGAAGAGGCGCATGAACTTTGAAACCATTCGACCGATTGGTGCAGTGGAAGATGAAATTGCAGTAGTGCTGCGTGAGTCAGAGAAATTGCTCAATGCATCGGGGGTGGACGTCAAGCCCAACCCGGAAATCGTTGAAGCGCTGGTGCATATTTTCCACGAACTACGCAACGGCCAGACCCTGGATGGGCGCAGTACCGACCGACTGGCGTCCGCGGTGTTATCTACCGCTGAGGCAGTTGCCGTGGCCCACGCTATGGGCGTATATGCTTTTTATTACCGGGATGGGGAAATGCTGGCTGAGGATTTCACCGATTTTCTTATCGGAGCAACCATCAAGGATAACCCGGGTGACCTGAAGCGCATCAACCACTACTTCGAGACTGAAGTGGCGCAACGAACCGGTGCCGTCTGGGAAACCATCTCCCTGCGCTGGCACCAGTCGTTTCGCTATTAAGCCAACTAGAGCTGGGGAACCTCCGCCAGGTTGATGGGCAACTCGGCTCTACTGATACGCTCGGCCCGATCGCGCAGGGTCTCTGCGGCATGCTCCAGGCCGATCATAATCACAAAACGCTGGTCAAGAACGCCCTGCATGCAAAAGCGCGCCAACTCATCCAGGTCCTGGAACTCCAGCTGCATACCGGCGGCTTCTGCAGCCACCTTGAAATCCTGCAGGGTAGGCACTGGTGCTGTGGGCTTTTCCCGAGCCAGTTCCCGCGGGCGGTTTCGATCCGTGGTCCAGATCCCTGTATCCAGCAGACCACCGGAGGGGTAAAAAATCGATGCGCCAAGCCTGGTGCCCTCTGTTTGCAACTGGGCAGCCAGGCATTCGGTGATACAGGACACTGCCGCCTTGCTGGACGCGTAGACTGACTGATACGGGAGCGGGGAGACACCACCATCGCCCGAGGAAGTATTGACCACATAGCCCTCCTCCCCTGCGGCGATCATGCGCGGCACGAATGCCTGGATACCATGCACTACACCCAGTACGTTTACCGAATGCACCCACTTCCAATCGTTGTCGGTGGTTTCCCACACGTTGGCAGAAGGCGCGGCCACCCCGGCATTATTGAACAGCAGATGGCACATGCCGTGCTGCTGGTACACCTTCTCAGCCAGGGCGTTGAAGGAGTCAGCGCTGGACACATCCGTCACGTAACCCGAAACATCCCCGGCATCGGCGAACTCCGCCAGCACCCGATCAAGCGCACTTTGCTCTACATCACCAATAACCACTTTGGCACCAGCGGCCAGCAATTCCTTGACCAATGATCGGCCGATGCCGCTGGCGCCGCCGGTAACCACTGCCACCTTCCCGTTAAAATCCTTCATAGTTCTGTGTATCTCCCTGAGTTTTATTGCGTTGGTTAAAATGTCATGCCTGTACCAGCAGGCGCTGTATTTCCCGGGCTATCAGCCACAATCTGTCCTGCCCCCAGGCCCAGACGACTGTGTTCCCGCGGGCGTCAAGCAAACGAAAGGTGGGCACCCCCCATGAGCCAAAACCGTACATCGCCAGGCGATTTTGTTCCAGCAGAGGCTGCCAATCATCATTGTCAATAACCGACTGGGCCTCAGACCAGGACAGCCCCGCGCGCTCTACCACCTTGCGCAGTCCACTGTCTCGATTGGTATTGATGCCGAGGTAAAAAGCCGCCTGCAGGAATTCACTGATCAGTGCCACCGCCTTGCCCTGGCCTTCAGCCCAGCTATACAGGGAATAGGCGCGTCGCACCGGTGCACCGATTGGGTCATACATTTTGCCAAAATCCAGGCCCAGCGCCCGCGCTTCTCGCGCCGCGTCGGAAAATATGTACATACCTTTCTCTCGGGTTGCGGGTACGCCGCGCATCACCATGGGTAGCACTGGTCGCAGCTCCAGGCGCACCCCGGTGTGGTTGGTCAATTCCACTGCCTTGTCGAAAATAACCGCGGTATAGGGGCTGCGCAGCGAGGCGTAAACCTCCAGGGTGAGGCTACCGTTGTCCTGGTAGGAACCGGCTTCGATGGCAGGTCGCGGGTACAGCAGTTCGCCGGACTTGCCCAGGCCCAGCGCCTGCCAGCGTCGTTCAAGGTGGTAGAGCCGATCTACACCCCAGTACCACTGGTCGCCATAGAAAAACATGGCGCCTGAATAGTGTTTGAGCTGTTTGCGGCGGGCGGTACCGGTGCTCACGGCTTGTTCCGCAACCGATTCCGAGACCTGGCCGAACTGGTCAACCAGCTTCTCGAGCGCGGGGGCATCGGCGGCCCACAGCGCCTCGCCGACCGC
>Ga0102812_10002418_pt1 | contig 12615 bp, 11 predicted proteins | sample ColrivemetaGS713_FD_79334 | JGI IMG/M metagenome (GOLD analysis project Ga0102812, IMG submission 79334) | Estuarine microbial communities from the Columbia River estuary - Flood tide ETM metaG S.713 | ecosystem: Environmental > Aquatic > Marine > Intertidal zone > Estuary | place: USA... | reverse complement strand
GCCGGGCTGACGGGTCAGGATCTCGACACCGTCATCGGTGACCGCGACGGTATGTTCCCATTGCGCCGAAAGCGAGCGGTCCTTGGTCACCACCGTCCAACCATCGGGCATCAGACGGGTGTGGCGGGCACCTTCATTAACCATCGGCTCGATGGTGAAGGTCATGCCCTTTTCCAGACGCAGGCCTGCTCCGGGCTGGCCGTAATGCAGGACCTGCGGGTCTTCGTGGTAGATCCGGCCGATGCCATGGCCGCAGTACTCGCGAACCACCGAGAAACGCTCAGCTTCCACCAGTTTCTGGATGGCATGGCCGATATCGCCCAAGGTCGCCCCGGGGCGCACGGCGCGGATGCCTTCGAACATGGCAGCGCGGGTCACGTCAATCAGGCGTTTGGCCTTCACCGACGCTTCGCCGACCGTATACATCCGGCTGGTGTCGCCGTGCCAGCCGTCCTTGATGACGGTGACGTCGATGTTGAGGATATCGCCCTCTTTCAGGACTTTGCCCGGCGACGGGATGCCGTGACAGATGACGTTGTTCACCGAGGTGCAGATGCTGGCCGGGAAGCCCTTGTAGCCGACATTGGCCGGAATCGACTGCTGAACCTGAACGATGTGTTCATGGCAAATCCGGTCGAGCTCGGCAGTGGTCACGCCGGGCTTCACGTGCGGGGCGACCATCTGCAGCACTTCCGCGGCCAGCCGGCCGGCGACACGCATGTTTTCAATGTCCTGGGGGGACTTGATGGAGACTTTCATGGCCCCATTATCCAACACTTGCGGCAAAATCGCACTTTCTTGTATAATTACGGGGCTTCAAGCGCCCACGCCGAGCGTCAATCGGCGAATTCACACACCGGATATTCCCCTGCTTCGGGGTGCCCCTCGGGGTTCGACGCAGCGATCCGGTGGAGGCCCAACCCCGGAACCATCCGCCTTTACCCAGGCCGGTTCCCTATCGCTTAAAGGATTCAACCATGTCCCAAGTCACCATGCGTCAAATGCTGGAAGCCGGCGTTCACTTCGGCCACCAAACCCGTTACTGGAACCCGAAAATGGGTCCGTACATTTTCGGTGCCCGCGGCAAGATCCACATCATCAATCTTGAAAAAACCATGCCGCTGTTCACCGACGCGATGAATTTCATCTCGGCGATTGCACAAAAGCGTGGCAGCATTCTGTTCGTCGGTACCAAGCGTTCCGCCCGCGACGCCATTAAGGAAGAAGCCACCCGTTGCAACATGCCGTACATGAGCATGCGCTGGCTGGGCGGCACCCTGACCAACTTCCGCACCGTGAAACAGTCCGTTTCGCGCCTGAAGGAACTGGAATCGGCCGAAACCGACGGCACCTTCGAAAAGCTGGTCAAGCACGAAGTGCTGACCCTGCGCCGCGAGCGCGACAAGCTGGACGCCTCCCTGGGCGGCATCAAGGACATGAACCGTCTGCCGGACGCCCTGTTCGTCATCGACATCGGTCATGAAAACATCGCCATCCAGGAAGCCAAGAAGCTCGGCATCCCGGTCATCGCCGTCGTCGATACCAACTACGATCCCAACCTCGTCGACTACGCCATCCCGGGCAACGACGACGCCATCCGCGCCGTTCAGTTGTATGTCCGTGCCGCCGCCGATGCCGTTCTGGAAGGCAAGGCCGCGGCACCGATCACTGTCAGTAGCGCCAACGACGACTTCGTCGAACTGGACGAAGAAGGCAATCCGGTCGGCAAGGACGACAAGAAAGGCGCCCGCCGCGCTCCGGCCAAGAAAGCCGCCCCGCGTCGCGAAAAACGCGACGCCTGATTGAAGTCATGACAGGGGTGCCTCGGCACCCCCTTCCCTATCGGCAGCTGACCGATGCGACACACCCCTGAACAACTCCGAGGTTATTACGATGGAAATTACCGCTAGCCTGGTAAAAGAACTCCGCGAGCGCTCCGGCGCCGGCATGATGGAATGCAAGAAAGCCCTAACTGAAAACGCCGGCAATATCGATGCCGCGATGGAATATCTGCGCAAGACCGGTCTTGCCAAAGCCGACAAAAAAGCCGACCGCGTCGCCGCGGAAGGCCGCATCGGAATGGCCAGCAGCGGCGGCAAAGCCGTCCTGGTCGAAGTCAACTCCGAAACCGATTTCGTGGCCAAGGATGACAACTTCCTGTCCTTCGTCAATGCCGTCGCCGAAGCCGCCCTGGCTTCCGATGCCGCCGATGCCGAAGCCCTGAAGTCGGTCGCCATGAACGGCGGAACCGTGGAAGAAGCCCGCGCCGCATTGATCGCCAAAGTTGGTGAAAACGTGCAAGTCCGCCGTCTGGTCCGCGTCAACTCGGCCAACACCGTAGCGGCCTACATCCACGGCGGCCGTATCGGCGTGCTGGTCGATCTGGCCGGCGGCGACATGGAACTGGCCCGCGGCATCGCCATGCATGTGGCTGCGATGAATCCTCCTTACAACAAAGCCGCCGATGTTCCGGCCGACTTCATTGCCAAGGAAAAAGAAATCGAACTGGCCAAAATGCCGGAGAAGGACAAAAACAAGCCGGCTGACATCCTCGAAAAAATCATTGCCGGCAAAGTCAGCAAAATCATCAACGAAGTCACCCTGTACGGCCAGCCCTACGTGCTGAATACCGACCAGAGCGTGGAAGCGGCCGTTAAAGCTGCCGGCGCCGATATCATCGGTTTTCAGCGTCTGGTGGTCGGTGAAGGCATCGAAAAGGTGGTGGAAGATTACGCTGCCGAAGTCGCTAAGGCTATGGCCGTCTGAATTGGGAAGCCACCTTCGGGTGGCTTTTTTTACCCCCCATAATTCCGGAGCACCATCCGTCATGCCCCATCTTCGCCGTCTCGATTACGCAAGCACCCCGCATGAGCCCTATGAGGTCGCTCCGGAGAAAATGCTTGCCGGCAGTCCGAAGCAGATCGTCAGCGATCACTTCAGCAATGCTGCGGGTAATTTCCATACCGGCTTCTGGGAAGCCGAGCCCGGAATCTGGCAGGTCAATTACACCGAATACGAATACTGCGAAATCCTGGAGGGCGTGATCGTAATGACCGAAGACGGCGGGGAAGCCCAGACCGTCCGCGCCGGCGACCGGTTCACCATAGAATCGGGTTACCGCGGAACCTGGGAAGTGCGTGAATACGCGCGCAAGGTCTACGTCATCTACGAACCCTAAGCAGGCCTGCACTCTGCTACAGCCGCCTCTAATCCGCTAGAATGACCCTACCGATGCCCACCCCGGAGCCCGCCATGAGCACATTGAAATACCGCCGTATTCTGCTGAAGCTGTCCGGCGAGGCCCTGATGGGCGATGGCGATTACGGCATCGATCCCGGTATCATCAAGGGCCTGGCGCACGAAATCATCGCCGTACAGCAGGCCGGCGCCGAGGTCGGCGTGGTCATCGGCGGCGGCAACATTTTCCGCGGCGCCGGATTGGCAGCCGGTGGCATGGACCGCGTCACCGGCGACCACATGGGCATGCTGGCGACGGTCATCAACGCATTGGCCATGCAGGATGCACTGGAAAAACATGGCGTCAATGCGCGCGTGATGAGCGCCATCAAAATCAACCAGATCTGCGAAGACTACATCCGTCGCCGTGCCGTGCGTCATCTGGAAAAAGGCCGCATCGCGATTTTCGCGGCTGGTACCGGCAATCCGTTCTTTACCACCGATTCCGCCGCCGCACTGCGCGCCACCGAAATCAATGCCGAACTGCTGCTGAAGGCGACCAAAGTGGATGGCATCTACGATTCGGATCCGAAGAAAAATCCAGCGGCCAAACGCTTCCAACGCCTGACCTACGACGACGTCCTGCAGCGCAATCTGCAGGTGATGGATACCGCCGCCTTCGCGCTCTGCCGTGAAAATGACATTCCGTTGCGGATTTACGACATGGGCAATGCCGGTGCGTTGATGCCCATCCTGCAAGGCGAGGACATCGGCACGCTGGTCACCCGCTGATCGCATGCAAGGGCATCCGCACGGCCATCGCCATGCCAGCCATCACCATGTGTTCGCATGGGCGATGTGGATCAATCTGGCCTATTCGGGCATCGAAGCCGGCTTCGGCCTGGCCACCAACTCGCTCGCGCTGATTTCCGACGCGCTGCATAATCTCGGTGATGCCGCCGGCTTGGCCTTGGCCTGGTGCGCTGCATGGATGGCCAGTCAGGCCCCGACCGAACGCCACACCTTCGGCTGGCGCCGCGCCACACAGCTGTCTCCCCTGTTCAATGCGGTACTGCTGGTCGGCTTTAGCGGCGCCCTGCTCTGGGAGGCGCTCGGACGGTTCCAGAACCCGCCGCAGGTACCCGGCGTGGTGGTCATGGCGGTGGCCGGTCTCGGTATTTTGGTGAACTTGGGTACCGCCGCGCTTTTCCTGCGCGGCCAGAAAACCGACCTCAACAAACGCGGTGCGTATCTGCATCTGTTGGCCGATGCAGCGGTATCTTTGGCGGCGGTCCTGGCCGGCATCGGTATCTGGTGGCGCGAGTGGTACTGGTTGGACCCGCTCACCGCCGTCTTGGTGGCCCTGGTCATCGGCATCGGCAGCTGGCATCTGCTCAAGGCCAGTTTCATGCAGGTCATGGACGCGGTGCCTGATAATCTCGAGAAATCTGAAGTGGAGGCCTTTCTGGCCGACCTGCCGGGCGTCACGGCCGTCCATCACGTGCATATCTGGTCGCTGGGTGCGGAGGAAATCGCGTTGACTGCGCACATCGTCCGAAATACGGTGGAGGGACATGACGGATTCATCGATGGTGCTAATCAGGCCTTGCAGGAACGCTTCGGCATCAACCATGCCACGCTGCAGATCGAGCTGGGTGAATCCTGCCATCACGACCATCATGACCACGCACCGCACCATTGATGTTTTTTCATTGATTTTAAGCATTTAGCTTCTTCTCGGTTTATAATTGGGCTCATCATCGGAACAGGAGCCCCGCATGCTCAACGAAATCAAAAAAGATGCGCAAACACGCATGGCCAAAAGCGTCGATGCTCTCAAGCACGAGCTGTCCTCATTGCGGACTGGCCGCGCCAGCTCCGGCCTTGTCGACAACCTGAAAGTGAACTACTACGGTTCCGATATGCCGCTCAGCCAGGTTGCGACAGTCACTGTTGCCGATGCCCGCTCGATTACCATCACCCCCTGGGAAAAGGCGATGGTCGGTGCCATCGAAAAAGCCATCCTCGCATCCAACCTCGGCTTCACGCCGAACACGCTGGGTCAGGTCATCCGCATCAATCTGCCGCCGCTCACCGAAGAACGCCGCAAGGAACTGATTAAGCACGTTTACGCCGAAGCCGAGAACGCCAAAATTTCGGTGCGCAACATCCGCCGCGATGCGATTTCCGGTGTCAAGGATCTGCTCAAGGAAAAAACCATCTCCGAGGATGAGGCCCGCCGCAGCGAGGATGAAATCCAGAAAATCACCGACAAGGCGGTCAAGGACATCGACGACATCGCCAAAACCAAGGAAACCGAGCTGCTGGCCGTCTGAAGCGCTCTGGCCATGCACCCGGACATGCCACGCCATCCCCGACACATTGCCGCCATCATGGACGGCAACGGCCGCTGGGCCGAACAACGCGGCAGCATCCGCAGTGTCGGCCACCGTGCCGGCGCCAAAGCCGTCCAGATCGCCATTGAATTCTGCCTCGAACAGGGCATCGGAAGCCTGACCCTATTCGCATTCTCCAGCGAGAACTGGAATCGTCCGCCAGAAGAAGTCAGTACCCTGATGAAGCTGTTCCTGCGCATGTTGGATACCGAAATCGAGGAACTCCACCGTCGTGGGGTACGCATCCGTTTCATCGGCCAGCGCAGCGACTTCGCTGTTGAACTCCGCGATAAGATGGCCTGGGCGGAAGCACTGACCGCCGGGAACTCCCAGCTCAATCTCAACATCGCCGGCAGTTACGGCGGGCGTTGGGATATCGTCAATGCCTGCCGAACCCTTCTGGCATCGACTCAGGATCCGGAAGCCATTACCGAGGACAGTCTCGGCCGGCACATGGCGCTGGCCGGCCAGCCCGAACCCGATCTGCTGATACGCACGGGAGGCGACTTCCGCATCAGCAATTTTCTGCTCTGGCAGATGGCCTACACTGAATTCTGGTTCACCCCGACGCTTTGGCCGGACATCACCCGCAAGGAGCTGATGCAGGCCGTTGCGGATTTCGCCGGGCGTGAACGCCGGTTCGGTCTGACCAGTGAACAAATCCATGGAGATCAGACATGAGCCACAGCAAACGCATTCGGTCCGCGCTCTGGATGATTCCGGTAGCCATCGGTGCCATTCTGTTTCTGCCCACGCCCTGGATGGGCGCTTTCATGGCGGTTCTGCTTCTGGCCGGCCTGCATGAATGGTGCGCACTCGCCGGTCTGGACCGGCCTCAGGCCAAATGGACCTATCTCGCCGCCAATGCCGCGCTGGTGGCCGCGATCGCCTGGACCGACGATGCAGCGCACCGGAATCTGCTTGCGGCGATTGCCATTGGCGGCGCATTCTGGCTATTGGTGCCATTGTGGTTGTGGAAATTCGATTTTGCCCGTGAACCCGGTGCTCATAACCGCCATTTGAAATTACTAGCCGGCATGCTGGCCTGCGTACCGGCCTGGGCGGCACTAGCCTGGCTTCATGGCAACGATGGCGGTCCGGCGTGGACCCTGTTCGCCATCGGCATGGTCGCCGCCGCAGACAGCGGCGCCTATCTATTCGGCGTCAATTTCGGAAAACACAAACTCGCCCCGAACATCAGCCCGGGGAAAAGCTGGGAGGGATTTTGGGGAGGCCTTCTGGTGACGCTCCTGCTCGCCATCGCCTGCATGCCCCTGTTTGACGCACCCTGGTCGAATCTTTGGCGCTTCGCCCTGCTTGGCCTGTTGACCGGACTGTTCTCGGTCTTCGGTGATCTGTTTGAAAGCCTGATGAAGCGGCATGCCTGCATCAAAGACTCGAGCGCCCTGATTCCGGGACATGGCGGCCTGTTCGATCGGCTCGACAGCATCGTTTCTGGTCTGGTGGTTTTCGCGCTGATGAAATACGGCCTGGCGCTATGAAAACGCTGTGCCTGCTTGGGGCAACCGGATCAATCGGCCAATCCACCCTGAAACTGGTCGACCAGCATCCGGATCGCTTTCGCATCACGGCCCTGTCGGCCCATACCCAGGTCGACGCCCTCATCGAGCTATGCCGGCGTTACCGGCCAGTGCAGGCCTGCATCGCTGATCCGGGACTGTTCACGGCATTGCGTGACGGCCTGAGCGCTGCCGGACTGAAGACCACGCCGCTGGCTGGCCCGGAGAGTCTCGAGCACATGGCGGCCGACAGCAGCTCCAACACCGTCATCGCGGCGATCGTCGGTGCTGCCGGGGTGGCTTCAACCTTGAGTGCGGCGTGCGCCGGCAAACGCATCCTGCTGGCCAACAAGGAGTCCATCGTTCTGGCCGGACAGTTGCTGATGCAGACCGTGGCAACGCATGGCGCGCAACTGTTTCCGGTCGACAGCGAACATAATGCGATTTTTCAGTGCCTGCCAGCCGGCGGCGGCCGGGATTCGGTGCGACGGCTTATTCTGACCGCTTCCGGCGGTCCGTTTCTGGGAAAATCCCGTGCCGACTTAGCCACGATTACGCCGGAACAGGCCTGCAGGCATCCGAAGTGGTCGATGGGACGCAAAATTTCCGTCGATTCGGCAACGCTGATGAACAAAGGACTGGAAGTCATCGAGGCCCATCATCTGTTTGGCATGCCTGCCGAGGCCATCGAGGTCGTGGTGCATCCGCAGAGCATCGTGCACTCGATGGTGGATTACCGTGACGGCTCGGTGCTGGCGCAGATGGGCGAACCCGATATGCGCACCGCCATAGCCTATGGCCTGTCGTATCCGGACCGTATTGATTCCGGCGTCAAAGCGCTCGATTTCAGGAATCTGGGACATCTCGAATTCCAGACACCCGATACCTTTACATTTCCGTGCCTGAGCTTGGCCTACACCGCCATCGGCCGCGGCGGCAATGCTCCGGCCGTACTCAATGCCGCCAATGAAGTGGCGGTCACGGCTTTTCTCGAAGGCCGACTGCCGTTTCTGGGCATCGCCGATATCGTGGCGCAGACCCTTGATGCCCTAGCGTGGGAACCTGCGGCGGATTTAGCTGTCCTAATGGCAAGCGATGCCGAAGCGCGCCGCTTCGCCAACTACCGAATCCACTGAGCCATGCCCGACTTCATCAGCCCGCTGTTCTGGTACATCCTCACCATCGGCATTCTGGTCACCGTGCATGAATGGGGCCACTTCGCTGTGGCGCGACGCTGCGGGGTTCGGGTCCTACGCTTTTCGGTCGGCTTCGGACGTGCGCTCTACAGCCGGATCGGCAAGGATGGCACCGAGTATCGGCTGGCACTGATTCCGTTCGGCGGGTACGTCAAAATGCTGGACGAACGCGAGCAGGAAGTTCCCCCTGAACTGCAGCCGCTCGCCTTCAACCGACAATCGGTCGGTAAACGCTTCGCGATTGTTGCAGCCGGGCCCTTGGCCAATCTCATTCTCTGCATCGGCCTGCTCTGGGCCGCATTGATTCTCGGGGTGCCCGAACTGCGCGCCCTGATCGGCCCGTCCACCGGGCTGGCACAACAGGCCGGCTTCCAGACCGGCGATGAACTGGTTGCAGTCGACGCCAAACCGGTTCAGGCCTGGAACGATGCCTTGCCGGCCCTGGCATTGGCGGCCATGGACCGGCGTCCGATCGACGTCCAGGTGACTACGCTGGCAGGTGACTCCGAAATCCGGCAACTTGCCCTCGACAGGCTGCCGGAAGACTTCCCCCAGGACAAGCTGCTGCAGGAAATCGGTCTGACACCGTTCTTTTCAGCAGCGTTGCCGATCATCGGCCAGGTGCAGAAAGATGGTCCGGCGGAGGGTATGCTGCTGCCGGGTGACCGCATCACCGCCATCGAGGGCGTCAAAATCACGCAATTCGGTGATATTCCGAAAACCTTGGCAGAAAAAGCAGGCGACGGCCGGAACCTACATGTCGAAGTCCTCCGTGACGGCGCCCGCTTGGCTTTTCTCATCGCTCCGACAGAAGTCCACGTGGATGGAAAAAAAGTGTGGCGACTTGGCGTCGGCAGCCTGAGTGCTGTCAAAACCGTGCAATACCCGCCCATACAGGCCCTGCCCCTCGCTTTTTCAAGAACCTATGACATGACCCGGGACAGCCTCGCCGTCATTAAGCGCCTATTGACCGGCGCGGCTTCGGTTGACAATCTTTCCGGACCGATCGGCATCGCCCGCGCCGCGGACAGCCAGGCCAGTTGGGGAATATCGACGTTTCTCGGCTTTTTGGCCGCGATTTCGCTGGCATTGTGTATCATGAACCTGTTGCCGATACCGCTTCTCGATGGCGGACATCTGCTCTATTTCGCCTATGAATGGGCCACCGGCAAAGCCCCCGCTGAAAGCGTTCAAGCCATCGGGCAGTATATCGGTGTTTTTTTACTCGCCGGACTGTTTGGAATAGCCATTTTCAATGATTTTTTTCGTATCATTTCCTAATCCACCCAAGTATCACCGTCTGGAACCCCGATGACCTCTTCAAATTTCCGTAAAAGTCTGCTGTGCCTGTCCCTGGCCATTGCACTGAGCCAGCCTGCGCAAGCCCAGCTGGCCGAACCGTTCGTGGCCAGTGATATCCGGGTCGACGGCCTGCAGAGGATCTCCGCGGGCACGGTATTCACCTATCTACCGATTGAAAAAGGCGATACCGTCAATACATCGAAAACCACCGAGGCCATTCGGGCGCTTTACAAGACCGGATTCTTCAGCGATGTCCGTTTCGAACGCCAGGGCGACATTCTGGTGGTGAATGTCACCGAACGCCCCAGCATCAACACGCTTACGCTCAAAGGTAACAAGGAAATCAAGACGGAGGATTTGCTCAAGGGACTCAAGGGCATCGGGCTGAGTGAGGGTGAAATCTACAACCCGCTCAATCTCGACCGTGTCACCCAGGAGCTGCTTCGCCAATACAACAACAAAGGTAAATACAACGTCGTCATCGCGCCGACCGTCAAGGAAATCGACCGCAACCGCGTCGATATCTCCCTCGACATCACCGAAGGCAAGAGCGCCCGCCTGCGCGACATCAACATCGTCGGCAACACCGTCTATCCCGACGATGTGATCCGTGAAGGCTGGGAATCCAATACCAGCAACTGGCTATCGTGGTACAAGCGCGACGACCAGTATTCGCGTGAAAAACTGTCCGGCGATCTCGAAAAACTGACTGATTACTATCTGGACCGGGGCTATGTGGATTTCAACGTCGAATCCACTCAGGTCAACATCAGCCCCGACAAGAAAGACATGTTTCTGACCGCCAACGTGGTCGAAGGCAAGATCTATAAGGTCGACGGCGTATCGGTGAGCGGAGACACCATCATTCCCAAGGAAGAAGTTGAAAAACTGCTGTTGATCCGGACCGGAAATACCTTTTCACGGCAACTTCTGACGGCAACCAATGACCGCATCACCGCGATGCTGGGCAATATCGGTTACGCTTTCGCCGAAGTTGATCCGGTGCCGACCATAAGTCGCGACGACCAGGAAATCAGCATCGATTTCGTGGTCAAACCCGGCCCGCGCGTACAGATCCGCCGCATGGAAATCAAGGGTAATGTACGGACCGCCGACGAAGTCGTGCGCCGAGAGCTGCGCCAGTTTGAAAACACCTGGTATTCACAGGCGGCGCTTGATCGTTCGAAAGTCCGCCTGCAGCGCCTTGGTTTCTTTGAAACCGTCGAAATCGAACAGGAGCCGGTGGCAGGCCGTCCGGACCAGGTCGATGTTTTCATCAACGTCAAGGAACGCAACTCCGGCAGCTTCATCTTCGGTCTCGGTTACCAGCAGCTTTATGGTCTGACCGCATCCGTGCAGCTCAGTGAAAATAATTTTCTTGGTACCGGCAACCGGATGTCGGTGGCGGTGCAGAACAACAGCTACTCAAAGCGCGTCAGCTTTTCCTACACCAATCCGTATTTCACCGAAGACGGTCTGAGCCTGGGTTATAACGTGTCCTACAGCGACTATAACCAAGGCGACTTCAACACGGCCCGATACACCTCGACGAACTTCAATGCCGAAGCCGTCATGGGCATTCCGCTGAGTGAAACCGACAGCATCCAATTCGCCCTCGGTTACGACAAAATAGACCTGACCACCACGCTCGGTTCGACGCCATTACCGCTGATCGATTACCTGGATGACGTGCTCGGTACGGAGCCATACTTCCCGTGCTTCGATGTCGATGATGACAACAACCCCAATACCCCGGCGACCGATGACGCGGTCCCGCTGGGCACGCCTGATCCACAGACCTGCGGTTTCAACCAAACCTGGCCGGTCCAGCAGATCCGCGCCCAGGCCGGCTGGGGCCGGGATTCGCGTAACGATTACCTGTTGCCGACCCGTGGTACCTACCACCGTGTCGGCGCCGAGTTCTCATTCCCCGGATCCGATATCGCCTACTATAAACTCAGCTACCAGTTCGAGCACTACCGGCCGCTCAATTCCTGGCTGGTACTTAAAATCGGGACCGATTTGGGTTATGGCGACAGCTATGGCAACACTGGTGATGCCGGTATGCCGTTCTTCAAGAATTTCTATGTCGGTGGACCGCAGTCGGTCCGCGGTTATGAGGCCAACACACTCGGTCCCAGCTACGGCACTTGCGTTCCGGTGGCTCCGGCCACCACCTGTGTTCCGTCCTTTCTGCAGCCGTTGGGCGGCTCGCTGAAAGTCGCCGGCACCTTCGAGCTGTTGTTCCCGAAACTGTTCAATGCCCGCGGCACCCGCCTGTCGGCCTTCCTCGATTACGGCAACGCGTTCGCCGGCAGCTTCGACTATAGCGGTTATACCGATCCCGCCGCTGGTGCCGTTTTCGGCGCCGAAAAAATCAATTTCAGCTCGTTGCGCGCCTCGGTCGGCGTGGCCCTGCAATGGCAGGCGCCAGTCGGTCCGATTTCGATCAGTTATGCCCTGCCGCTGAACGATGGCGAGTTCGACCGCGTCGAGCGCCTGCAGTTTACTTTCGGTCAGCAATTCTGATCCCGCATGTTGACCCTGAAGGACCTTGCCAACCGCTTCGGCCTGGACTTCCGGGGTGATGCGGATACCTTCATAACCGGCATCGGCACGCTTGCCGATGCCCAGCCAGGTCAATTGGCATTCCTGGCCAACAGCAAGTACACCGCGCAACTGGCAAATACCCGGGCCTCGGTGGTGGTTTTGAGTGAGGCTGAGGCTGATGCCTGTCCTTGCGCCTGCCTGGTCAGCAGCAATCCTTACACCAGCTTCGCTATGATCACCGCCCTGTTCGATGACGGCGATGACCTGCCGGTAGGCGTTCATGACACTGCCGTGATCGATGCCACGGCACGCATCGGCGCCGATGTGCGCATCGGCCCCTATGCAGTCATCGGCCCGGACTGCATCATCGGCGAGCGCAGCCAGATCCATGCCCATGCCCATATCGGACCGGGTTGCACGTTGGGCGCCGACTGCCTGCTGTTGCCCAAGGTTACGCTGGTCAAGCGCGTCCAT
>Ga0102812_10002412_pt1 | contig 12632 bp, 11 predicted proteins | sample ColrivemetaGS713_FD_79334 | JGI IMG/M metagenome (GOLD analysis project Ga0102812, IMG submission 79334) | Estuarine microbial communities from the Columbia River estuary - Flood tide ETM metaG S.713 | ecosystem: Environmental > Aquatic > Marine > Intertidal zone > Estuary | place: USA... | reverse complement strand
TGCGCATCGACGGTGCTGGCGGCGTGATCGAGCTGACCCCGTTCAAGGTGGCGCATGGGTCTATCGATGCGCTGGGGTTCCGGATCGGGCGGTTGGCCTATCTGCCGGATGTGTCCGAAATCCCGGAGGGCGCCCTGCCCCATCTTGCCGAGCTTGATACCTTTGTGCTGGACGGCCTGCGCCGCGCGCCGCACCCGACCCATTTCAACCTTGAAACCGCATTGGACTGGTTCGCGCGACTGCGCCCGCGTCTGGGTGTTGTGACGAATATGCACAACGATCTCGACTATGACACGCTGATAGGTGAACTGCCTGCGGGAGTAGTGCCTGCCTATGACGGGCTGGAGTTAGAGGTCATCGAATGAGCGCCCTGCTCGATGTCATTCTGCCCGTCTTTGTGGTGCTGGCATCGGGCTATATCCTGACGTGGCGGGGATATTTCAACGACGCGGCCAACAACGGGCTGATGAAATTCGCCCAAGGCTTTGCGCTGCCTTTGCTGTTGTTCCGGTCGATTTCGGACCTTGATCTGGGCGACCATTTCAACCTACCGCTGCTCGTCAGTTTTTACGCGGGCGCCATCGGTGGCTTTACGGTCGGGACCTTGGGCGCGCGGTTCCTGTTTGGCCGAAACTGGGAAGACGCTGTCGCCATTGGCTTTGTCGGGCTGTTTTCGAATTCGCTCCTTTTGGGGATTCCGATTACAGAACGGGCCTATGGCACCGATGCCTTGGCCGCGAACTTTGCCATTGTCGCGATCCACGCGCCGATCTGCTATTTCATCGGCATCACCGCAATGGAGATGGTGCGCAATCGCGGTGGGGCGCTGTATCTTCTGCCCGCAAAGATCGGCAAGGCGGTGTTTTCCAACGCGCTGATCATCGGGATCAGCTGCGGGTTTGTCGTCAATCTGACTGGCTTCCATATGCCGGAAATCCTGACCGACGGGATCGACCTGATCACCCGCGCCGGCCTGCCTGCGGCGCTGGTTGGTCTGGGTGGCATCCTCTATCGCTATCGCCCCGAAGGCGACATGCGCGCGATCCTGTTTATCGTCGCGGTGTCGCTGGTCGTTCATCCGGTCATCGTCTGGACGGTCGGGCGCGCCTTTGGTCTGGATGTGGCAGAGTTCCGGTCGGCGGTCATCACCGCGGCCATGGCACCGGGGGTCAATGCTTATCTTTTCGCGCATATGTATGACCGCGCCAAACGCGTCGCGGCCAGCGCCGTTTTGATCGGCACTGGCCTGTGTATCGTTACCGCAGCGGGGTGGTTGTCGATCCTGCCCTGATCTTAGCCCGGCGACATGCCACGCAGCCGTTCGGACCGGCGGCGGAGCAGTTCGAGGGTGATCAGCAGGATGATCGACAGCGCCACAAGGATCGTCGCAACCGCGAGGATCACAGGGCTGATCTGTTCGCGCAGGCCGGTGAACATCTGCCACGGAAGGGTTTTCTGCGCAGCCGACCCGACAAAGAGCACCACAACCACTTCGTCAAACGAGGTGATAAAGGCAAACAGACCGCCCGAAATCACACCCGGCAGGATCAGCGGCATCTGGACGCGGAAAAAGGTCGTGACCGGCCCTGCCCCCATGTTTGACGCAGCCCGTGTCAGCGACCGGTCAAACCCTACCAGCGTCGCGGTGACGGTGATGATCACAAAGGGGATGCCAAGCGCGGCATGGGCCAGAACGACCTTGATATATCCCGACAGGGCTTTGGACATGCCAAGCGTGTCTTCCATCCAGATACCGAGACGCGAGTAGAAAAAGAACATCCCCGTGGCCGAGATGATCAAAGGCACGATCATCGGCGAGATCAGGATCGCCATGATGGCGCGCCGACCGGGAACGTGGCTTTGCGACAGGCCGATCGCGGCAAGGGTCCCGAGGCTGACCGAAATGATCGTGGCCATCGGCGCGATCTTGAGCGAGTTGGACAGCGCCAACTGCCAATCGGGGCTGCTAAAGAAGGCCTGATAATGTTTCAGGCTATAGCCCGCCGGATCAAGCGCCAGCATTTCGGGGGTGAAGGTAAAGAAGTCCTGCGCATTGAACGACAGCGGGATCACCACGACGATGGGGGCGATCAGGAAGAAAAAGATCAGCCCGCAGATGAACAAAAAGCTGTTGTGCCACAGAACCTGCCCCGAGGTCGCATAGATCGGCACGCCTTTGCGATAGGCACCGGTCGACAGCCAATAGGCGACCCACGACAGAACGAGCCCGATCAGCACACCGCCGACCAGCCCGCCCAGCGCGCCGACCACAAAGCCGATCACACCAAGGATACCTGCGATTGCCAGTCGCCCATTGCGACGGTTCGGCATCAGCTTGGGCAAGGCGATGGCCATTGCCGTGCCCAATGCCGCGCCGATCAGGGTGCCAGCCCAATGTTCCTGACCCAAGGCCTGTCCCGTCACATAGCCCAGCGCTGCGCCGACAACGGCGGTGATCAGCATCGCAAAGCCTTGGCTCACCTGTGGCTGGGGGCCGGAAATATCAATCTTGGTCATGCTCTTAGCCCCCCAGCTTTACGTTATCGATGCCCACGATCTTGTCATAAAGCCAATACAGCCCAAGAACGAGAACCAGCAGGATTGCCCCAAGCGCCGCAGCAAGACCCCAGTTCAGCGAGGACGAGATGTGGAAGGCGATCCGGTTCGAAATGAACACGCCTTTGGTGCCGCCCACGAGTTCGGGGGTGATGTAGTAGCCGATGGCAAGGATGAACACGAGGATCGACCCCGCCCCGATACCGGGCACTGATTGCGGGAAATAGACGCGCCAGAAGGCTGTCCAATTCGTCGCGCCAAGCGATTTGGCGGCCCGCAGATAGCTGGGTGGGATGGTCTTCATCACCGAGTAAAGCGGCAGGATCATGAAAGGCAGAAGGATATGCGTCATCGCGATGATGGTGCCCGTCATGTTGTTGATCAGCGCAAGGCGGCTATCGTCACCCACAACCCCGAGCCAGACCAGCACATCGTTGATCACGCCCTGCTGTTGCAGCAGAATTTTCCAGGCACTCGTCCGCACCAAAAGTGATGTCCAGAACGGAAGCAGGACGAGGATCATGAGAACGTTGGCTGACCGCAGCGGCAGATTGGCCAAAAGCCAAGCCACTGGATAACCGAGCAGGATACAGCTGCCCGTGATCACCAACGACATCCAGATCGTCCGCAAGAACAGCTTGATATAGATGCGTTCGTTGTCGGGTCGCGCGACGGGGCCGTCGCTCGATTTCATCATGTCGATGGAATTGAGGAAGTAGCCGTTGGTGTAGGCCCCCGAATAGGCTTTGACGGTGCGCCAAACCTCGGGATCGAGCCATTTGCCCTCGGCGTCGGCGAATTGGTCGCGGATCGACACGGTTTCAAACCCGCTCACGTCGACGGCAGGAAATCCGGGCGCAGACCGGCCTGCGGCCAGATCGCGGTAAAGCGCGGTATAAACAAAATCGTCGAGTTTGCGGGCGGCCGGGTCTTTTCCTTGGGAATTGACCACCATATCCGCCCAGCCCGCATAGGCCGAGGCTGTTTCGGGCAAAGCCGCGCGGATCGCGGGATCCGCCATCCAGTCAACCCATTTGGCGGGGTCCGACAGATCGGCGTCAGCGGCACCGAACTGTTTGGTGTACACATCGGTATCGAATTTGCCAATTGCGCGACCCGTGGACCGGAACAGCGACGAAATCCCCGAGCTTTCATAGTTCAACCGCGATCCGAGGCGGGTGTGGTTCTTGAAATCTTCGGCAATGAAAAGATCGACATAAAACGCCGCAAACACATCTTCGGAAGGTGCTTCGTTCGAGTCGGGGTCATAATCCTGCAAGGCGACGACGGTTCGCGGCAAGGTGTTGGGAACGATATCGTTCTCGACCGAGCGGAACAGCATCTCGCCGATAGGCATGATGAAGGTCAAAAGGATGAACAACAAAAGCGGCGCGATCAACATCAACGCACGGATCTTTTGACGCCGCAGCGCCCTGTTAAGGCTGGATTTTAGCGTGGTGCCGTCGGCGGCCAGCATCGGCCCCGTCGATTGCGGAGTGGAATCCGTCATTTGTTGTCCCGTCCCTGTTTGAGGCAGGACCGGCATATCGCGCCGGTCCTGCCCATTTCGTCAGAGGCCTTTACTGAGCGAGCCAGGCCTGGAACTTGGCGTCGATGTCGTCACGATAGTCAGACCAGAAAGCATACTGGGTGACAAAGACGTTGGTCGCATTGGCCGGATCGGTCGGCATGTGCGGCCCCATCGGGATGCCGAGAGTGGCGTGGTTGCCAACCAACGGAGCGGACGATGCACGTGCCGGACCGTAGGAGATATAGGCAGCCTGATCAGCAAGACGCTGGGTGTCAGTGCCGAAGTAGAGGAAGTCCATCACACGGGCCAGACGCTCTTCGGACAGACCGGCGGGAACGATCCAGCCGTCAAAGTCCAGCATCTGTGCGTCCCAGAGCATGCCGATCGGCTGACCCTGTTCCGCAATCGCCGCGAACAGACGGCCGTTATAGGTCGAACCCATTACGACTTCGCCATCGGCGAGAAGCTGGGGGGTTTCTGCGCCAGCGGTCCACCAGACAACATCGGCTTTGATGGTGTCGAGTTTGGCGAATGCGCGGGCTTGACCTTCGTCGGTGGCCAGAACGTCATAGATGTCGTCCTTGGCAACGCCGTCACACAGCAGCGCCCATTCCATGTTTGCAAGCGGGCGCTTGTTCAGCGAACGCTTGCCCGGATAGGTGGCGGTGTCGAACAGCGCGCAGATGTCGGTGGGCGGGGTCGCGCCAACCATATCGGTGCGGTAGCCAACGGTGGTCGAGAAAACGATCTGCGGGATAAAGCAGTCCGAAATCAGCGAGTCGCCGAAGTCTTCCGAAGCGGTGCTGCCATCTGCGCCGGGGGCGAGCATGGTGTCGGGGTCGATTTCCATCGCCAGACCTTCGTCGCACAGACGGATCGCGTCAGCGGCTTCGACGTCGACGAGGTCCCAGGTGATGTTGCCGGCTTCGTTCATGGCGCGGAGCTTGGCCACGGCTTCTGCCGAGGATTCGTCCCAGATCACGTTCAGGCCTTCATGCATCGCCTTGTAGGGCTCGGTGTAGGCGTTGGTTTGGCTGGCCTGATAGGCGCCGCCCCAGCTTACGACGGTCATGTCGTTTGCCATATGGCCTTCTGCGCTGACAGCACCTGCGAGGGCGGTCAGTGCCGAAGTAGCCAGCAGGATTTTGGTAACTTTCATTGATAGTCTCCCGTGGTTCACCCGGTCTCATATTATTCGGTCCCGCTCTCCGGGCGGAAACGGGACCGGTTTCGTCAGGCGTCGAGCGCCCGGCAATCCTCTGCAAGCCAGCCGATTTCGATTTGCGACCCGGGGGTAAGCCGGACCTGATCGGGGGCATTGCGTGTCTTGATGACAAAATCTTCGGACCCTGCGACGCGCAGACGGGTGCGGAAGATGTCGCCCATATAGATGAATTCCAGCACCTCGGCCTTGAGGGTATGGGCATCTTTCGACAGACGACGCTTGTCGATTTCAACGCGTTCCGGCCGGATCGACACTTTGGTGCGTTCGCCGGGCTTGGACACATTGACCGGCTTTGCGTCAATTTCGTCACCGCTGTCCAAGGTCACCACGCAGCGATCCCCGCTGATCGATTTGATGACGCCGTTCAGCGTGTTATTTTCACCGATGAACTGCGCGACAAAGCTGTTTGCCGGTGCTTCATACAATTCGGCAGGTGGTGCGAGTTGCTGAATGCGGCCATCATCAAACACCGCGACGCGGTCGGACATTGTCAGCGCTTCGGTCTGGTCGTGGGTCACATAGACTGTCGTGATCCCAAGGTCATGGGCCAGACGGGTGATTTCAAACTGCATATGTTCGCGCAGCTGTTTGTCCAAAGCCCCCAAGGGTTCGTCCATCAACACCAGTTCGGGTTCGAACACCAGCGCACGGGAAAGCGCGATCCGCTGTTGCTGACCGCCCGACAGTTGCGCCGGACGACGGCCCCCAAAGGCCCCCATCTGCACCATATCGAGCGCGCGCTTGACCTTCTCCTCGCGCTCGGACTTGCCCAGCTTGCGAACCTCCAGCGGAAAGGCGAGGTTTTCAGCAACCGTCATATGCGGGAACAGCGCGTAATTCTGGAACACCATCCCGATCCCGCGCTTGTGCGGCGGGATGTTGTTGATGTTGCGCCCGTTCAGCTTGATCTCGCCGTGGGTGGCGGTTTCGAAACCAGCGAGCATCATCAGGCAGGTGGTTTTACCTGAACCCGACGGCCCGAGCATCGTCAAAAACTCGCCCTTTGGCATGGAAAGATTAAGGTCTTTGACGACGAGGTTCTCGCCATCATAGCTCTTCTGAACGCGTTCGAATTCTACGAATGCGTCTTCGGTCGCTTTACTTGCCAAACCGAGTCTCCCTGATGTCCGACGGATTGTTCCGCACTTTTCGAGTCACGAATAAAGCAACGTGACGTAAGGGATGCAACCGCAAACAGCCGTTGTTTTTAGTGTTATCGCAAACTGCAGTCGATTCGCCTGCTCGTGCGTCGGTTTGCGGCCAAATCCCCCCCCAAACCGACGAAATGTGCTGACACAAGGATTGGCGGTCCCACATTTTTCTGCGGAATCGCGCCAAATTTTTAGACGACTCGATGCTTTTTCGGGCGAGATCTTTTTGCAGGGGGTCCAAAAAACAAAACCCCAGCCAATGGCTGGGGATTGATAACACTACTCTGTAAGAGAGTAAGTGGTGCGGATGAAAAGACTCGAACTTTCACTCCGGTTAAGGAACAGCGACCTCAACGCTGCGCGTCTACCAATTCCGCCACATCCGCACGCTTTGGTTGGTGGGGCGCTATCTAGCGACGGATTCGGAGGAAGGGAAGAGCAAAAACACTCCCCTGTCGGTTTATTCGCAAGCGGCCTTATCAGGCAGCTTTGACCACCCGCAACCGCCCCCGCGCCATATGACCCAAAAGCGCCGCAGCCCCCAATCCGATCACGGCCCACCCCAGTTCGGGGGCGTCGGGGAAAAACATCCGGTTCGTTGTTCGGCCTGGCAGGAAGTTGGCCAGCCCCGCAATGACCAGCCCGTAGAAATAAAGGTTCCGAAGGACCAGCCGATGCAGCTGCACCCGACCGGCCCGGACATGCCGCAAAGCCGACCACAACGACCAGAGTGTCAGGATCGCCAGTCCGTGCAGCGGGCTAAACGGCCCGATCAGGGCAAAGGAATGGATGAAAAACGATGACCCCGCCGCTAAAGCCATGGCAAGAAACCAGATATACCCAACCTGTTTATGCAATCGGTCCCGACGTTTCCGAAACAGCGCCACTGGCCCCAAGACAAGGGCAAGGCTGGCCGCTGCCGCATGGATTTGAATATAGAGCGGAGCATCGAGATAGGGGGTTAAGGTCATCAGGGACTTCTTTCTTGGCAGGATCGGTTGCGATGACTAAACGACTAGTCAGGCGACCGTCCGCCCATCAACAACGCCTACGCGAACCGACAGGAGCCCTGCGTGACCGACCCCCAGCCGCAATCCGCGCTTCGTGAATTGCGGGACCATATCACCGCCCCCACGACACTTGCCGGGCTGGCGGGGGTGGCGCTGATCCTTGCGATTGTTGGGCCATTCGGCACGAATGAATACCTGCGCCCCGGTCCGCGGTTGGTATTCTGGCTCGCTCAGGTTTTCGGAACATATTCTGTGGCGCAGATTACCGCACGGTTGGTCTGGCGCGCCCTGCCCGCCGCCCTGCCCCGCCCTGTCCTCTTGGGTTTCGTCGCGGTCGCGAACGGGCTGGCCGTTAGCGCAGTCGTCGCGGCCATCAACTATACGTCGTTCGAAAACTGGATGTCGCCCAGCGAAGCCCCCGCATTTCTGGCCAAGGTCTTTGGCATCGCTGCCATCATTACCGTCCTGATCGAGATTTTTGGCCGCACGCAGCGCGCCGCCGCCCCCGTTTCCGCGATACCCCCCCGGCCCGCTGCGATCCTGTCGCGGATACCGCTGGAAAAACGCGGCCCGCTTGTGGCTTTGTCGGTCGAGGATCACTATGTTCGGGTTCGCACGACAAAGGGTGAGGAAATGATCCTTATGCGGCTTGCAGATGCGATTGCCGAAACTGGGGACACTGCCGGACTGCAGGTCCATCGTTCGCATTGGGTTGCGCTGGATCAGGTGCGCGGCGTTCGGCGCGAGGGGGATCGTGCGATCCTCAGCATGGCGCATGGGCCCGACATTCCCGCCAGCCGCAGCAATATCGCGGCCCTAAAGGAGGCCGGGCTGCTGCCCGGATAACATATGGTTGAATGGATCACTTCGGAGGGGCTCACCGACTACGACAAAGCCGTGGCCTTTATGGAAGCCCGCGCCGAAGCTATTGCCGCCGGCACGGCCGAGGAGGCGATCTGGCTTGTCGAACATCCCCCCCTGTACACCGCCGGAACCAGTGCCAAGCCCGAAGACTTAACCGATCCCGACCGTTTTCCGGTCCATGCCAGCAAACGCGGCGGGCAATATACCTATCACGGACCGGGGCAGCGGGTGGCCTATGTCATGCTGAACGTGGGAGAACGGGGCCGCGATGTTCGCTGCTTTGTCCGCGATCTGGAAAACTGGGTCATTGCGGCCCTCGCCGAATTCAACGTCACCGGACATATCCGCCCCGGCCGGGTCGGGGTCTGGGTCGAACGGCCCGAAAAAGGCCGAAACATCGACGGGTCTCTGCGCGAGGACAAGGTCGCAGCCCTCGGCATCCGCCTGCGCAAATGGGTCAGCTTTCACGGGCTGTCGATCAACGTCGACCCCGACCTGAGCCATTTTGGCGGCATCGTCCCTTGCGGGATCAAGGAACACGGGGTGACCAGCCTCGTCGATCTTGGGCTGCCGGTGAGCATGACGGATGTGGATGTGGCGCTAAAGGCAACCTTTGACCGGGTGGTGACGCCGCGGTGTCCGGGGTAAATCCACCCTACCCAAATAAAAAGGCCAGTGATCCGCGCGCCAACAAGGGGGGAGGATCCCGTGGGCGTATCACTGGCCGTCAGTATCCTGTCACCGAGGGAGGGGCGGCGACAGTCGAAAGTTCCTGGACCAGCTCAGATGCTGGCGAAATCGGTAAAGACCACCGGTTTTTTCGGGGTCGCGGTCTTGTCTGCGGGGGCCCGTGACGCAAGTATTTGCGGCTTTGGGGCCATGGCCGGTTGCGAGACCGGTTGTTTGGTTGCCATCTGCGCTGCCTTTCAATTCTGACTGGCCATTGATGATCCGTAAGGACAGGATGCCCCTCCTTGAGGGCAGGCAGCGGGCCGAATTGTGGCGGAAATAAGGTTTTTGTTCCTGATCGCAGAACAATCAGCGCCGATTGACGGGCATCGTTCTGCAGCGGCCCAATCTAGGGCCGCCCGCCGCACTTCATTCCTTTGGAAATGCGCAAAGGCGGCTTGCGGTGCGGCTGCAGGAACAGCATCAGGCGATGCTGCTGGAACAGTCCCTGCTCGCCGTCCTGAAACCCTTGGTGGGCGAGGCGTTATTGATCGCGAAAGAAGGCGAGGGCGCAAGTGCGGTGCGTCTGGGCGGAGAGGCAAACCGGTTAGAGTGGCAGGGGCGGCAGTGGGTCTATTCGGTGGACCATGAGGTGATTGTCGTGGAGGAGGTGGGGGAGTAAGGGCTACCTCGTAGACGCGTTCCCCGATGAAGCCCTTCGCCTCGGGTGCGAGGGTCAGGTCATAGCTGGTCTCGAACGCGATCCCGCCAAGGGGCGTCTCGATTTGGGGTATGGCGCCGCGCCCTTCCCATCGCTTTTCAAGGGGGTGCGCCAATTTATCCTGCCTTTGCCCCCCTTTCAAATATTGCCCCCGGCCCCCTCAGGCACTAGAACAAGCCCAAAGCAGGGGCCGGGGAATGACTCGGGACCCCGGTTTGTCCATATAAATACGGGAGAGCCACATGGCAGACGCCGCCATCCACGGCCATGAACATCACGACGAGCGCGGTTTCTTTACCCGCTGGTTCATGTCCACCAATCACAAAGACATCGGGATCCTCTACCTGTTCACCGCAGGTGTGGTCGGGTTCATTTCGGTTCTGTTCACCGTTTACATGCGGCTCGAACTGATGAACCCCGGGGTTCAGTATATGTGCCTTGAAGGCGCACGTTTCATCGCAGATGAAGCCGCGACCTGTACCCCGAACGGACACCTGTGGAACGTGATGATCACCTATCACGGCGTTCTGATGATGTTCTTCGTCGTCATTCCGGCCCTGTTCGGCGGTTTCGGCAACTATCTGATGCCGCTGCAGATCGGCGCTCCGGATATGGCGTTCCCGCGTATGAACAACCTGTCGTTCTGGATGTATGTCGCGGGGACCGCGTTGGGCGTTGCCTCGATGCTGACCCCGGGCGGCGACGGCCAGCTGGGTTCGGGCGTGGGCTGGGTTCTTTACCCGCCGCTGTCCACGAACGAGGCCGGCATGTCCATGGACCTCGCCATTTTCGCGGTTCACCTGTCGGGTGCCTCGTCGATCCTTGGCGCGATCAACATGATCACCACCTTCCTGAACATGCGCACCCCCGGCATGACCCTGCACAAGGTTCCGCTGTTCGCATGGTCGATCTTTGTGACCGCTTGGCTCATCCTTCTCGCTCTGCCGGTTCTGGCAGGCGCGATCACCATGCTGCTGACCGACCGGAACTTCGGCACCACCTTCTTCGACCCCGCTGGTGGCGGCGATCCGATCCTCTATCAGCACATCCTGTGGTTCTTTGGTCACCCCGAAGTTTACATCATCGTGATCCCGGCGTTCGGCATCATCTCTCAGGTGATCTCGACCTTCTCGAAAAAGCCGATCTTTGGCTATCTGCCAATGGTTTACGCGATGGTTGCCATCGGTGTTCTGGGCTTTGTCGTCTGGGCGCACCACATGTATACCGTCGGCATGTCGGTCACCCAGCAGTCCTACTTCATGCTGGCGACCATGGTGATCGCAGTGCCAACCGGCATTAAGATCTTCTCCTGGATCGCCACCATGTGGGGCGGCTCGATCGAGTTCAAAACCCCAATGCTCTGGGCCTTTGGCTTCTTGTTCCTCTTCACCGTGGGCGGCGTCACCGGCATCGTTCTCAGCCAAGCCCCCGTGGACCGCGCCTATCACGACACCTATTATGTCATCGCGCACTTCCACTATGTGATGAGCTTGGGCGCCGTGTTCGGTATCTTTGCCGGCATCTACTTCTGGTTTGGCAAAATGTCGGGCCGCGAGTATCCTGAATGGGCAGGCAAGCTGCACTTCTGGGCGATGTTCATCGGCGCCAACCTGACCTTCTTCCCACAACACTTCCTGGGTCGCCAAGGCATGCCGCGCCGCTACATCGACTATCCAGAGGCATACGCCTATTGGAACCATGTGTCGTCGTTGGGCGCTTTCTTGTCCTTCGCCTCCTTCCTGTTCTTCATCGGCATCGTGTTCTATTCCTTGCTCTGGGGCAAAAAGATCACCCAGAACAACTACTGGAACGAATACGCCGACACGCTGGAATGGACCCTGCCTTGCCCGCCGCCCGAACATACCTTCGAGCAGCTGCCAAAGCGCGAAGATTGGGACCACGCCCACGGCCACTAAGGCCAGCGGCAAAACAATCAAAGGCCCCGCAGCGATGCGGGGCTTTTTTTTAACCCGCCCCGCGCTACCTTGGACGCAACCCCGCAGATCAAAGCAAAGCCCCATGCCCTACGAATGGCTCCCCCCTCAAAACGGTGAAACTCACCTGCATCTCTGGACCTATCGCAGCCTGCCCCGCCGCGGCATGGTGTGGTTTTTGTCAATCACCATCAGCCTGATCGCCCTGCCGCTGGCAGCCCTGATCGGCACCATGGCGCTTTGGGGCCTGCTGCCCTTTCTGCTGGCCGCCATCGCCGGCATCTGGTGGGCGCTCAACCGCAGCTTTCGCGACGGCGAAATCCTCGAAGACCTTACCCTGTCTGAAACCGAACTCACCCTGACCCATCATGGCCGCAAAGGCGTGCAAACCTGGGCCGCCAATCCGCATTGGGTCCGCATCATCCTGCATGCAAGCTCTGGTCCGGTGCCAAACTACCTGACCCTGCAAGGCGGCCCGCGCGAGGTTGAACTCGGTGCCTTCCTCTCGCCCGCCGAACGCCTGCAATTGCGCGCCGAACTGCAAGACGCCCTGCAACGCCACCGCTAAACCGTCTTCATCTGTCTAAAAATATCCCACGGGGGGAAAGCCCGCAGGGCTTTGGGGGTGTGAAACCCCCATTCCCCCGCAGCCCCGCGCGCAAGGCCAAAAAAAGGCACGGCCAAATGCCATGCCTTTTCCAAAGCCCAAACCGCCAAAGCCTCAGCCCAGCTGCGCCTTAATCAAAGCACCCACCGCGCCAAAATCCATCTGCCCGGTGTATTTCGCCTTCAGCACGCCCATGACCTTGCCCATGTCCTTGATACTGCTGGCAGAAACCTCGGCAATCGCAGCGGCAATTGCTTGGCTCACCGCCTCCGCCTCCAACTGCTGCGGCAAAAACTCCGAGATCACCTCGATCTCGGTCAGCTCTTTGGCTTCCAACTCTGGCCGCCCGCCTACGGCATAGGCC
>Ga0102812_10002410_pt1 | contig 12638 bp, 13 predicted proteins | sample ColrivemetaGS713_FD_79334 | JGI IMG/M metagenome (GOLD analysis project Ga0102812, IMG submission 79334) | Estuarine microbial communities from the Columbia River estuary - Flood tide ETM metaG S.713 | ecosystem: Environmental > Aquatic > Marine > Intertidal zone > Estuary | place: USA... | reverse complement strand
TCAGAAAAGCTGATCTCGTCGTTGAAGTCGACGACCGGCAAGACCGTGACATTGAATACGACCGTTGATGAAAGCCTCATCGGCGGTCTGATCGTAAAAGTGGGTTCGCGTATGATCGATACATCGATCCGGGCGAAGCTGAATTCCCTCCAGAATGTAATGAAAGAGGTCGGATAAATGGGTATCCAAGCAGCAGAAATTTCTGCGATCCTGAAGGACCAGATCAAGAATTTCGGTCAAGAAGCTGAAGTGGCCGAAGTAGGTCGCGTGCTCTCCGTCGGCGACGGTATTGCGCGTGTCTATGGTCTGGACAATGTTCAGGCTGGCGAAATGGTCGAATTTCCCGGTGGCATTCAGGGCATGGCTCTGAACCTCGAATCCGACAACGTCGGTGTGGTGATCTTCGGCTCCGACCGTGACATCAAGGAAGGCGACACCGTCAAGCGCACGAACTCCATCGTGGACGTGCCAATCGGTGACGAACTTCTTGGCCGTGTGGTAGACGGTCTGGGCAATCCGATCGACGGCAAGGGTCCGATCAAGAGCAAAAAACGCGGCGTTGCCGACGTGAAGGCGCCGGGTATCATCCCGCGCAAATCGGTCCATGAGCCAATGGCAACCGGCCTGAAATCCGTCGACGCGATGATCCCGATTGGCCGCGGCCAGCGCGAATTGATCATCGGCGACCGCCAGACAGGCAAGACGGCCGTTGCTCTGGACGCGATCCTGAACCAGAAGTCTTATAATGACGCAGCTGGCGATGACGAAAGCAAGAAGCTCTATTGCATCTACGTGGCAATCGGACAGAAGCGTTCGACAGTGGCGCAGCTGGTCAAGAAGCTCGAAGAGAGCGGTGCTATCGAGTACACCATCGTCGTGGCCGCCACGGCGTCCGAACCAGCACCAATGCAGTTCCTCGCGCCCTATTCCGCGACCGCTATGGCAGAGCATTTCCGTGACAACGGCCGCCACGCGCTGATCGTTTATGATGACCTCAGCAAGCAGGCTGTGTCCTATCGTCAGATGTCCCTGTTGCTGCGTCGCCCGCCGGGCCGCGAAGCCTATCCGGGCGACGTGTTCTATCTGCACTCCCGCCTGCTGGAGCGTTCGGCAAAGCTGGGCGATGCGGCTGGTAATGGTTCGCTGACGGCTCTGCCTATCATCGAAACTCAGGGTGGCGACGTGTCGGCGTTTATTCCGACCAACGTGATTTCCATCACCGACGGCCAGATCTTCCTGGAAACCGAATTGTTCTACCAGGGTGTTCGCCCGGCGGTGAACACCGGTCTTTCGGTTAGCCGTGTGGGCTCCTCGGCTCAGACCAAGGCAATGTCTTCAGTGGCGGGTCCGGTCAAGCTGAGCCTTGCGCAGTACCGTGAGATGGCGGCGTTTGCACAGTTTGGTTCCGATCTGGATGCGGCAACGCAAAAGCTGCTTAACCGCGGCGCGCGTCTGACGGAGTTGATGAAGCAGCCGCAGTATTCGCCTTTGACGAATGCGGAAATCGTCTGCGTCATCTTTGCCGGAACGAATGGTTTCCTTGACAAAGTCGCCGTGAAGGATGTGGGCCGGTTCGAAACAGGCCTGTTGAACCACATGCGCTCCAAGCACAAGGACGTGCTTGATTGGATCACAAAAGACGATCCGAAAATCAAGGATGACGCCGCAGATAAGCTCAAAGCAGCGATCAGCGAATTTGCATCTGACTTCGCTTAGGGAGAGACAAGGCAATGCCAAGTCTTAAGGACCTGAAAATGAGGATCGAGTCGGTCAAGTCGACCCGCAAGATCACCAAAGCCATGCAAATGGTCGCAGCTGCAAAGCTGCGCCGTGCGCAGGAAGCTGCGGAACAGTCGCGGCCTTACACCGAACGGTTTAATGCCGTAATGGCGGGGCTGGCGGCATCCGTAGGAGGCTCGGATTCCGCACCGAAGCTGTTGTCTGGCACAGGCAGCGACAAGGTGCAGCTTCTGATCGTCATGACATCGGAGCGCGGGCTGTGCGGGGGGTTCAACTCCAACATCGCCAAATTGGCGCGCACCCATGCCACGAAGCTGCTTGCCGAAGGCAAAGAGGTAAAAATCATCACCGTCGGCAAAAAAGGCCGCGATCAGATGAAGCGCGACTATGGCAAGTTCTTTGTCGGTCACGTCGACCTGACCGAGGTAAAGCGGGTTGGCTACGCTGATGCGCAGGGCGTTGCGCGAGATGTGTTGAACCGTTTTGATGCGGGCGAGTTTGATGTGGCGACGCTTTTCTATGCAAAGTTCGTTAACGTCGTGACACAAATCCCGACAGCGCAGCAAATCATCCCGGCGGTGTTCGAAGCCACCGAGGGCGACGATGCATCTACGCTCTTCGATTATGAACCGAGCGAAGAGGCGATCCTTGCAGATCTGTTGCCACGCGGTGTGGCGACGCAGATCTTTGCGGGCCTTCTGGAAAACGGCGCATCTGAACAGGGTGCGCGGATGTCAGCTATGGACAATGCGACCCGCAACGCGGGCGATATGATCGACAGGCTGACCATCCAGTACAACCGCTCGCGTCAGGCCGTTATCACAAACGAGCTGATTGAAATCATTTCCGGCGCTGAAGCGCTGTAAGACAAACCGGAGTAACGACATGGCACAAGCAGTCGGCAAAATCACCCAAGTCATCGGCGCGGTCGTTGACGTTCAATTTGAAGGTCACCTGCCGGAGATCCTCAACGCGTTGAATACACAAAATCAGGGCAAGAATCTGGTTCTCGAAGTGGCGCAGCACCTTGGCGAAAACACGGTGCGCACCATTGCGATGGACGCGACCGAAGGTCTGGTGCGCGGTCAGAAAGTTACCGATACCGGCGGACCGATCTCCGTACCCGTTGGCAACGCTACTCTCGGCCGTATCCTGAACGTCGTGGGCGAGCCCATCGACGAAAAAGGCCCGATTGACGCCAAAGAAACCCGCTCCATCCACCAGGACGCGCCAGCCTTTGCTGAGCAGTCGACCACATCAGAGGTACTGGAAACCGGGATCAAGGTTATCGACCTGCTGGCACCATATGCCAAAGGCGGAAAAATTGGTCTGTTCGGCGGCGCCGGGGTGGGCAAGACGGTTCTGATCATGGAACTGATCAACAACATCGCCAAAGTGCACTCGGGCTTTTCGGTGTTCGCGGGCGTCGGCGAGCGGACCCGTGAAGGCAACGACCTGTATCACGAGATGATCGAATCCGCAGTTATCGTGCCGGAAAAACTCGAAGACAGTAAAGTGGCACTTGTGTACGGTCAGATGAACGAGCCTCCAGGTGCGCGTATGCGCGTGGCGCTGACGGGCCTGACACTGGCCGAGCAGTTCCGCGACCAGTCGGGTACGGACGTTTTGTTCTTTGTCGACAACATTTTCCGCTTTACGCAGGCGGGGTCCGAAGTGTCGGCTCTCTTGGGTCGTATTCCTTCGGCTGTGGGCTACCAGCCCACTCTGGCCACCGACATGGGCCAGATGCAGGAACGCATCACTTCGACCAAGGCAGGCTCTATCACGTCTGTGCAGGCGGTTTACGTGCCTGCCGACGACCTTACAGACCCTGCACCCGCGACTTCGTTTGCGCACCTCGACGCTACAACCGTTCTCAGCCGTGCGATTTCCGAACTGGGTATCTATCCGGCCGTGGATCCGCTCGACTCTACATCACGTCTGATGGACCCTGCCGTTGTCGGCGAGGAGCACTATCAGGTTGCGCGTGACGTTCAGGGAATTCTGCAGCGCTACAAATCCTTGCAGGATATCATTGCGATCCTCGGAATGGACGAACTGAGTGAAGAGGACAAGCTGACCGTGGCTCGTGCCCGTAAAATTCAGCGCTTCCTGAGCCAGCCATTTGACGTTGCCAAGGTCTTTACCGGAGCGGACGGCAAACAGGTTCCGCTGAAAGAGACCATCGAAAGCTTCAAGGCAGTGGTTGCTGGTGAATACGATCACCTGCCCGAAGGCGCTTTCTACATGGTCGGCGGCATCGAAGAAGTGAAAGCCAAAGCACAACGCATGGCCGCAGACGCAGCCTAAGGAGCCCGGAGAATGGCAGATACAATGCAATTCGATCTGGTGTCACCCGAACGCCGGTTGGCGAGCGGGCAGGTGGCGACGGTGCAAATCCCCGGCGCGGATGGTGACATGACCGCCATGCCGGATCACGCACCCACCATCACGACGCTGCGTCCCGGTGTGCTGACAACGCAAGGTCCGGACGGCACGACAGAATATGTCGTGACGGGCGGTTTTGCGGAAATTAGCAGCCGCGGTGTGACCGTTTTGGCAGAACGTGCTATGCCACGAGCCGATGTGACACAAGAACACATGGCGGAAATGATCGAAGAGGCGAAAGCCGCTCTCGCGCATGCCAAAGAGGCATTTGCGAATGAGCCGGGTCCTGTCGACGACGCAGCCAAGCTGCTTTCGGATATGGTTGCCATCGGCGATCATATCGGAATTGGCGTTCGCTGACACTTTCGATCCGTTACGAGTTCCTAAAGGCTCCGCTGTGCGCGGGGCCTTTTTTGCATTTGGTTCCAATGGCGTGATGTTGTTTTTGAGGCAGTGTTTGGGATGTACTAAAAATATCGGGTGATTTTGACTGATCTGGAGCATATCCTGAAGCCAAGCCATAAAAGCACAGGGGCGGGGCAGCAGGATGGGTACTAAAAGCTTCTACGCGCGCGGCGATGGGTCATCGGCGAACAATGCGGCGCTGAATGTCGAGAACAAATCGCAACAGCCCACAGTACAAATCACCTTTGATAGCGGTCCGACAGGCGACTTAATTCTGGAACGTAACGGCGGCGCGCCGGACCCGGATACGACGGTGATTATCGACGGGGTCAGATACAATTTCATTTTGGAACTGACGGGCGGTCTGCCACTTGACAACAAGAAGGTGCCAGACCCTCTTGAGGGGTTGCAGGTCACCGTGATCTCCGTCGTGATTAACGGTAGCGTCGAACGGTTTTTCTTTGTCTCGGACGGCAGCGGCACGCAAGCCTTGATGAACCAGTTTGGGAATGGTGCGATCGCGCTGACGAATGCAAACTTTGCGCCGCCGCCCGTCTATGTTTGCTTTTGTGACGGCACCGATATCGCCACACCAAACGGACCACGCAAGGTTGAGACACTCAGAAGCGGTGATCTGGTCCTTACGGATACTGGTGACGCAAAGCCAATCTTGTGGATTGCGCATAGCATTCTTGAACCATCAATGATCAATAACGCTCCAGAACTTAGGCCAATCCGCATCCGGGCGGGCGCGATCAAGCGCGATGTTCCTGCTGCTGATCTGTATGTCTCTGCGCAACACCGCGTTGTTCTGGAAGGAGCATTGGCCGAATTGATGTTTGGCGAGCACAGAGTACTTGTGGCAGCCAAACATCTGGTTGGCACGGTTGCGGACTGGGTTTCGCCAGTTGCACCGATATCCTATTACCATCTTCTGCTGGAGGATCACGATCTGGTTCTGTCCAACGGGCTGGCATCAGAGAGCTTTCAACCCTCTCAGCGGGCTATTTCCGGGATGTCGACCGATGCGCAGATGTCGCTTTGTGCTGTTCTCGATGAAAGCGTCTTGCTGAAATACTTCAGGCGTCCGAATGCGTTGCTCAGCCTGTCACGCTTCGAGGCCAGATCACTTTGTTCGGCCATGTTCGGCGTTCGGGTTTCAGCCTGATTTCATCAGTCGCCAGGGGCTGGCCGCCTGCGCTATTCTGCGGCGTACATGCCGTCGTAAATCGGGCTCAGGGTTTCCGCCTCGAACAATGACGACACTGAAGTGCCGTTCCAGATGTTCAGAATGGCTTGCGCAAAGATGGGCGCAGTCGGCACAATCCGGATGTTGGGCGCAGCTTTGACGGCATCGGTCGGCGCGATGGAATCAGTAATGACCAAAGATTTCATAACAGAGTTCGTAACCCGCTCTACCGCCGGGCCGGACATCACACCGTGGCTGATATAGGAGTGAACTTCTTTCGCGCCATTTTCCAACAGGACTTCGGCGGCCTTGCACAATGTGCCCGCCGTGTCGCACATGTCGTCGACGATCAGGCATATCTTGTCCCTTACGTCGCCGATCACTGTCATTTCAGCAATTTCTCCCGGCTTTTCGCGGCGTTTGTCCACGATAGCGAGTGGGGAATTGATCCGCTTGGCCAATTCGCGCGCGCGCGCCACGCCACCTACGTCGGGGGAAACCACCATCAACTCTCCCATGCGGTCCTTGAACTGCGTCTTGATATCCAGAGCAAAGATCGGTGATGCGTAAAGGTTATCCACCGGTATGTCGAAAAAGCCCTGGATTTGCGCGGCGTGCAGATCCATCGTCAGAACCCGTTCAATACCTGCCCCCACCAGCATGTTCGCGACAAGCTTTGCCGTGATCGGAGTGCGGGCCTTGGTGCGTCGATCCTGACGGGCATAACCAAAATAGGGCAGCACTGCAGTGATCCGAGCCGCAGACGACCGGCGCAGCGCATCTGACATGATCAGAAGCTCCATCAGATTGTCATTTGCCGGGTTGGACGTGGATTGCAGGATAAACATGTCCTCGCCACGAACGTTTTCAAAAACCTCGACAAATATTTCACCGTCGTTGAACCGTTCGACACGCGCCTCTACGAGCTTGACGCTCTTTCCTCGGTGCATTGTCATTCTTCGTGCAATGGCCTGCGCTAATGGCATGTTGGCATTACCGGAGATTAGCTTCGGTTCCTGGAGATTTGGCATGTGGTGGGGTTCCCGGGGCAGCGGCAAGGGTTTGTAACAGAATCGTAACCGTTGACACTGAGTACCACGCCGTTACCTACCCATAAAGACGCACAGTACCCAAGGAGTGCCAAAATGGCCCATATTGACCTCTTTTTCGCAACTCTGTCCCCGTATGCCTACCTTGCCGGGAATCGTGCAGAGGCGGTTGCGCAAAAACATGGCGCTACGATCACCTACAAACCTTTCGACATAATCGCCTGCTTTGGCCGTACGGGCGGGACGATGCCCGCTGACCGCCATGTCAGCCGAATGGAGTATCGCGCACAGGAGCTGGTGCGACAGGCCAAGAAACGGGCTATGCCGTTCAATCTGAAACCTGCGCATTGGCCGACAAATGGCGCACCGGCTGCATATGCCTTTATTGCTGCGCAGAAAGCTGGCGGCGGTGATCTTGGTAAGCTGATGCATGCCATCACACGGTCCGTTTGGGCGGATGAAAAAGACATAGCCCAGGATGCGGTGATCAAGTCCTGTCTGGAAGAGGCCGGCTTTGACGCCGCACTGGCCGACAGCGGATTGCTTGTAGGGGCCGAAACTTATGCTGCAAATCTTGAAGAGGCAGTAGAGCGCGGCGTATTTGGTGCGCCTTTCTACATCACAGATGATGGTCAACGTTTCTGGGGGCAGGATCGCATTGACGATCTTGATCTGTACCTTTCCGGTAAACTCTAGTGCCAACACTTCCTCACACCCATGTGCGCTCGTTTGGGGATGGCCCACGCCGCGCGATGGCGATCCATTGCACACTGGCACATTCCGGGATGTGGGCCGGTCTGGCCAAAACTCTTGCCGACAGATTGACGATCACGGCTTACGACTTGCCCAGTCATGGCAAATCAGCCGAATGGACACCGGACCGCGATCAGCACCGCATGGCGACAGATATGGGGCTGGCGCTGCTGAGCGAACCGATGGATTTGATCGGGCATTCATTTGGCGCCACCGTTGCGCTGCGCATGGCGGTAGAGCGCCCTGAACTGGTGCGCAGCCTGACGTTGATCGAACCGGTGTATTTTGCAGTGGCCCTTCTGGATCAGCCTGCCAGCGTCGATGCGCACAACGCATCATTGAGCAAATACACTGCCGCCATCGCAGCAGGCGACAATGATCTTGCGGCCCGCCTGTTCAATCGGGAATGGGGCAATGGCACGCAATGGGTGGATATCCCGGAAACTGCGCGCCGTTACATGGCGGATCGCATTCACTTCGTTCCGGGCGGGCAGCCGTTCCTGATGCACGATAACGCGAACCTTCTGGCATCCGGAGGACTGGGCAAACTGACTATGCCTGTCCTGCTGATACAGGGGGAACACACACCCGACGTCATTGACGCCGTGCATGCAGCCCTTGCGCGCCGCATCGCAAGACTCATCAGAGTCACGATTGCCGGTGCCGGACACATGTCACCGATCACACACCCACAGGCCGTAGCCCAGCAAATTCTGAAATTAATCGAAGTGAGCTAGGAAAGCGTCAATGTGCGCTTCCGTAATCGCCCAGTCACAGACGAGGCGCGCGGTCAGCATCTCTTCGCCCGGGCCCGTTTCAACAGGTCCGTCAGACATGTTGTAGGTCGCGCCTGCCGCTTGGGCGCGCTGGTGAACAGCGCGCGGAAATCGCGCATAGATCATGTTGGCCTCAGGCTGGTTGAGCAACTCGGCTCCCCGCGTCCGTAACCCTTCGGCCAGATAGGCGCACCGTGCGTTGGCCAGCCGTGCTGTTTCGAGCCACAGATCATCTTTGAGATAACCTTGCATCTGTGCAGACAGAAACCGATGCTTGGAAAACAGGTGAGCGGCGCGTTTACGGCGCAATTCGAACTCCCACGCCTTGGCCGGATCGAAAAAGACAACGGCCTCTACTCCCATGCAGCCATTTTTCGTTCCGCCAAAACTGACTACATCTATGCCCGACTTCCAGGTCATGTCGGCGGCGGAACAGCCCAGTGAAACCAGTGCATTGGCGAACCGCGCACCATCCAGATGCACTGGTAGACCGAACTCTTTCGCAACCGCGGTCAAACCGCGCAACTCCGCCAATGAGTAGATATTGCCGCGTTCCGTCACCTGGGTGATGGAGACCGGGCCACGCTGCGGGCCATGTACGCCGCGATTGTTCTCGGCCAAAATGCTGGCGCGCAGCGCCGCTGGCGTCATCTTGTCAGACCCAGGAACCAAAGTCAGCTTGGCCCCGCTGGTATAGAATTCCGGAGCGTTGCATTCATCTTCGTGGATATGGGCAACTGGCGAACAGAAGACGGTGTGCCAAGGTTGCGTATAGCAGGCGAGCGCCAGCGCATTGGCGGCCGTTCCGGTGGCGACCAGATAGACAACCGCATCCGGTGCATCAAAGACATCGCGCAAGCGCGCGCGCACGTCATTCATAATGGGCTCTCCCCCGTAGGAGGCGAAATACCCTTCGTTTGCAGCGATCACATGATTCATGACCTGTGGATGTGCCATCCCGGCATTGTCAGAGGCAAAAAACATCAGATCGGTTCCTCAATAATATGGTCTTCCCATTCCTCTTCCGGAATGTCGAATTCGCTGAGTGTCCAACCCTGAACACTGACACCAGCATCATGGACAGATTGTGGTGTTCCCGTCAGCAGCGGGTGCCAGTCCGGCAGCGGTTTGCCTTCCCACAGCAGCCGATACGCGCAGGTCGTGGGCATCCAGTAGGCGTGCGTGTCGAGGTTGCTTGGGCGCAGGACAATACAGTCGGGCACAAACTGATGGCGGATCTCGTATTGTCCGCATCGACAGGTCGTATCATCCAGCAACCGGCAGGCAATACGGGTCAGTGCCACCTCGCCGCTGTCTTCATCTTCAAGCTTGTTGAGACAGCATTTGCCGCACCCGTCACACAGCGCCTCCCACTCCTGCGCATTCATCTTTTTCAGACGCTTGCGCTCCCAGAACCTGGGCGCAAGTCCTGTACGGTCAATCGGGTCGCTCATAGGGCGGCCAGAATGGTACGTGCGCGACGACTGTCTGCATCCATCTGCGTGATCAACGCATCCAAACTGTCAAATTTTTCTTCGCCCCGTAAATGGTCGATCAGGGCAACGGACAACTGCGCACCATAAAGATCACCTGAAAAATCGAAAATGAACGTCTCCAGATTTGGGTGGTTCTCACCAAACATTGGCCGAACACCCAAGGATGCAACCCCATGATAGCTGCCAATGTGCGGCCCATCCAGCACATCGACAAGAACCGCATAGACCCCGAATGCAGGGGGGTGCAGCCCTTCGATCGACATATTCGCTGTTGGATAGCCCAAAGTCCGCCCGCGTTGTTCCCCGCCAATCACCGGGCCTTCGATCCGGTGCCAGTGCCCCAGCATTGCTGCCGCATTCCGCGGACGTCCGGCGCTCAACTCCGCGCGGATGGCCGTCGACGAAACAGTATGCTCCCCATGTTCCTTCAGCGGAGCAATTGTCACGCCAAACCCCATCTGGGCTCCGAAACCTGCCAGATCATCTGCCGTGCCCGCACGGCCCTTGCCGAAGCAGAAATCTGCACCGACAACCACGTGGCGCAGGCCAAGACCATCCGCAATGATCTCTTGCGCGAACGCCCGTGGGCTCAGTGCGGCAAGTTCCGCATCAAATCGTAATTCGTAAAGGCGATCCACGCCCAGTTTCTCCAGGCGACTGGCCCGTGCACTTCTGCTCATCAACCGAAAGGGCGCCGCGTCCGGGAAAAAGAATTCTCGTGGATGCGGCTCAAAGGTCACCACTCCAAGCATCGCGTCGGGTTCCGCCTTGCGTGCCATCTCGATCACGGATCGATGCCCTGTGTGCACACCATCAAAGTTACCAATCGCGGCCGTGGCGCCGCGATCTTCTGTCTCCATGGTCTGATAATTCCGGATGATCCGCATGATCCTTTGGGTAACTTCCCGGACAGGAACACGCAAGCCGGTGCGGCTTCTCTGGGCAATAAATATCCCCGCCGGAGGCAACGTCGGGCCGCAGGCCCGGCGCAGGGATCAGTCGAACTTGCGCGAAGGAGCCATGACTGTGGCTTCGCCGACCAAAACCTTTTTGCCTTTCACGGCACAATGACATTCCAGCTGTACCCGCCGTTTGGCGATTTCTATGCCGATGACCTTCACTTCGGCATAAACCAGATCGCCGGGCCGCACAGGAGCCAGGAACTTCAGCGTCTGACCCATGTAAACGGTCCCGTGTCCGGGCAGCTGTTCCCCGATCACAGCCGAAATCAGGCCCGCAGTCAGCATCCCGTGCGCGATACGTCCTTCAAAAATCGTATCTTGCGCATAATCGTCATCCAGATGCACCGGATTGCGGTCTGTCGAGATCTGCGCAAACATCTCGATATCTTCATCCGTCACCACTTTGCTGAGATGGCGTGACATCCCCATCTCGATGTCTTCGATACAGATGGTTCCACGCAGCACATTGTCCAACATGACGGCCCTTCCGGTAATTTTCTGGCGATCTACGCAATCAAGTTGAAACTTTATTACTTTGCGAGTGCAGAAAAGCAAGGGAAAAGTGTTTTACCGCAACTGTCCAATCGTGAAGGTCGGGTTGGATATTTCTCTTTCAAGATAAGCGGTTAGTGCCTCCGGGTCTGGGTGAATTCCAGTTTTGGTTTCAGATGAGGCCAGACCGCCGGAAATGAACAGGGAATCGATGTCCTCTCCCGTTGCACCGCGGATGTCCGTCAGGATCCCGTCGCCAATTGCGAGAATGCGGTTGTCGGGGATGTCTTGACCCAAAGCTGTCAACCTGCGGCGTGCCAAGTCATAAATCGGTGGATGCGGCTTGCCGAAATAAAGGCTCTGGCCACCCATTTCTGTGTAAAGCTGCGCCAGCGCGCCTGCGCACCACTCGCGCACGTCGCCCCGGTCCACAACAATATCCGGGTTGGCACACAATAGCTTCAGCCCGTTTTGCTTGGCGTAGAGGAAGTCCGCCCTGTTGACGGCAGGGTCGGCCATCGGGTCGAAGGGGCCACAGCACACGATGCCTTCGGCCTCCCGCAGCGGCACCCGCACGATTTCCACAGGGTTGTCCAACAGGCTAAGTGGTTCAAAAAAGCCAGCATCGCGCTCCTCGTCGCCCATGAAGTAGACCTTTTGCCCCACGGCTCCGCGAAACATTTCAGATCGCGCACTGTCGCCGGATGTTGCAATCGTATCCCACGCGTCTGGCGGGACATTGAACCCCTTCAATTGCTCCGCCACGCCTGCGCGCGGTTTGGGGGAGTTGGTGACCAGAACCACCTTGCCACCGGCCGCTCGATACGTCTGCAACGCCGCGACTGCATCGGGGTACGCCGTAATACCATTGTGCACACACCCCCACAGATCGACGAAAAGGGCGTCATACGAATGGGATATTTCGGACAGCGAAGATATTATCTGCGACATGCTGATTTATCCTTGGACAAAAATTTGTGTGTCGACCCGCATGTCAGCCAAAAAACATTCAGGCTGGTTCGGGGGCTCGGTTTCGTTGTGCGGGACAGACCATGAAACGCTGCGGCAATGCAAGGGCAGGGGCGCGGTCACTGGTGCGTGAAGCCGTGCGTATCGCAAGTCGGTCAACACATCAAAATGCGCAGCAGCTTGGATTTAGCCCCGAAACGACACAGTTGTAGGACCCACGGCCCAAAGCATCGCTTTCATCGAAACGAAAACGACCATATCCATACGTGTTTACTCCGACGATTGCGACAGGCTTGAAACTGCTGGCGCGGCAGTTGTCAGTGCTGCACGTCCCTCTCTTGGGCGGATCAAACCTTTAGATTTGGTATGATCTGCTTTTTTCGGCTCATGATGCCGGGCAAAACCACCGTGTCACCTGT
>Ga0102812_10002409_pt1 | contig 12639 bp, 11 predicted proteins | sample ColrivemetaGS713_FD_79334 | JGI IMG/M metagenome (GOLD analysis project Ga0102812, IMG submission 79334) | Estuarine microbial communities from the Columbia River estuary - Flood tide ETM metaG S.713 | ecosystem: Environmental > Aquatic > Marine > Intertidal zone > Estuary | place: USA... | reverse complement strand
CTATTAGAATAGTAGTTTTCAATAAATGCAGGAAATTGAGCAACAATTTGAATAAATGCCCATTGCATTACTAAAACCAGGGTAAGAATTTTATATGTTTTTTTTATTTCCATTTTTCAAAAATATGAAATAATTATTCAGAAAATACCGTTTCAATAGTTATTAACAAAATACTTACTTGTTAACAAGAATTGTGTAAAAATAAATACTTAAATTGCGGTTAGAACAATGTTTTAAAATTTACATTTGCCTTATTGAAATAAGTACAAGAAAAATATATTTATTTGTTTATTGATTTTTGAAGTGCTCACTTAAAAAGTTAAATATTTTTTCGCAAACTCATTTTTTAAATAGCTGATTATTAATATTATATAAAATTATTTCTGAGTGAAAAGTTTACAGCCAATCCCATCTAAAACATTTAAGAAAAGCAATGTAATAAGTCTTGAAAAAGGAAAAATTCCGCCACAGGCTATTGATTTGGAAGAAGCTGTTTTAGGAGCAATGATGATTGATAAAAAAGGGGTTGATGATGTAATTGACATTTTACATTCTGATGTTTTTTATAAAGAATCGCATAAATTAATTTATGATGCGATATTCACCTTATTTCAAAATACTGAGCCAATAGATTTATTATCAGTCTCTAATCAATTGCGTAAATCTGGAAATTTAGAAGCAGCAGGTGGCGATTTTTATATTGTTGGTTTAACGCAAAAAGTATCCTCATCAGCACATATTGAATTTCATGCACGTATTGTACTTCAAAAATACATCCAACGTAAGTTAATTACCATTTCTTCTGAAATTATTGAAGAAGCTTATGATGAAACAATGGACGTTTTTGACTTGTTAGATACTGCTGAAACCAAATTATTTGAAGTTACTCAAGGAAACTTAAAGAAAAGTTCTGAGTCTGCTCAAGGTTTGGTTGACCAAGCAATTAAAAAAATTCAGGAAATTTCCAACAAAAAAGGAATGAGTGGTGTAGCCACTGGGTTTGACAGGTTAGATGAATTGACCTCGGGCTGGCAACCTTCAGATTTGGTTATTTTAGCTGCGCGTCCTGGTATGGGAAAAACGGCATTCGTGATGTCTATGGCTAAAAATATGGCAATCGATTTTGACACGCCAGTTGCAATTTTTTCATTAGAGATGTCATCTGTTCAGTTGATAACGCGTATGATTTCTAGTGAAACAGGTATTTCTTCTGGAAAGTTGAGAAAAGGAAATTTAGAGCCTCACGAATGGGAACAGCTAAATGTAAAGGTTAAAAACTTATCGAAAGCGCCTATTTTTATTGACGATACACCATCTTTATCTATTTTTGATTTGCGTGCAAAAGCGCGTCGTTTGGCATCTCAACACGGTATTAAAATAATTGTGATTGATTATTTGCAATTGATGACTGCCGGAAGTTCTTCAGGAGGAAATAGAGAACAGGAAATTTCTACCATTTCTCGAAATTTAAAAGCATTGGCAAAAGAATTGGCAATTCCTGTAATCGCTCTTTCTCAGTTATCAAGAGCCGTTGAAACGCGTGGAGGAAGCAAACGACCTTTGTTATCCGATTTACGTGAATCTGGAGCAATTGAGCAGGATGCAGATATTGTATCATTTATTTTTAGACCAGAGTATTACGGACTTACAGAATGGGATGATGAAGAGCATACACCTTGTGAAGGGCAAGCTGAATTTATAGTTGCAAAGCACAGAAATGGTGGATTGGAAAATATTAGACTTAAATTTACAGGACATTTAGCACAATTTAGCAATTTGGATGATGGCTCTGGTAGTGAATTTCAATCTAAAATGAATGTAAATCCACATAGTGGAATGACAGCTAGTGCTGAAGAAGCTTTTGGAATTCATGACAATCTAGATGATGGTGACGTACCTTTTTAAAAAACGACACACTTTTTTAAATAATAGTTCAGCATTTCAGAAAATGCTGATGGTTCTCCTTTTTTTATTTTCACATCACATTTTTGCTAGCTTCATTTTAATTCCCATGGATGCAGTTACGCAAACCAATCATTTAAAGGCCTATGGGATTGCGTATTGGTCTTTGGAAAAAGGAAATACGGCAAAATGGTTGTTGAATTATGAAGGAGGTTCTTTTTTGCTGGAAGACAATGAAGCTACAAGAAACGAATGCAAAATAAGAGGGGTTACTTTTCAAGTAATTTCAGATACTCAAGCGGCACAAATATTAGACGAAATAAGCAGTCCGTCTAAAAATATGGAAGCTGTGGTTTTAGAAAAGGCACCAAAAATAGCGGTGTATTCCCCAAAAGATAAAATGCCTTGGGATGATGCAGTAACAATGGTATTGTCTTATGCTGAAATTCCTTTTGATGTAATTTATGATGAAGAAGTTTTAAATGAAAAATTACTTTTATACGAGTGGCTGCATTTACACCATGAAGATTTTACAGGGCAATTTGGTAAATTCTATGGGTCTTATAAAACGGCTCCTTGGTATATTGAACAAAAAATAGCTTCAGAAAAATTGGCAACTAAATTGGGTTTTTCAAAAGTTTCAGAAGAAAAATTGGCAGTTGCGTTAAAAATTAGAGACTTTGTAATTGGTGGAGGGTTTATGTTCGCCATGTGTTCAGCTACGGATAGTTTTGATATTGCACTTTCGGCTGAAGGTGTTGATATTTGTGAAACAATGTTTGATGGTGATCCTTCGGAAATAGATTATCAGCAAAAAATAGATTACAATAAAACTTTTGCGTTTAAAGACTATTCCTTGGTTAGAAACCCAAACGAATATGAGTTTTCTTCAATTGATATGACTTCAAAAAGACAAAATATTCAACGAACTTCAGACTATTTTTCATTGAAAGAATATTCAGCAAAATGGGATCCGATTCCAACGATGTTATGCCAAAATCACACACAACTGGTAAAAGGTTTTATGGGGCAAACAACGGCATTTGATAGAGATGCTATAAAATCGAGTGTGTTGGTTATGGGGGAATTAAAATTAAATAGAGAGGCTCGTTACATTCATGGTGTAAAAGGAAAAGGAATGTTTACATTTTATGGAGGGCACGATCCGGAAGATTATCAGCATAGAGTTGGAGATCAAAAAACAGAACTGGATTTATATCCAAATTCTCCAGGCTACCGTTTAATCTTAAACAATGTATTGTTTCCAGCAGCAAAAAAGAAAAAGCAAAAAACATAGTTTGTTAATAACACCTCAAAACTTTAATTCAAAATTTTAGTGTTCAAAATTTCAAAAAGAGTATTTTTACCGCTTTAAATTATAAAAAATGTCAACTACAAAAGAATTGCAAGATTTTGCACAACAAGTAAGAAGAGATATTGTTAGAATGGTTCATGCTGTAAATTCTGGACATCCGGGAGGTTCATTAGGTTGTAATGAGTTTTTAACAGTGCTTTATCAAGATGTTATGAGCTATTCAACTGATTTTTCAATGGACGGTATCAATGAGGATTTATTCTTTTTATCAAACGGACATATTTCTCCAGTTTTTTATAGTGTTTTGGCAAGAAGTGGATTTTTCCCTGTGGAAGAATTAGCGACTTTTAGATTGTTAAACACGCGTTTACAGGGGCATCCAACAACGCATGAAGGCTTACCAGGAATTAGAATGGCTTCAGGTTCTTTAGGTCAGGGTATGAGTGTAGCCTTGGGCGCTGCTCAAGCCAAAAAATTAAACGGTGATACTAAATTGGTGTATTCTTTGCATGGTGATGGTGAATTGCAGGAAGGTCAAAACTGGGAGGCTATTATGTATGCAGCAGGTAAAAAAGTTGACAATTATATTGCAACTGTTGATTATAATGGTCAGCAAATAGATGGTTCAACAGACCACGTGATGCCAATGGGAGATTTAAAAGCTAAGTTTGAAGCTTTTGGTTGGATTGTGCTTGAAGAAGAAAAAGGAAACGACATTGATAGCATAAAAGCAGTATTGAACAAAGCAAAATCATTAACTGGAAAAGGTAAACCGGTTTGTATTTTGTTGAAAACAGAAATGGGTAACGGAGTAGATTTTATGATGCACACACACGCTTGGCATGGTAAAGCACCGAGTGATGCACAGTTGGAAATTGCTTTAAACCAAAATCCAGCAACTTTAGGAGATTATTAGTTTATTGAAATTAGAATAATTATAAAATATTTAAAGATAGCTGTAACCTTGGTTGTGGCTATTTTTTTTATTTAAATTTTTTGAGAATTTGTTAAAATAGCCTTAAATCATTCCATTTTTAAATCATTTAAGCATTTAATCATTTTGAATTTGTAAGTTTACTTCTATATTTACAACTATTATGAATATGAAAAAAATTGAAAGTTAACCCTTCAATTTTTATATTTTTTAATCCTTCAATTTTAAAAATGAAAATAGGTATTGTTTGTTACCCAACCTTTGGTGGAAGTGGAGTCGTTGCAACTGAATTGGGAATGGCATTGGCTCAAAAAGGACATCACGTTCATTTTATTACATATAAGCAGCCAGTTAGGTTAGATTTTATTTCAAACAGCATTCATTTTCATGAAGTTTTTGTTGAAGAATATCCTTTATTTCATTTTCAACCTTATGAATTGGCTTTGTCGAGTAAAATGGTTGAAGTTGTGCAAATGTATGATTTAGAAATTTTACACGTTCATTATGCGATTCCACATGCGTATGCAGCTTATATGGCTAAGCAAATGTTACGTGAAAAAGGTATTGACATTAAGGTTGTTACAACCTTGCATGGAACAGATATAACCTTGGTTGGAAGTCATCCAAATTATAAAACAGCAGTTGAATTTAGCATCAATAATTCTGATGTTGTTACAACAGTTTCAGAGAGTTTAAAAAAAGACACTTTAAGATTGTTTAAGATTACGAAAGAGATTCATGTAATTCATAATTTTATTGATTTTGAAAAATACCCGGAAATTGATTCTGTAGAATGTCAGCGAAATACAATTGCCAGTGATAATGAAAGGATTATTACACATATAAGTAATTTACGCCCAGTTAAAAGAGCTGCAGATGTGATGGATATTTTTTATAAAATTCAAAAAGAAATTCCTTCAAAATTATTGTTGGTTGGAGAAGGTCCAGACAGAGAGCATATTGAGTTTCAGGCAAAGGAATTGGGAATTCTAGATAAAGTGCTGTTTTTAGGAAACAGTAATGAAGTAAATAAACTTTTGTGTTATTCAGATTTGTTTTTACTACCCTCACAAACCGAAAGTTTTGGTTTGGCAGCTTTGGAAGCTATGGCAGCCAGAACTCCTGTGATATCTACAAATTCCGGTGGTTTACCTGAGGTAAATGTTCAGGGGGTAACAGGTTTTTTAAGCGATGTTGGGAATACTGATGAAATGGCTAAAAATGGTATTTATATATTAGAAGATTTAGACAGATTGCAACAGTTTAAGCAAAATGCATTGGCACAAGCAAAACGATTTAGTATGCAAAACGTGTTGCCTGCTTATGAAGATGTTTATAGAAAAGTTTGCCCTAATTGTTGTTAAGCACTGTAATAGTCTAATGCCTCTATAAGCAATTCTTTTTCTACTTTACAATCGAATTTAAATTGTTCAAAATCGGTTAACAGTACAAAATTTACGCGTCCGCCAACATTTTTTTTATCGTGTATTAACAATTCCATAATACCATCGTAATCGGCTTTGTTTATTTGAACTTTTCCGTAGATAGCTATCATTTTATCTTTGATGGCTTTTAATTTTGCAGCAGGGAAATTCAATAATTTTTCAGAAATATAAGTTTCAGTAATCATACCAATTGCAATGGCTTCACCGTGTGTTAAATTTTCTTTGTCTTCTGATTCTAAATAATAGGATTCAACGGCATGACCTAAAGTATGTCCGAAGTTTAAAACTTTTCGCAAGCCAGCTTCTTTTGGGTCTTCAGTAACCACTTCATTTTTAATTTCAATAGACCTGTGTATAAGTGTACTGATATTATTTAAGTTCAGTTCTTTAAATTTAATTATTTCATTCCAAATTTCAACATCATAAGTCAGGCCATATTTTATAATTTCAGCCAAACCTGAGCGTACTTCACGCTCGGAAACGGTCTCTAAATATTGGGTGTCAATAAGCACCATTTCAGGATTGGAAAACAAACCAATCTGATTTTTTAAAACCCCTAAATCTACACCTGTTTTCCCGCCTACGGAAGCATCAACCATACTTAATAAAGTAGTAGGAATATTCACAAAAGCAATCCCACGTTTAAAACAAGATGCTACAAATCCTCCTAAATCAGTAATAACACCACCACCTAAATTTATAAGTAGGCTTTTTCTATCGGCTCCTAATTCAGTTAAGGCTTCCCAAACCCCCGAACAGGTTTCTAGATTTTTATTTTCTTCACCAGCTTCAATCTCTATAATTTCAATTTCTGAGTTTGTTTCCAATGCTTCTAATAATAGCGGTAAGCAATATTCATTGGTGTTTTCATCAACTAAAATAAATATTTTCGAATGCTTTGAATCAGCAATAAATTTATTGAGTTTTAGGTATGCTTCTTCTTGAAAATAAACATAGTAATTATTGGATAATATCGGTCGCATTTTGGATAATTTTTAGTGCAAATTAAAGGTAAAAAAACGAAAAAATAAACTGTTTGTAGATATCTTTGTTTAAACAATATTTACAATGGAAAAATTATTTGACAATACTGAAGTAGCTTTTGCTGTTAAATCAAATTCTGAAATAGATAGAGCGTTTTATCTATTTGAAATGATTAAACGTGAGCCTTTAGTAAAAATAGGTACCGCTGTTACCAAATTTGCATTAAAAACACATTTACCTGTTGAAGGCATCATTCGAGCTACCGTTTTTGATCATTTTTGTGGAGGTGTAACGGAAAAAGACTGTATGACAACCATAGATAAAATGTACACCAAAAATGTACATTCAGTTTTGGATTATTCGGCTGAAGGAAAAGAAATCGAAGAACAGTTTGATTTAGCAATGGAAAAAACCTTGAATACCATAAAATTTGGTACAGAGCGTAAAAGCATTCCATTTGCAGTTTTTAAGCCAACAGGTTTTGGTAAATTAGAAATTTATAGAAAAATAACAGAAGGTGAGAAATTAGATGCTCATGAAGAGGTAGAGTGGAAGCGTATCAAAGAAAGATATAATATTGTAAGTAAAGCAGCATATGAAAGAGACGTACCGTTATTAATTGATGCTGAAGAAACTTGGATGCAAGGCGCTGTTGATGACTTAATTGAAGCAATGATGAAAAAATACAATAAAGAAAAAGTTGTTGTTTTTGGAACTTTGCAATTGTACCGTTGGGATCGATTGGATTATTTGAAAAAATTACATGAACGATCTAAAGAACAGGGATTTAAAGTAGGGATGAAGTTGGTTCGTGGTGCTTATATGGAAAAAGAACGTGAACGTGCTGAAGAAAAAAATTACAAAGATCCAATCTGTGTAAACAAAGCAGCAACAGATAAAATGTTTAATGATGTGTTGGAATATATGTTCAAGAACATTGATGATATGGCCATTTTTGCAGGAACACATAACGAAGAAAGTTCTTATTTGTTAATGGATTTAATAGCTAAATCTGGGTTAAGTAGAAATGATAAAAGAATATGGTTTGGTCAATTATATGGTATGAGTGATCATATTAGTTATAATTTGGCTAAAGAAAATTACAATGTTGCAAAATATTTGCCTTTTGGCCCTGTTCGAGATGTAATGCCTTATTTAATTAGACGTGCTGAAGAGAATACATCAGTAGCTGGACAAACAAATAGAGAGTTAGAATTGCTAAAACGTGAGCGGGTTCGACGAAAAATATAATTAGATTTAACTAAATTTAAAGAGCTGTTTTCACAGCTCTTTTTTATTTTACTGAAAATCAATAATTTAAATACATTTAATTCTTTTGTTTTTGTAGTGTGAAATGAAATAAATCACCTAATTTTGCAGCTTCTAAAAAAATCGGAATATGCAATCTATCAGAAACATAGCTATTATAGCGCACGTTGACCACGGTAAAACGACATTGGTTGATAAAATTATTGATCAAGCTCACATTTTGGATGAGCGAAAAGTTAGAACTGAATTGTTATTAGATAATAATGATTTAGAGCGTGAACGTGGGATTACCATATTATCTAAGAATGTTTCTATCATATATAATGGTGTAAAAATCAATGTAATTGACACACCTGGTCACGCGGATTTTGGTGGTGAAGTTGAACGTGTTTTAAAAATGGCTGATGGTGTATTGCTTTTGGTTGATGCATTTGAAGGCCCAATGCCACAAACGCGCTTTGTATTAGGAAAAGCTTTAGAACTTGGATTAACTCCAATTGTAGTTATCAATAAAGTTGACAAGCCAAACTGTACACCAGATTTGGTTCATGATAAAGTATTTGATTTAATGTTTGCTTTAGATGCTACTGAAGAACAATTAAATTTTGCATCGGTTTATGGTTCAGCTAAACAAGGTTGGATGAGCTATGACTGGAAAGATGAAACAGATAATATTATTCCATTATTAGATTCAATTATTGAAAATATTCCTGCAGCGCCTTATTATGAAGGAACACCACAAATGCAAATTACATCATTAGATTTTACCTCTTTTGTTGGTCGTATTGCAATTGGACGTGTTTTTAGAGGTGATTTGATTGAAGGAAAAGATTATATGCTTTGTAAAGCTGATGGTTCAACTAAAAAAGTTCGTATCAAAGAATTACACACTTTTGAAGGATTAGGAAAAGACAGAGTTGCAAAAGTAAGAAGTGGAGATATTTGTGCTATAACAGGTGTTGAAGGATTTGATATTGGTGATACCATTGCCGATTTAGAAAACCCAGAACCATTACCAAGGTTAAAAGTAGATGAACCTACAATGAGCATGTTGTTTACCATTAATAACTCACCATTTTATGGGAAAGAAGGTAAATATGTAACTTCTCGTCATTTACGTGATAGATTGTTTAAAGAAACTGAAAAGAATTTGGCGTTGCGTGTTGAAGCAACCGATTCTGAAGATAAATTTAATGTATTTGGTCGTGGAATTTTGCATTTGTCAGTTTTAATTGAAACAATGCGAAGAGAAGGGTATGAATTACAAGTAGGACGCCCACAGGTAATTATCAAAGAAATTGATGGTGTAAAATGTGAACCTTATGAAACTTTAGTAATCAATGTACCAGAAGAATTAGCCAGTAAAGCAATTAACTTAGTTAGTTTAAGAAAAGGGGATATGTTAGTAATGGAGCCAAAAGGCGATATGCAACATTTAGAGTTTGATATACCTTCACGTGGTTTAATAGGTTTGCGTAATAAAATATTAACAGCAACTCAAGGTGAGGCTATTATTAATCATAGATTAAGAGGATTTGATGCTTATAAAGGAGATATAGCAACTTCTATCAATGGTGCTTTAATTTCAGGAGATGCAGGTAAAGCAACTGCTTATTCAATAGATAAATTGGGTGATAGAGGTATTTTCTTTATTGATATCAATCAAGAAATCTATAAAGGACAAATTGTTGGTGAAAATAATAGACAGGATGATATGTCAATTAACCTTACAAAAGGTAAGAAGCTAACAAACGTTCGTAAATCGGGAACAGATACAGCTGTAAATATTGCTCCTAAAAAAGAATTTTCTTTAGAAGAGTGTATGGAATACATTAAAGATGATGAATATTTAGAAGTAACTCCTTTAAGTTTACGTATGCGTAAGATTAATTTTAGATAATTAGTTATTCAATACATAATTGGAACGCTTTCATTAATTTGAAAGCGTTTTTTATTTTATGAATACACCAATACAACCAATATTTAATATATCGTAACTTTTTATACAGCTTTAATATAAACCTACATTAATATATAAGGTATAAACTATATTATAAATGAATAAGTCTAAAAATGAAAAATTTAATTTTATTAGCCGTGGTTTTTTTTAATAGTTGCAAGTTGTAGTACTTCAAAAAAAGACATAAAAAAATAGAAAATCCAATTACACTAAATAAATTAGAAGAAGAATTATCACATGAAGGCCTTTTGTTTTTAAAACAAAACTATAATGCTTGTCATTGGGTAAGCTCAAAGTCTCTAGATGAAATTATTCTACCTCCAATAATTTTGCAACAGTAATAAGATGTAAAATGTTTTATGAAACTAAAGAAGCATTTGTTGAAGGAGATACAAACTGGGTTTTAAACCCAACAGAAGTATAACCTTTATACGAGGAACTATTTCACAATTTAATGTGATGCTCAAACAGCTATTTAAGAAAGATAGTATTATTAATATTGCAGAATATATTTATAACAATGAATTTGAAACACATTTTAATGAAAAAAATCCAAATGGTATGGGAAATGGAAAAGGGATGTGACAATTTCAACGGTTTATATAAATAAATTATCCATTTTTGATGATGCTTTCAAGTTAGATTTTAATAAATGAACTAGATAATAGCTGATTTAAGATTATTTCCCCCAATTTTCACTCATTTCAGACATTAAATAGGTAGTAAGTATCAACAATATTATAGAGTTATTAACAATTTTGGAGGTAAATTTATTTTATTTAAAAATATTTTAAACTTTTTTAATTTACTACAGTTTTACAGTAAATCTCTTTTTGAAATTCAATAAAACAGAACACAACTGGTTCTTAATCAGCACTATAAAAGATTTATTCAAAAGATCATCTCGTAAATTACAATCAACAAATTATCAATAAAATCAGTCGTAAAACGCCAATAATTCACAAAAAAACAAAAGTTTTTAACAAAAAATTTGGTAGTTATAACAATTGTATATACATTTGATGTATACACAACAGTAGTATAAACAATTGTCGTCCCCCCGAAGTTGAAAAAAAATGATAAACAGTATGAGTTAAATTTACCTGATTATACAATTGCAAACATCTTGCAAACGGGTAACTGGATGAATGAAAAGTTTTCAGATCATCTAAAACAATACGCAATATCGATTCAACAATTTCAAGTTTTACGTTCATTAAAAGAATTGAAAGGAGCACCAGCTGATCTTCAAACGCTTCAAGCGGAAATGGTAAGTAAAAATAGTAATACAACTCGTTTGGTTGAAAAATTACGATTGAAAGGATTAATTACCAGAATTCAAAATGAAGAAAATAGGAGGAAAGTTGATATAAGAATTACAAATGATGGTTTAAAATTGTTGGAAGACATCGAAAGTGTTAAAACTGATTTTGAAAAGGATATTGTTGGTAATTTGAGTACAACAGAAATTATTGCTCTAAATCAGTTATTAGAAAAAATTAGAAATAAACAATAATGACCCCAAAGCAAAACGGTTGTTTATAAATCAAATAGTTATGTCCCCCGTAATTAAATGATTTTAAATGACAAATAAATAAAATTAGTAAGAGTTAAATTAGTAAGAATTAAAAAGTAAGAATTAATGAAAAAGATGAATTAAATCAACCCTAAATTACAGAGGTAGTTTCACTGTAGTCACAGACTTAATAAAGCAATCCGAAAATGCTTTAATACAGTTAGATGGTTAGTAAGAACTTTGTTTCTACCTCTTATTTTAAATTGAAAATTAAGGAATAAATAATCAACCCAAACAAGCCAAAACCCCAAAACCCCAAAAGACATGGATGCAATATTCATATACTTAATAATTGCCCTAACGGCTATATTCTGTAGCAGTTTGTTTCAAAGTAAACTAAATCAACCCCTACTTTTGAGACAATCATATTCAATAGATTTAATTATTTTAAACAATTCATCTCATATATCTGAGATGAAAGTGGCTAAATTATTGAATATATTTAAAAGCAGTCGCAATATATTTATCAAGACCTACAAATCCCCACAACGGTTAGTAAGAAGATAGTATTTGCGACTGTCTTTTAATTTAAAAAAGTATAAAATCACAATATTCAAAACCCCAAAACCCCAAACTAGCATGAAAGCCTTAAAGTTTAACCTCGCCCTACTTGTTTTTGTATGCATTTTATTTACTTCTTGTGCATCAGATGATGATGGAATTTATTTTGAAAAATTAAATGAAACAAAAGTAGAATATTCAGAAATTGAATTAGAAATATTAGATCTTGTTAATGATTATAGGGTTTCAAAGGGATTAGAATCATTAGAAAAAATGAATTTTATTTCTTCAGTTGCGGAAGGCCATACTTATTATATGGCTGAAACAGGAAAAGTAAATCATGATAATTTTTCTGAAAGACATGAAAAATTAGTCGTAAATGCCAATGCTAAAATTGTTGGTGAAAATGTTGGATTTGGTTTTAATTCAGCTGAAGGTATTGTTAACGCCTGGATTAATAGTGAAGCTCATAGGTTAATTATTGAAAAACCTGAATTCACACATTTTGGTATTTCAACCGAAAAAAACATACAAGGTAGAAATTACTTCACACAAATTTTTATTAAACGCTAAACGCTAACATTGATATTATGATTTTAGTTAAAGAAAAAATACAGAAAACCGGATTTATAAGAAAAATAAACCGAATTTACATAAATACACTTGTACCGCAATTTCAATTTAGAAATAAAAAAGGAGAGATTGTAAAGCCTGAAGATATTTGCATTAGCTTATAACGTTGAGAAATTTGTT
>Ga0102812_10002406_pt1 | contig 12651 bp, 15 predicted proteins | sample ColrivemetaGS713_FD_79334 | JGI IMG/M metagenome (GOLD analysis project Ga0102812, IMG submission 79334) | Estuarine microbial communities from the Columbia River estuary - Flood tide ETM metaG S.713 | ecosystem: Environmental > Aquatic > Marine > Intertidal zone > Estuary | place: USA... | reverse complement strand
ACACGCAGTGCAGGCAATGTTGCAGAACCGGAATTTAAAGAATGCAAGTAAATGGTGGGTGGGATATCCAGGCCTTCGCCTTCGCCTTCGCCTTCAAACTCATACGGCTGCTGCGTCTGGGCGCGACCAAGGGGCGGCTTGTAAGTCTGCGTACTGCGGGTGTGCCGGGTTGAAGCGCGGCACACCCGCGGTGCAGGTTTCAGCTGGAGCGGATCAGGTGATCAAAGGCGCTTAGTGCGGCTTTCGCGCCTTCGCCCACGGCGATCACGATCTGCTTGTAAGGCACTGTGGTCACATCGCCGGCAGCAAATACGCCGGGGATGTTGGTCTGGCCCTTGGCATCGACCATGATCTCGCCACGCGGGCTCAACTCGACCACGCCCTTGAGCCAGTCGCTGTTGGGCAGCAATCCGATCTGCACGAAGATGCCTTCCAGCGCCACTGTATGCAGCTGCTCGCTGATACGATCCTTGTAGACCAGTGCATTGACCTTCTGCCCGTCGCCCAGTACTTCGGTAGTCAGGGCGCTGGTAATGATGGTCACGTTGGGCATGCTGTTGAGTTTCTTCTGCAGCACGGCATCAGCGCGCAGCTGACTGTCGAACTCGATCAGGGTGACATGGGCGACAATTCCAGCCAGATCGATAGCTGCTTCCACGCCCGAGTTTCCACCGCCGATCACGGCCACGCGCTTGCCTTTGAACAGCGGGCCGTCGCAGTGCGGGCAATAAGCCACACCTTTACCGCGATACTGCAGCTCACCGGGAACGTTCATTTCCCTCCAGCGTGCGCCGGTCGAGAGAACCAGAGTTTTGCTTTTCAGCGATGCGCCGTTTTCCAGTACCACTTCATGCAGGCCGCCGGCTTCCTGGGCAGGAATCAGTGCGCTGGCGCGCTGCAGATTCATGATATCGACCTCGTATTGGCGCACATGCTCTTCAAGGCCGCGGGCCAGCTTCGGGCCGTCGGTTTCCTGCACGGAAATAAAGTTCTCGATCGCCATGGTGTCCAGCACCTGGCCACCGAAGCGCTCGGCGGCAACGCCGGTACGAATACCCTTGCGAGCGGCATAGATGGCTGCGGCAGCACCCGCCGGTCCGCCCCCGACTATAAGTACGTCGAAAGCTTCTTTGGCAGCCAGTTTTTCGGCATCGCGGGCACTGGCGCCGGTATCGATCTTGGCGAGGATTTCCTCCACGCCCATGCGCCCGGATTCAAACAGTTCACCGTTGAGGTAGATGCTCGGTACCGACATGATCTGCCGCGCTTCGACTTCTTCCTGGAACAGCGCGCCGTCAATCGCCACGTGCTGGATATTCGGGTTGAGGACTGCCATCAGGTTCAACGCCTGGACCACGTCCGGGCAGTTCTGGCAGGACAGCGAGAAGTAGGTTTCGAAGTGGAATTCACCCTCGATGGCTTTGACCTGCTCGATCACGTCTGCCTCGAGCTTGGACGGGTGGCCGCCGACCTGCAGCAATGCCAGTACCAGCGAGGTGAACTCGTGGCCCATGGGGATGCCGGCAAAGCGCAGGCTGATGTTGGCGTTGGGTCGATTCAGGGCAAACGATGGTTTGCGACTGTCGGTACCGTCAGTGCGCAGCGCGATCTTGTCGGTCAGGCTGACGATGTCATTGAGCAGCGCCAGCAACTCGGTGGATTTCTCGCTGTCATCCAGAGACGCAACGATCTCGAACGGCTGAATGACCTTTTCAAGGTAGGCCTGTAACTGGGATTTAAGCGTGGCATCCAACATGACGATAGTTCCTTAGATCGATGAATTGCGGACAAACAAACGCCCGGGCGGATCACGCCCGGGCGTTCGGGCACCTGCAAGAGCTTGGTAAAGCTTCGTGAGGCGAAAAATGGATATATAGAGCGTCGCCAGCGACGGCAGTGCAAGGCGAAATCAGACGAGGGTTGGTCAGAGACGCGGAGATTACGAGCTGTAAATGAGCAGCACGAGCCTGATTTCAACGCTGCAATGCCTAGCGCAGCAGCTCTACAGCCATTTTTTAGATCTTGCCGACCAGGTCCAGTGAAGGCGCCAGAGTCTTCTCGCCTTCCTTCCACTTGGCCGGGCAGACTTCACCCGGGTGGGCGGCGGTGTACTGGGCAGCCTTCAGCTTGCGCAGGGTCTCCGATACGTCACGGGCGATTTCGTTGGAATGAATTTCCACGGTCTTGATCATGCCTTCCGGATTGATGATGAAAGTACCGCGCAGTGCCAGACCTTCTTCGGGAATATGCACGCCGAAGGCGTTGGTCAGTACGTGGGTCGGATCACCGATCAGCGGGAACTGTGCCTTGCCGACAGCTGGCGAGGTTTCGTGCCATACCTTGTGCGAGAAGTGCGTGTCGGTGGTGACGATGTAGACCTCGGTGCCGGCCTTCTGGAATTCGGCGTAGTTGTTCGCAGCATCTTCAATTTCGGTCGGGCAGTTGAAGGTGAAGGCAGCTGGCATGAAGATCAGTACCGACCACTTGCCTTGCAGGGACTGCTCGGTGACTTCGATAAACTTGCCGTTGTGGAAGGCATTGGCTTTGAACGGCTGAACCTGAGTGTTGATCAATGACATCGGTGAATCCTCGTGGGTGGTTAGTTGACGATGGTTATATTAGGCGATGCAGACGCTCTATCGAAATTGATTGCTGCCATGGGTTGTATTGGCAAAATCTATCGAGGTTCTGTTTCAACCATTGATCAATGCTATCGCAGCAGGTACAAAAAAACCGCCTGGCGGCGGTTTTTTTGTACTGGCGACCTGTTACAGGCCGTTGGCAGCTTTGTACTCGCGGCGACGGCGGTGCAGCACAGGCTCGGTGTAACCGTTGGGCTGCTTGGTACCTTCGACTACCAGCTCAACAGCGGCCTGGAAGGCGATATTGCTGTCGAAGTCAGGTGCCAGCGGACGGTACAGCGGGTCGTTGGCGTTCTGGCGGTCGACTACCGGAGCCATGCGCTTGAGGCTGGCCATAACCTGCTCAACGCTGACCACGCCATGGCGCAACCAGTTGGCGATGTGCTGGCTGGAGATGCGCAGGGTGGCGCGGTCTTCCATCAGGCCTATATCGTTGATGTCCGGCACTTTCGAGCAGCCAACGCCATGGTCGATCCAGCGTACAACGTAGCCGAGGATGCCCTGGGCGTTGTTGTCCAGCTCGTTCTGCACTTCTTCGGAAGTCCAGTTGGTGTTGGGTGCCAGCGGAATGGTCAGGATGTCGTCCACTGAGGCGCGCTCACGCTGTGCCAGCTCGGCCTGACGGGCGAACACGTCAACCTGGTGGTAGTGCATGGCGTGCAGCGCGGCAGCAGTTGGCGAAGGTACCCAGGCGGTGTTGGCGCCAGCCAGCGGGTGGCCCACTTTCTGCTCAACCATGGCTGCCATCAGGTCAGGCATGGCCCACATGCCTTTGCCGATTTGCGCACGGCCTTGCAGGCCACACGCCAGGCCGATATCGACGTTGGAATTCTCGTAAGCGCTGATCCACTTCTCGGTCTTCATGGCGCCTTTACGCACCATAGCGCCGGCTTCCATGGAGGTGTGCAGCTCGTCACCGGTACGGTCGAGGAAGCCGGTGTTGATGAACACCACGCGCTCGCTGGCCGCCTGGATGCAGGCTTTCAGGTTGATGGTGGTGCGCCGCTCTTCGTCCATGATGCCGACTTTAAGGGTGTTGCGCTGCATGCCCAGCACGTCTTCGACGCGGCCGAACAGTTCGTTGGTGAAGGCGGCTTCTTCCGGGCCGTGCATCTTCGGCTTGACGATGTACATCGAGCCGGTGCGGCTGTTCTTGCGGCTGCTGTTGCCTTTCAGGTCATGCAGGGCGATCAGGCTGGTAACCAGGCCGTCCATGATGCCTTCCGGAACTTCAAAGCCGTCTTTGTCGATGATTGCGTCGATGGTCATCAGGTGGCCAACATTGCGCACGAACAATAGGCTGCGACCGTGCAGGGTCAGCGCGCTGCCATCGACAGCGGTGTAATTGCGGTCTGCGTTCATGGTACGGGTGAAGGTGCTGCCGCCCTTGGCGACTTCTTCCGCCAAGTCGCCTTTCATCAGGCCCAGCCAGTTTTTGTAGATCACTACTTTGTCGTCAGCATCGACGGCGGCAACCGAGTCTTCGCAGTCCATGATGGTGGTCAGCGCGGCTTCCATCAGCACGTCCTTGACGCCGGCTGCGTCGGTCTGTCCGACCGGTGTGCTGGTGTCGATCTGGATTTCAAAGTGCAGACCGTTGTGCTTGAGCAGCACCGCAGTCGGGGCCGCAGCCTCACCCTGGAAACCGATCAGTTGTGCATTGTTGTGCAGGCCGCTGTTGCTGCCGCCCTTGAGGCCGACAACCAGCTTGCCGCCTTCGATACGATAGCCGTTAGCGTCAACATGGGAGCCGGTTGCCAGTGGTGCAGCCTGATCAAGGAAGGCGCGGGCGTAGGCAATCACCTTGTCACCGCGGACCTTGTTGTAGCCTTTGCCTTTCTCGGCACCATCGGCTTCGCTGATCACATCGGTGCCGTACAGGGCGTCGTACAGCGAACCCCAGCGGGCGTTGGAGGCATTCAGGGCGAAGCGCGCGTTCATCACCGGCACAACCAGCTGCGGGCCGGCCATGCGGGCGATTTCTTCATCAACGTTTTCGGTGGTGATTTTGAAATCGGCCGGCTCTGGCAACAGGTAGCCGATTTCTTGCAGAAAGGCTTTATAGGCGGCGGCATCGTGAGCTTGACCGGCGCGGGCTTGATGCCAGCCGTCGATCTGCAGCTGGATGTCATCGCGCTTGTCCAGCAAGGCGCGGTTTTTCGGTGCGAGGTCATGATTGACCGCAGCTGCGCCGGCCCAGAACTGCTCGGCAGTTACGCCGGTACCGGGAATGGCTTCGTTATTGACGAAGTCGAACAGAACTTTGGCGACCTGCAGGCCCCCGACGAGTACGCGATCAGTCATTGTGTGCCTCAACTTTTTTACTGAATGCCTTTGGGCTGGGAACGGCTCAAAGCACCTGGCCGCCAGGCCATGTAGTGCGAGGCGGGGAATACTACAGGATGCGCCGGAAAAAATCAGGCGCTGCGGCTGAACTGTTGGTCATCCCTGGCTGGCTATACTGCGTCAATCCCCCCGGAGTTGCTGCCATGTCCGTGTTACCTGCCACCCCCGCTGATCTGGATCATTTAACGGAACTGTTTGCCGGCTATCTGGAATTTTATCGGGTGCCGCGTGAATCCGCAGAGATTCGCAGCTTCCTGCAGGACCGGTTGCAGCATGGTGATTCACAGTTGTTACTGGCACGCGATGAGCAGGGTGTGGCGCAGGGTTTTGTGCAGCTGTACCCGCTGTATGCTTCGCTGGCGCTGCGCTCGTCCTGGCTGCTCAGCGATCTGTATGTGCTGCCGGCAGCTCGGCGGCAGGGGGTAGGTGAGGCGTTGATGAACGCTGCCCGCGCCCATGCCGAGGCCAGTGGAGCCTGTGGCTTGCAGCTGGAAACAGCGCGAGAAAATCATGCCGGGCAAGCACTCTACGAGCGTCTGGGGTATGTTCGTGATGAAGTCTATTTAACTTACTGGCTGGCGCTTTGAAGGCTGGCTGATGCTTTGGAGAAGGAGTTGAACGTGGATCATCTGGTATTGACCGTAATAGCCCCGGATAAGCCGGGACTGGTGGAAAAATTGGCCCAGTGTGTCGCCGGGCATGGCGGAAACTGGCTGGAAAGCCGTATGTCGCGCATGGCCGGGCAGTTTGCCGGCATCCTGCGGGTGGCCGTTCCGGTCGAAGCCCATGAAGAGCTGGTATCGGCGTTGCAGGCACTGGCGACCCAGGGCATTCGCGTGGTGGTGGCGCAGAGCGGAATAGAACCATCCGGTACCTGGAAACCGATCCATCTGGATCTGGTCGGCAACGACCGTCCGGGTATTGTGCGTGACATCACCCGTTTGCTCGCTGAATTGGGCGTCAATCTTGAGCGACTGAGCACCGAGGTAGTGCCGGCGCCGATGAGCAGCGAGCCCTTGTTCCATGCCGAAGCCTTGCTGGCGCTTCCACTGGGACTGACGATGGATGCCTTGCAGGGACGACTGGAAGCGCTGGCCGATGATCTGATGGTTGAACTCAAGCTGCGTTCGGAAGACTGAGCGCGCAGGTTTATCCACGGTTAGGGTGGACGCTTCTGTGGATAAGCTGGGGAGTTCCGGCGCGGCGCCTAGTCGCCTGCGGCTCTCCGGCATGTGACTGAAAAAGCAGCAATATCAAAATCTTGCGCACAATTTGCGGGGATGCTTCTGTGGATAAGCTCGGGATGAGCGCCGCCAGCCCTTTGCGCGTGCGGCCTGTAGTAAGCTGGGTGTTTTTTGCTCAGATCCTTCGACGCAGACCGAGCCAGATATCCAGACTGTAAACCGCCAGTGCGGCCCAGATGCACATGAACGACAGCAACTGGCTGCTACCGAAATGTTCGCCAAACAGCAGGACGGCCTGCAACAGCACCAGTGTCGGCGCGATGTATTGCAGAAAGCCCAGAGTGATGTAGGGCAGGTGACGGGCCGCCGCGTTGAAACACAGCAGCGGCAGCAGGGTGATCGGCCCCGCAGCTCCCAGCCATAGCGCTCCGGAGTCAGACCAGAAAGCCGGCTGGACGCTGACTGAATCAGGGCTGAGCAGCAGCCAGGCCAGTGCAATAGGCAGCAGCAACCAGGTTTCCACCACCAGACCAGGCAGCGCCTGCACCTCGGTCTGTTTACGAATCAGCCCGTAGAAGCCAAAGGAAAAGGCCAGCACTAGCGACACCCAGGGCAAACTGCCCAGTTGCCACAGTTGTTGCGCCACGCCGAGTCCGGCCAGGCCAACGGCCAGCCATTGCAGTCGTCGCAAGCGCTCGCCGAGCAGCAGCATGCCCAGCAGCACATTGATCAACGGATTGATGTAATACCCGAGGCTGGCTTCAAGCATGCGGCCGTTATTCACAGACCACACATACACCAGCCAGTTGGTGGCGATCAGTGCCCCGGAAAGGGTGAGCACCGCCAGTCGCCGCGGGTTACTGCGCAGCTCCGACCACCAGCCGGGGTGTTTCCACAGCAGCAACAGCAGGGCACCGAAAATTGCCGACCAGACAACCCGGTGCACGATGATTTCCAGTGCCGGAATCTGCTCGATGGCCTTGAAGTACAGCGGAAACAGCCCCCAGATCAGGTAGGCGCTCAGGCCAAGCAGATATCCGCGGCGCGGATTAACGGGGGTCATTGGTCGCTCAGAACAGTCGGGCGAGCAGGGCGGGGACAGCATTTTCCACGCGCAGGATGCGCTCGCCAAGCTGCACCGGTTGCAAGCCGGCCTGTTTGAGCATTTCTACTTCGTAGGGAATCCAGCCGCCTTCCGGGCCGATGGCCAGAGTTATCGGCTGCGCGACTGCGCGGGGGCAGGCCGGGTAGTTTCCCGGGTGGCCGGTCAGTCCGAGAGTTCCGGCGGCCAGCGCTGGCAGGCGGTCCTCAACAAACGGCTTGAAGCGCTTTTCGATGATGATTTCGGGCAGCAGGGTGTCTCGCGCCTGTTCAAGACCGAGCAGCAATTGCTCACGGATGGCTTCCGGGGCAAGGAACGGCGTCTGCCAGAAGCTCTTTTCCACGCGGTAACTGTTCAGCAGAATCAGCCGTGGCACACCCATGGCGGTAATGGTCTGCAATACGCGTTTGAGCATCTTCGGTCGCGGCAAGGCCAGCAGCAGGGTGATCGGCAACTTGGCCGGCGCTGGCTGGTCCAGACGCACTGCAAGTTCAGCGCTGTGCTCACCCAGAGCGGTGATCAGACCTTCACCCATCAGCCCGTCCAGCTGGCCGACGCGCAGGCTGTCGCCTATTTTGACGCGCTGTACGGCATGCAGATGCTGCAGGCGCCGGCCTTGCAGAACTGCTTTGCCAGGGCCTGCGAAATCGCTGCTTTCCAGTAGCAACAGGTTCACGGCAGGGGTGCTGGTGGCTGGTCTTCAGTGCTGGCTTGCTCGTCCTCTGCTTCCTGTTTCTTGATCATCGCACCGAAGAACAGTCCGGCCTCGAACAGCAGCCACATGGGTACTGCCAGCAGGGTCTGGGAAAATACGTCCGGCGGCGTGAGGAGCATACCGACAGCGAAGCAGCCGACGATCACATAAGGGCGACTGTTGCGCAGTGTCTGAACATCGACGATGCCGACCCAGATCAGCAGAAAGGTAGCTACGGGTATTTCAAAGGCTACGCCAAAGGCGAAAAAAAGTGTCAGCACGAAATCCAGATACTGGCCGATGTCCGTCATCATCGCCACACCTTCAGGCGTCACACTGGCGAAAAAGCCGAAAACCAGCGGGAAAACCACAAAATAGGCAAAGGCCATGCCGGCGTAGAACAGCAGGATGCTGGAGATCAGCAAGGGTATGGCAATGCGCTTTTCCTGCTGGTACAGCCCGGGGGCGATAAAGCCCCAGATCTGCTGTAGCACCACCGGAATGCTGAGAAACAAAGAGACCATCATGGTCAGCTTGAACGGCGTGAGAAACGGTGAAGCCACTCCGGTGGCAATCATCGTGGCGCCTTCGGGCAGGTAGGCGCGCAATGGCGCGGCTACCAGTGCATAGATGTCCTGGGCAAAGTAAAACAGGCCGGCAAATATCAGCAGTATCGTCACCACACAGCGCAGCAGGCGCGTGCGCAACTCGGTGAGATGCGCGACCAGTGGCATTTCCTGATCAGTTTCGGCGGGTGTGCTCATGACTGTTTGTCGACTGCTTGGGTCGGCTCCGGGCTGGCTGTTTCGACGGGAGCCGGGGCTGTGGCTGCGTTTGCTGGCGCTTCGCCAGATGCTTGCGGCTGCAGGCTTTTTTTCATTTCGCGCTCCAGCTCAAGGATATTTTCGTTGTGCAGTTGCCGGCGAATCTCATCGGCGCCGATCTCGCGCTCGACTTCGGTCTTTAGCGTATTGAAGCTGCGCTTGAGTCGGCCTATCCACAGGCCGGCCATGCGCGCAGCTACCGGGAGCCGTTCAGGCCCCAGTACCAGAAGGGCTACCAGACCTACCAGTAGCAGTTCGGAAAAGCCGACATCAAACATGTGTCAGTCTTTTTTCAGAGGGTCTTCGACTTTGCGGGCTTCGCCATTGATGGTCTGCCCCTTGTCGTCGACTGCCGGTGGAGGGGTCTGCTCACCATCATTCATCGACTTGCGAAAGCCCTTGATGGTTTCACCCAGATCCGAGCCGAGATTTTTCAGGCGCTTGGTGCCGAAGACCATGACCACAATGGCCAGAATGATCAGAAGTTGCCAGATACTGATTCCGCCGAAACCCATAAGAACTCTCCTGGTTTAGATGTTGCGGGATGCTTTTTCGGTATGCCCGGAAAGGCCGAAACGCCTTTCAAGTTCGTTGATCACTGACTGTGGATGCTGCCCGAGTGCAGCCAACATCACCAGTGAGTGAAACCACAGATCTGCAGTTTCATATATCAGGTCGTCGCAGTCGCCGCTGATGGCTGCGTCCTTTGCCGCCAGAATAGTCTCGACCGACTCTTCGCCGACCTTCTCGAGAATCTTGTTCAGGCCCTTGTGATACAGGCTGGCGACATAGGAGCTGTCGGCGGCGGCACCTTTTCGTGACTCGAGCACCTCGGCCAGTCGGCTCAGGGTATCGCTCATACTCTGCTCAATCATGTTTGTGCACCGTTGTGTAGATGGCCTGCGGGTCTTTCATTACGGGATCTACCGCCTGCCATGCATTGTCGGTTAAGACCCGATAAAAGCAGCTCTCACGTCCGGTATGACAGGCGATACCGCCCACTTGTTCCACCAGCAGTATGATCACATCGGCATCGCAGTCCAGACGCATCTCGTGCAGCTTCTGCACATGCCCGGACTCCTCACCCTTGTGCCACAGCTTGTTGCGGGAGCGCGACCAGTAGACCGCGCGGCCTTCGCTGGCCGTTAGCTGCAGGGCTTCACGGTTCATCCATGCCATCATCAGCACGCGGCCGCTTTGGTAGTCCTGAGCAATTGCCGGTACCAGGCCGGCGCTGTCCCACTTGATTTCATCCAACCAGGTGTTCATTTCTATTCCAGTACTGACATTCGGCATGCCGGGGGAAGTTGCTAGTCTGCCAGCCGCCTGTCGGCGTGGCTATCGGCGCAGCACCAAATAAAGGCCGCCAACTATCATCAGGCCTGCTGGCCAGCTGCTCAAGAGCAAAACCGGCTGCTGCAAAACGCCTCCGGTCAGCAAAATCACGCCCAGCAGACGCTCGGGCCAGTTGCTTGGCTGGGCCGCCGGTTTGCTTGCGGCTTTCGCCGGTAGCGACAGGCGTTCCAAGGTGTCGCGGGCGATCTGTGACAGGTGCGGTACCTGCTCGGCCTGCAGCTGCAGGTTACGCAAAAGTTGCAGAGGGTTAATGCGTTCACGCATCCACTTTTCGAGAAAAGGTTGTGCGGTGCTCCAAAGGTCCAAATCCGGGTAGAGCTGGCGGCCGAGGCCTTCGATGTTGAGCAGGGTCTTTTGCAGCAAAACCAGTTGCGGTTGCACTTCCATGTTGAAGCGCCGCGCAGTCTGGAACAGGCGCAGCAACACCTGGCCAAAAGAAATGTCCTTCAGCGGTTTTTCAAAGATCGGTTCGCAAACCGTGCGGATGGCTGCCTCGAAGTCATTGATCCGGGTGTTCGCTGGTACCCAGCCGGAATCGATATGCAATTGTGCCACCTTGCGGTAGTCGCGCTTGAAGAAAGCGATCAGGTTGCGCGCCAGATAGTCCTGATCTTCCGGGGTCAAACTGCCGATGATGCCGCAGTCGATGGCAATGTATTGCGGGTTTTTCGGGGTTTTGCTGCTGACAAAGATATTGCCGGGGTGCATGTCGGCATGAAAGAAGCTGTCGCGAAACACTTGGGTAAAAAAGATCTCCACACCGCGCTCTGCCAACAGTTTCATGTCGGTTTTTTGCTTGGCCAGGCCGGCCATGTCGGTGACCGCCAGACCATAGATGCGTTCGAGTACCAGTACCTGCGGCCGGCACCAGTCCCAGTAAACCTGCGGCACGTAGAGCAGCGGCGAACCTTCGAAATTGCGCCGCAACTGGCTGGTGTTGGCGGCTTCGCGGAGCAGATCCAGTTCGTCGTAGATGGTGCTTTCATAGTCTTCAACTACCTCGATCGGGCGCAATCTACGCGCATCGGCTGAGGTCTTTTCGGCCAGCCGTGCCAGCGTGAACAGCCAGGCGATATCCTGGCGGATGATTGGCCGCAAGCCGGGACGAATCACCTTGACCACGACTTCTTCGCCGCTGAGCAATTTCGCTGCGTGTACCTGGGCAATTGAGGCAGAGGCCAAGGGTTGATGGTCGAAGCGCTCGAACACCTTGTCGAGGGGTAGACCTAACTGCTTTTCGATCAGTGCCGCGGCCTGCTTGGGGTCAAAGGGTGGAACTTGATCCTGCAATCGCGCCATCTCATCGGCAATATCTGGCGGCAGCAGGTCTCTGCGCGTCGACAATAGTTGCCCGAACTTGATGAAAATCGGCCCCAGATCTTCCAGAGCAAGACGCAGGCGTGCGCCCCGTGACAGCTGCAGTTCCTTGCGTGGCAGCCAGCGCCAGGGCAGGCAATGGCCGAGGGTGCGCAGCCACCAGGGCAAGGGCAGTGCCAGCAGCAGGTCATCAAGCCGGTAGTGAATGCTCACACGCAAAATACGAAACAAACGACGTACCGCAAGAAGCTTCATGGTGTTTGCCCGACTTTGCTGGTCAGGCGCTGAATGCGCGCGTCCAGACGGTCCAGCGCCAGCTTGAGCTGATCCAGTTCATTGAAGCGGGCTTCGGCTTCGCGCTGGCCCACCAGAGTGCGCGACTCTTCACTGAGGTAGTCGGCGAAGTTGTTCTTCAGTTGCTCAAGGCTGTTATTGGTCCATTGCGCAGTTGCACGCAGGTTGCTGCCAAGCAGCTGGCCGCCAACCGGGCCAAGCCAGCGCGACAGCTGGTATTCCCAGTCCAGTTCCAGACTCTGCAGTATTACGGCGAGATCCAGCATGACTGCGCTGTCGCCGCTCAGATCGACATCCGCAGCGTGCAGTACAGCCGTTTTGTCTGCAGACAAGAGCAGTTGCAGCAAGCGTGATCCGGGAGCTTTCAGGGTGCAGTCGGCGTCGGCCTGCCACTGGTTAGCCAGACGCAGGCCGTCGCTGCCGGGTAGCAGATAAAGACTCAGGGTGGGGCTCTGGCAGTCGATTGCAATTACCTTGCCTTGCAGGCTGGCGAGCCGGTCAAGTGCGGTGCTGTCGAGACTCAGTACCTGACGCAGGCCCTGTTCGGCAGCCGCCAGCAATGCCTGAATTAGCATGCTATTCCCTCAGGGCTTGATGCCACGGTGCAGGGCAACGATGCCACCTGTCATGTTGTGGTAAGTGACTCTTTCGAAGCCGGCGCTGGCCATCATGGTCTTTAGGGTTTCCTGGTCCGGGTGCATGCGAATTGATTCAGCCAGATAGCGATAACTTTCAGCGTCGTTGGTGATCAGTTTGCCCATCATTGGCAGCAGGCTGAAAGAATAGGTGTCGTAGGCTTTCGACAGCAAGTTGTTGCTCGGCTTGGAGAATTCGAGCACCAGCAGGCGACCGCCGGGCCTGAGTACGCGCAGCATGGAGCGCAGGGCGTCTT
>Ga0102812_10002405_pt1 | contig 12652 bp, 13 predicted proteins | sample ColrivemetaGS713_FD_79334 | JGI IMG/M metagenome (GOLD analysis project Ga0102812, IMG submission 79334) | Estuarine microbial communities from the Columbia River estuary - Flood tide ETM metaG S.713 | ecosystem: Environmental > Aquatic > Marine > Intertidal zone > Estuary | place: USA... | reverse complement strand
TGGGTCAGGTGGACTGGGTAGCAGTGGCGCGGTTGACGGGGCTCGAACCCGCGACCCCCGGCGTGACAGGCCGGTACTCTAACCGACTGAGCTACAACCGCGCATCTGCCGCCCGGTGAACCCACCGAACGTGTGGGGCTTCTATGCGGCTGCACCGACCCCGTCAAGCGGTCAACGACGCAAAAATCGCAAATTAAAATCAATGCGCATCAAAGATCGTAGATGCTTGCCCTAGGCGGGGCGATAGACCTACACTTACCCATAGGCAAACACCGGACAGCCGCCGAAATCACAGCAGCTGTCCGGCAAAGGGCAGCGGTCTCCACCGATGAAAAACCCACTCGATAACATTGAAACCAGCGCGCCCGATCAATCGTTACGCTCGGACGTTTTGATCAAAAAAAGCATGATTCCGAAACTGCTTTGTCAAGAATTGCATCTGCGTGACATGTTTGGCGGCCATCTGGACATGACGCTCGTGGATTTCAGCAGGGTCATCACACATCCCAAGACTCTCTTTTGTGTCATTGCTGTGGTGACCAGCCTGATGCTGACGGATCCGCCGGGCCTTCGGTATCTTTTGTCGGTCCCGTTGATCCTGCTCCACTGGTTCGGTGGCGGATTTCTTGTTCTTATCTTCAAGCACATATCGCTTGTTTGCATGGCTGTTATTTCTATGCGGCGTCCACAGACCGCGTTCTACATGCCGATCTTTTCGGTAATCGAGTTCAGCCTCACCCTCTGGATCGCAGAACAGGGCATCGGATGGCTTCAGGGTGTAGACTTGTCCGGGCTCCTTTTGGGCCGGTATTTCCAATACATGTTCCTGTTCTTGGTCATCGAGGCGCTGTTCACCCATTTCGTAATCCCGACTCTCGACATCAACAGGCCACCTGCCGAATCCGACGATGACCAGTACGACCGCCATTCGGCCGATACGGACAGGATCATGATGGCGGGGCGTTCGATCCGGATCGAAATGATCAATCACATCATGTCCGAAGAACACTATCTGACGGTCACGCTGCGGAGCGAGACGATCGTCCATCGCGCCAAACTATCAGATATCGTCGGGCATTTGCCGACAGAGGCCGGCCTGCAGCCGCATCGGTCATGGTGGGTGTCCCGCCAGATGAAACCCCGTATCCAGAAAGAGGGCAGCAGAGTTTTCCTGCAGCTCGAAGACGGAACAAACGTGCCGATCGCACGGGCGCGCGTCAAAGCGGTTCAGGGCTGGTTGGACGATTATTCGGATTGGTAGGATGGTGGGTTGTGAGGGACTCGAACCCCCGACATCTTCGGTGTAAACGAAGCGCTCTACCAACTGAGCTAACAACCCGCGATGCAGGCTTTAGCGCCCCTTTTGGCCGGGTGCAATATGTTATGGCGCCCATTCTTCGTGGCGGCCGTTACAAACCCGGTGAATGACCCCCTGCCCGCCCGGCAATTCAGCTAGACGCGGCAAATCCCAGCCCAGAACAACGGCGCGCAGCACACGGCTGGTGATGCCATGGGTCACAACAACGGCAGGCCGCGTCAAAGTTTGCAAAAAGCCTCGCGCGCGCTGGGACATCTGTTCAAAGGATTCGCCCTGCGGTGCCGCGGCGTAGAAATCCATGAAATGGGCGTCCTCGGACAGATCGCTGAGGTGCAGAATTTCCTGCCGGGTCATGCCGGTCCAATCGCCCACGGATATTTCGCGCAAACGGGCATCTTCGCGGAACAGCGGGCCGCCGGTGGCAAATGCGGTTCCGATTTCCAGGGCGGTCTGGCGCGCGCGCCCCAATGGTGAAGTCCAGAAATCATGGCTGTCCGGCGTCACCCCCATATCGACGAGCAGTCGCCCCATGGCGCGAGCCTGTGCGATGCCGGATTCGGTCAGCGGGCTGTCCAGATCGCCCTGCAAGCGCCCCTGCCGGTTCCATTCGGTTTCGCCGTGGCGCAGGATCAACAAATCGGGAAAACTATATGTCACCTTTGCCCCCATCGCAAAATGCAAAACGCAGCCCTTTTAGGCTGCGTTCGCGAATTCTGGTGGGTGATAAGAGATTCGAACTCCTGACATCTTCGATGTGAACGAAGCGCTCTACCACTGAGCTAATCACCCGTCGGCGGGTCGAATACCCTTAGTCTTCATCATCTGCAAGAGGGTCATTCCCAGCTTTGCCAGCATTCCCACCTGTTCGCAGCTTGACGGTGATCATCTTGCCACCGGGCACGTCGCGGGATCGGGCCACTTTGAGCTTGCCCAAGGGTGGCAGTCGCAATTCTTCGCCCTTTTCGATGGCTTCTGCCAATTCGGCCAGAGTCGCTTCGATCGCGGCTTTGGCATCTTTCTTTTTCATGCCCGAACGGTCGACGACCCGATCAAAGAAATCCTTGGCCTTGACCACAGGTGCCGCGACATTGGGGGTGACCAATGCCACCACTTTTTCGTCTGCCGCCGGTTTTGTTGCTTTGGTAACCATGTTGCTCCCCAACCACGTTTACTGTTTCGCCCCAGACTAGCCGCTTTCGGTGGACCTGCGAAGCCCTCGCTTGGGTTTCCGAAAAGTTTTTCCTTGGTTTGGAGCACGAAAAAAGGGGCGCCCTGTATAACAAGGCGCCCCTTTTCTGAACATTTCTTTCAGACCTAGTGAGCCGTGGCCGAGGCCGCATCTTCGGGAGAAGACAAGGCAGATTTGGCCGCAGCGGCCTCTTCTGCATCTTCGTCCCATTCGATCGCATCGGGCTGGCGGACCAGCGCGAGTTTCAGAACCTCGGACACATGGCTGACGGGAATGATTTCCAGCCCCTCTTTCACGTTGTCCGGGATTTCCGGCAGGTCTTTTTCATTCTCGACCGGGATCAGCACCGTCTTGACCCCTGCCCGCAATGCGGCCAGCAGCTTTTCCTTAAGACCGCCAATGGCGCTTGCGTTGCCGCGCAGCGTCACCTCGCCCGTCATCGCGATATCCTTGCGAACGGGGATCTGGGTCAGGACCGACACGATGGCCGTAACCATGGCCAGACCAGCCGAAGGGCCGTCTTTGGGTGTCGCCCCGTCGGGAACGTGGACGTGGATATCCCATTTGTCGAACTTCGGCGGTTTTACCCCGATCTGTGGCGCAATCGACCGGACATAGGACGATGCCGCGTCGATGGATTCCTTCATCACATCGCCGAGCTTGCCCGTCGTTTTCATCCGGCCCTTGCCCGGCAGGCGCAGCGCCTCGATCGACAGGATTTCACCGCCTACCGACGTCCAGGCGAGGCCCGTCACAACGCCGACCTGATCTTCCTTTTCAGCCAAACCATAGCGGTATTTCGCGACGCCAAGGAAATCGCCAAGGTTTTCGTCAGTGACGACGACCTTTTCGGTCTCTTTCTTGACGATCTTGGTCACCGCTTTGCGGGCGATCTTGGCGATTTCGCGTTCAAGATTCCGAACGCCCGCTTCACGGGTGTAGGTCCGAACCATGGCGGTCAGCGCGGAATCCTCGACTGTGAATTCCTTGGCGCGCAGACCATGGTTTTTCATCACCTTGGGCAAAAGATGCTGCTTCGCGATCTCGCGTTTTTCATCTTCGGTATAGCCGGCAAGGCTGATGATCTCCATCCGGTCCAAGAGCGGGCCCGGCATGTTATAGCTGTTCGCCGTGGTCAGGAACATCACGTTCGACAGGTCGTATTCGACCTCCATATAGTGATCGACAAAGGTCGAGTTCTGTTCCGGATCGAGGACTTCAAGCATCGCAGATGCCGGATCGCCACGGAAATCCTGCCCCATCTTGTCGATTTCATCGAGAAGGATGAGCGGGTTCGTGGTTTTCGCCTTTTTCAACGCCTGAATGATCTTGCCCGGCATCGACCCGATATAGGTCCGGCGGTGGCCGCGGATTTCGCTTTCATCGCGCACGCCGCCAAGGCTGATACGGATAAACTCGCGCCCCGTGGCCTTGGCCACCGATTTGCCAAGGCTGGTCTTACCAACGCCCGGAGGGCCGACAAGACACATGATCGGACCTTTGAGCTTGGCCGAACGCTGTTGCACTGCCAGATATTCGACGATCCGTTCCTTGACCTTTTCAAGGCCATAGTGATCGTTATCCAGCACCTTTTGCGCCAGATTAAGGTCCTTTTTCGTGCGCGATTTCACGCCCCACGGGATCGACAGGATCCAGTCAAGGTAGTTGCGCACAACAGTGGCCTCGGCCGACATCGGCGACATGGACTTCAGCTTTTTCAGTTCGGCATCGACCTTTTCACGGGCCTCTTTCGACAGCTTGGTCGCCGCGATCCGGTTTTCCAGCTCGGTGATTTCATTGCTGCCTTCGTCGCCATCGCCCAATTCGCGCTGAATGGCCTTCATCTGTTCGTTCAGATAATATTCGCGCTGGGTGCGTTCCATCTGGCTTTTGACACGGGTCTTGATCTTTTTCTCGACTTGCAGGACCGACATTTCGCCCTGCATCTGGCCATAGACCTTTTCCAGACGCTCGGCGACGATCAGGGTTTCCAGCAGGTCCTGCTTTTGCTTGACCTCGACCCCCAGATGCCCGGCGACCAGATCGGCCAGCTTTGCAGGTTCCGTGGCTTCGGCGACAGCGGCAAGCGCCTCTTCGGGGATGTTCTTTTTGATCTTGGCGTAACGTTCGAATTCTTCGCCAACGGACCGCACCAAGGCGGCAACCTCTTCTTCGTTACCCAAGGCTTCGGGCAGATATTCGGCATGGGCTTCAAAGAAATTGTCGTTCTCGACAAATTCGGTAATCCGCACCCGCGCCTTGCCTTCGACCAGCACCTTGACGGTGCCGTCGGGCAGTTTCAGGAGTTGCAGGACATTGGCCATCACGCCTGCACGATAGATACCATCGCGCGAGGGGTCGTCGTCGCCGGGGTCAATCTGGCTCGACAGCAGGATCTGCTTGTCGTCCTTCATGACCTCTTCAAGCGCACGCACAGATTTTTCACGGCCCACGAAAAGCGGCACGATCATGTGGGGGAACACCACGATGTCACGCAGCGGCAGGACCGGATACGACGTGCTGAGGGGGTTTTGCATGCTCTGTTCCTTTTATGGCAAGCGGACCATGGCCCCAAATAGGCGACCTTCCTGCCCGCTCCTCTCTAGACGTTGTAACATGGGCCACAGGGGCGAGGGTTTCAAGCGCCGGATATCTTTTGCACAGAATGCCTGTCCCAAATGTGAACAGCAAGGGACAAACATCCGACAATTGCCCAGAAACTGCCGTGTTGGAAACAACGCCAAACCATATTCGATACATAGGGTGATTTCCGAAACCGCAGGAATTCTGACCGGAAATGATCAAGAGCACACTGTTCAGACAAAGGCGCCGGATCGTCTTTTCATCGCTGACGTCGATGTTGGCCGCGTCGGTCATGTTCGGAGCCGGAGTTTCGGCCATAATCGCAAGTCTTGGGATGGTGGTTCTGTCCTGCGCGGTTCTGTTGGGCGCACCAAAGTTCCGCAAAATGATCGAGTGTTTGTCGCTGGGCTTTCTGTTGACTGCGTCACTCCCCCTTCTCGCTGTCATGGCTGGCCCTGTGACGGCATTTGCGACCTTGCTGTTTTATGGTGTGCTCTATGGCAGCTGGGCCGATTTCACCCCCCTTCGCCTGAAACTCGTCAGCAAACGGATCGCTCAGACCAATGTCGCACCCGAAGTTGCATGGGGCGTCATTGTCCCCGGCGAAAGTCATCCTGATGATTATTGGACCGGAACGCTGGTTGATTTCGATCACGACGCCGACGACGCGGATACGGTCTATCTCCGGTTCGAGGTTCGGGATGAACCCCATCGCGAAATGACGCTGACCTTTCTTGAAAAAGCCGCGCCGGAACGCTGCCGCTATTACCTAGAACAAGATGACGACGGTGAAACCGACCCATTGGTTTTCGCGGTGCGCCTGGAACGGACAGGTGCGGACAAGACGCTGATTTTCAGCACGTTGGAACAGGACCGGATGCTGCCCCGTCAGGCGATAGCCCGCTGGTTCGACGACTCTTTTGGGGACGAGCTCGCACAATTTGCCGAAACGATCTCGAGCAAGCGAACTTGGGCCGTGAAACCTGTGCCCCGCGCCGAAGCGCGGCAGTTCGCGCTCCCCGCGTTTCTAAAGGCCTAGACCGGTTCGATATCGCCTTCGGCCCGTTGTGCATGAAAAGCCGCTTCAAAGGCGGCAAAGCGACCTTGGGCAATGGCGTCGCGCATTCCCTGCATCAGTTCCTGATAATAATGCAGGTTGTGCCATGTCAGCAGCATCCCCGAAATCATTTCCTGCGCGCGGAACACATGGTGCAGATAGGCGCGGGAATAGTTCCGGCAGGCAGGACAGGTGCAGTTTTCGTCCAAGGGGCGGGGATCGTCCTGATGACGGGCGTTCTTGATATTGACCTGACCGCGGCGGGTCCAGGCCTGCCCTGTCCGGCCTGACCGGCTGGGAAGCACGCAATCCATCATATCAATCCCGCGCGCCACGGCGCCCACGATGTCATCGGGTTTTCCGACACCCATCAGATAACGGGGTTTGTCCTGCGGCAGCATATCGGGGGCATAGTCCAGCACACCAAACACGGCCTCTTGGCCTTCGCCCACCGCCAGACCGCCGACAGCATAGCCGTCAAAGCCAATGTCGCGCAGGGCTTCGGCGCTTTCGCCGCGCAGGTCCTTATTGACGCCCCCCTGCTGGATGCCAAATAGCGCGTGACCGGGGCGGTCGCCAAAAGCATCCCGCGACCGCTGTGCCCAACGCATCGACATGCGCATGCTTTCGGCCACCCGATCATCGGGGGCAGGAAGTGCTGGGCATTCGTCGAAACACATCACGATGTCCGACCCCAAAAGCCGCTGAATTTCCATCGACCGTTCTGGGGTCAGCTCATGCTTGGACCCGTCAATATGGGAACGGAACGTCACGCCTTTTTCGGTCAGCTTGCGCAGATCGGCCAAAGACATGACCTGAAAGCCGCCGCTATCGGTCAGGATCGGCTTGTCCCAGTTCATGAACTTGTGCAGACCACCCAACCGCGCGATCCGTTCTGCCGTGGGGCGCAGCATCAGGTGATAGGTATTGCCCAACAGGATGTCAGCACCCGTGGCTGCCACGCTTTCGGGCATCATCGCCTTGACGGTGGCCGCAGTCCCAACCGGCATAAAGGCCGGGGTCCGAATGTCGCCGCGCGGCGTGTGGATCACGCCGGTGCGTGCCTTGCCGTCGGTTGCCTTGAGATCGAATTGGAACTTGTCCATCGTGAGATGCCCTTTGTCTGTCGGTGCAGCCTATAAGACCCATCAGCCACCGCGCCAACCCCCTGCACTCTTGCAGCCTTGGCACGATATTATTGGTGGGCGTCTGGACCTTGGCCTATGTAAACCTTATATGATCTGTCAGGAATTGAACGAGGCAGCCATGACCACGCAACCGAACGAACCGATCGAAGGGGCACCGCTTATCGCGCCGTCCAGCACGGATCATCCGTTGTACGAAAACGTCGTCGATGCCTGCCGGACGGTCTATGACCCTGAAATCCCTGTGAATATCTATGATCTGGGGCTGGTCTATACCATCGCGATCTCGGACGAGAACGAAGTCGACATCACCATGTCCCTGACAGCCCCCGGCTGCCCCGTTGCGGGCGAGATGCCCGGTTGGGTCTCCGATGCCGTCGGTCCCTTGCCAGGTGTCAAAGATGTGCGCGTCCATCTGACATGGGAACCGCAGTGGGGCATGGAAATGATGTCCGACGAAGCGCGGTTGGAACTCGGGTTCATGTAAGGCGGAACACCGCTCCTAAGGCGGTGTTATTCGGTTCCGGCTTTACCGACGCAGACGGCCTTGCCATAGTGCCACAAGGTTCTTGGCCTTGTGGAAAGGGCGAATGCACAATGGCAGCGACATTTGCCGTACTCACGGGCGATTTGATCGGCTCTACCAAGGCTGGCGAAGATGCGGTTGGCACGGCGTTTACCACGCTGTCCGAATCCGCACTTGAAATCGGGCGTTGGACAGGTGCGGAGACCCGGCTGACACGATCACGCGGCGATAGCTGGCAAATGGTGCTGGTGCGGCCGGAATATTGGCTGCGGGCAAGTCTGTATCTGGTGATGCGGCTGCGGGCCCAAGAAACCATTGCAACACGGATTGGGGTCGGCATCGGCCCGATCAAATCCTTTGGAACGGCCGATCTGTCCGATGCACTTGGCCCTGCTTTTGAACGCGCCGGGCTGGCGTTGGACACCCTTCCCAAACGCAGCAGGCTTGCCTTGAATGATGGCGGCACGGGATGGCAACATTTGTCGGTCTCATTCATTGACCGGATCAGTCAAAAATGGACCCAATCGCAGGCCGAGGCAGGCGTGCGTGCCTTGGTGCCAGGCAACCCTACACAAACCGCCATCGCCGCCGAACTCGGCGTAAGCCAGCAGGCCATTGGCCAACGACTCGCCGGTATGGAAATGGACCTGATCGAGGCCGCACTGAGTTTGGCAGAAGCATGACAAGTCCATATCCTTGTATTTTCAATTACAAGGCCTTTGCTTTTTAGGCGATAAACGATCCGGAAATTCTAAAAAACGGGACTTGCACCAAATCGTTTTACCCGAAAAGGTTGCGTTATACTGACACGCTTTGGACCATAGTCTTTATGATCGAAACATTTGTCGTCCTTTTGCTCGCGCATACTTTTGCGGATTTTTTGTTCCAGACCGAATGGATGGTCCGGAAAAAGGCCGAACCCGGACCGATCACGCTCCATATCGCGATCGTTCTTGCAACGTCGCAGGCGGCGATAGGATCTGTAACAGCCCCTGCCCTCCTTTATCTTGCCGCAGCGCATCTTGTGATCGATCTGGCCAAAGTGCACTTGGGCAAAGGCGGGCTATTGGCGTTTTTGATGGATCAAGCAGCGCATATCCTAAGCCTTGGGGTTGTTGCAGCGATGTATCCTGACCTTTGGGCCAGCGGGTTCTGGGCGCAACAGGTTGATGCCGCTTATCATGATGAAATATTTCACTTTATTCTGGCTGTTATCGCCTTTGTCTGGGCGGTGCGGGCGGGTGAATTTGCTATTGGCATCCTGATGCGGCCCCTCTCCTTGCGGGTTCGAGGACAAGGGTTACCCAACGGTGGGCGGCTGATCGGTTGGCTGGAACGGGCAATGATCCTGCTTTTGGTCGGGGTCGGGCAGCCGGCTGGGATCGGGTTTTTGATCGGGGCGAAATCCATCTTGCGGTTCGGGACAGCCTCCAAGGATCAGAAATACAGTGAATATGTCATCATCGGCACGCTTGCCTCTTTTGCCTGGGCTCTGGCGGTTGCTTATCTGGCGCAAGGATTGTCTGGTCTGCTGCCCCCGCTTGAGATTGGTCCGCAGACGCCCTAGATAGGTAGGGAAACAGGAGGCACCGATGTTTGGCATACCCGGCAAACAAGCCGTCACCATGACCCCCAAAGCCGCACAACAGATTGCGCGTCTGATGCAAAAGGACGGACATCAAGGTCTGCGGATCGGTGTCAAGAAAGGCGGCTGTGCGGGCATGGAATATACCATGGACTATGTCACCGAGGTCAACCCGCTGGACGAAATCGTCGAACAGGACGGCGCGCGGGTGATGATCGCCCCTATGGCGCAGATGTTCCTTTTCGGCACTGAAATCGACTATGAAACCACGCTTTTGGAAAGCGGATTCAAATTCCGCAATCCCAATGTAGTCGAGGCTTGTGGCTGCGGCGAGTCGATCAAATTCGACGAAAACATCGCCGCGAAATGAGCGTCGGCAACGACGAAATCGCATTCGTCCATGAACTTTTCCAAGACCTTGGTCCCCTGACCCATCGCAAGATGATGGGCGGCGCCAGCTTTTATCAGGATGGCCAGATCTTTGCGATCCTGTCGTCAGAAGGCGTGATCTACCTCAAGGCTTCGGGCGCAATGGCGGACCGGCTTGCACAAGCAGGCGCCAAAAAGTTCGAGATGGATGACGGTCGGGGCATGAATTACTGGACCCTACCGGACGCGGCCCTTGATGATCCCGATGCCGCCTGCGACTGGGCGCGGGCGGCATTGGCAGCACTTTAGCGATTATCCAGCCTTTTGCAGATGCACATAGGTTTCGTTGAACCGCTTTTGCAAATGCGCGCCTGCAAGGATCACCTTGCCCGACCCGATGGGGGCTACATTGGCGTCGTGATTGGGATTGAAGAACAGCGGCACCGAAATGCGTTCATGATGGCTCCCTATGACGCGATGCGGGGTCGCCACGATCCGGCGGTCGGTCCACATTTCCAGCATCTCGCCAAAATTGATCACAAATTCACCCGGCGGGGCTGAGACGGGAAACCATCCCCCACCCCGCTTGCGCACTTCAAGCCCCGGCGATCCATCCGTCGCCAAAAGCGTCAGGCAGCCATAATCGGTGTGGGTCGCGATCCCGAAATCCTTGTCCCCTGCCCACGCGGGCCGCTGGGGGTAAAAATTGCCACGCAAGAGCGCCATGGGCCGGTCGAATTTATCATCGAAATAATCGGCGGGTTCCCCAATCGCGGCTGCAATGGCCCGCAACAGATCGAGGCTGAATTCCCGCGCCTTGGCGTAGTAGTCCCCCAAGATACGCGCGAAACCCTCGGGTTGGTCCGGCCATAGGTTGGGCCCATAGGCGGGTAACGCGGCAAGTGGGTCCGCAGGATCAAGCTCTAGCCCGCAATCAAAGACCTGCTTGTAATCAGGATTCGCGTCGGGATCGACCTGTTCGGACCCAGGCGCGCCCCAGCCGCGGTTCGATCCGGTCGCGGCCATATTGATCCGCTCTTTTTCCGATGCCGGAAGATGAAAGAACGCCCGATAGGCCGCAATCACTGCGTTGACCTCTGCCGCGCTGATCGGTGTGTTGTAGAGCGTCAAAAACCCGACATCCTGCGCGCCGATGCGCACCTGTTCGACGGCATGAAGGTGGCCGGTATGGTCGGGGTCCAATAGGGCGGCAGCATTGATGCGCGGGATCATGGTCAGGTCTCCTTTCCCGAAATCGGACTGCACACATCGGGAAAAACCGGACCGGATACAAGGGGGAGTTTTCCTTTAGCGCAATCATGTTAGGAAGGGGCAACCGCAAACAAGGAGAGTTCGGATGCCGCGTAAACTTGCCGCCGGAAACTGGAAAATGAACGGAACCGCTGCCGATCTGGCCGAAATCACGGCGCTCGTTGCTGCGCATCCGTCCCCCAGCGTGGACCTGCTGATCTGCCCGCCTGCAACGCTTTTGGCGCAGATGACCGCGACCAAGGGCCAACATGCCTTGGCGCTGGGGGGGCAGGACTGCCACACCGGCACCAAAGGCGCGCATACCGGCGATATTTCCGCCGCCATGCTGCGGGATGCGGGCGCGACCCATGTCATTCTGGGCCATTCCGAACGCCGTGCCGACCATGGCGAAACCGATGCTCTGGTTCGTGCCAAATCTGAAACCGCTCAGGCCGAAGGCCTGATTGCCGTGATCTGCATTGGCGAAACCCTTGCAGAACGTGACGCGGGCACCACGCTGGGGATCGTCGGGGCGCAACTGGCGGGATCCACCCCTGACGGGGCCACCGGTGCCAATACGGTCATTGCCTATGAACCTGTCTGGGCTATCGGAACCGGCAAAGTTCCAACCATCGAACAAATCGCCGAAGTGCACGCGTTCATCCGTTCCGAGCTGACGAAACGGTTCGGCAACGACGGCGCGAATTTCCGCGTGCTATACGGTGGGTCGGTCAAACCGTCCAATGCCGCCGAAATCTTTGCCGTGCAGAATGTTGATGGGGCATTGGTGGGCGGCGCGAGCCTGAAGGCTGCGGATTTCTCGCCGATTATCGCGGCTTTGGAAGCAAGTGCATAAGACGAAAACACATGAAAAAAGCGCCGGAGGATACTCCGGCGCTTTTTAGTTTTTAGGTAGCCATGCGACCTATTTGATCACCAGTTCCGGCCCCATGATCGCCGTGGGCAGCACCGTGGAAATCCACGGCACATAGGTGATCAAGATCAGGAACACGAAAAGAACGGCCAGGAACGGCAGCGCTGCACGCACGACGCCCATCACGCTCATCCCCGCCACGCCAGAGGTCACGAACAGGTTCAGACCCACGGGTGGCGTGATCATCCCGATTTCCATGTTCACCACCATGATGATCCCCAGATGGATCGGATCGATCCCCAGTTGGATGGCAATCGGGAACACCAGCGGTGCCACGATCACGATCAACCCCGAAGGTTCCATGAACTGACCGCCAATCAGCAGGATCACGTTGACCACGATCAGGAACATGATCGGCCCCAGCCCGTATTCCAGCATGACACCTGCAATATGCTGCGGCACCTGTTCGTCGGTCAGAACGTGTTTCAGGATCAGCGCATTGGCGATGATGAACATCAGGGTGATGGTCAGCTTGCCTGCCTCGAACAGGGTCGCGCGGGTATCCTTGTGCCAAAATACCGACAGCATCCGCGGCAAGCCGCCAAAGACTGCCGTGCCCCCCATGCTGAGTGATCCACCAACGGTGCCGCCAGCGGTCGCCAGACGGGCAGCCGGTTTGGAAAACACGCCAAACAGGATATAGGCCGCGCCAAAGATCACGAACATGCCCAGGAACACCCAGATCGCGACAGCGA
>Ga0102812_10002404_pt1 | contig 12655 bp, 10 predicted proteins | sample ColrivemetaGS713_FD_79334 | JGI IMG/M metagenome (GOLD analysis project Ga0102812, IMG submission 79334) | Estuarine microbial communities from the Columbia River estuary - Flood tide ETM metaG S.713 | ecosystem: Environmental > Aquatic > Marine > Intertidal zone > Estuary | place: USA... | reverse complement strand
TCAAATCCTTCATATACTTGAATTAGATTTTCGCTATTGAAACTAATGGTGGAGTACATTTCGATGGTTTGCCCAGGGTTGGGCATTTTTACAGTTACGGGTTGAAAAGCACTGCTACGAGCGATGCATTGATCTCCAGCAATAGGATAATTTTCTGATGCATTCATATAAATCCCCTCTTCGTTCACCAGAAATGTAGAATCAGTATTTCCAATTATAAAAAATTTTGGGATTCCCTTTTGATTTTCAAAAGCTTTCCAAATCAAATCATTGGAGTTAATCTCAATTATTCTTTTGCCCGTAATACTGTCCACATAGAAAGTACGATTACCATATTCAATAATGTCTATATCACCATATTGATAAGGAATCTCAAATCTCTGAATAAACTGCGAAGGATTAAAAAAGATATAGTTTAAAGTAACCTGATCTATATCAAAAATGTCATTTTTCATATCGGAGGAATGCAATACTGGCGTATACTCTACCTCTTCATTATCAGAAAAATCAACAGCTAAATACGTTCCATCTTGATATTGAAACATGTGTGTATTACTTCCCCATTGATCCCAATGATCTAACAACATGAGCATCCTTATCTCTCCCAACAAATAGGTAGGAGTAATGGTAGTTACTAAATCGCCTAAATGTGAGAAGGTAGAATCTGTATCTGCTTTTTTCTGTTTTAGCTCTACTGTAGTATACTTTACCTTATGCTTAATTTTTCCAGTTCTAAATTTATCGCAACTTATTAATATTGTTGCTAAGAGAAAAACAACAAACAAGAATGCCGAATTGCGTAATAATATTTTATTTTTCATAATGATATGTTTTCAAACTTTATAAATGATATGCCACACTAATTCACCTCCAAATTTACATACAACCGTTCCCAAAACTTTGGAGCGTAAACAAAAACGTCATCTTGGGTGTATGGCACATTGTCTTTTCCGGCATACACCTGAATCAAATTTTCGCTGTCAAAACCAATAGTAGAATACATTTCTATGGTTTGGCCAGAAGTTGGCATTTTCACCGTAATCGGCGAAAATGCGTTACTCCGTATTATAAACTTTTCTCCAAATGGATATTCCTCCGAAATTGAATGGTCTACTTTATCTTGATTTACTAAGTAAGTTGAATCGCAATTGCCAAAAAAATACGCCCACGGTTGCTGGTTGGGATATCCAAAAATGGCTTCACATAAAATTTGGTGATTAGTTGTCCAAATTCTTTTTCCCGTTAAAGTGTCAAGCACACCGCCCTTTACACTTCCATATTCTTTAGGAAGCTCTATTTCTTGCGAAAAGTAGGTGGGAGCTAAAAGCAAATAGTTAAAAGTGACTTCTGCCTGTTCAAATATACCATCTCGCTTGTCCTTACTGTACAAAATAGGTGTATACTCCACCAGTTGATTATCTGTAAAATCTACGTCTGTATAGATGTTATAATTAGGATCATTATCGTGGCCATCCACATACGAAATCATATGCGTATTTTCTCCTTGTTGGTCCCAATTATCGAGATACATTAAAATATTTAATCTGGCATTTAGCCTACGTGGTGTTATACTAGTAATGTATGCACCAAGAACTTCTGAACTGTAAAAACTATCCTTTTCGGATCTCTTTTCTTTTAGCTTGTGCGAGGTAAAACGCACTTTATGGTGTATTTCGCCAGTTTTAAATTTATCGCACCCCATAAAAATTAGAGAAACAAAGAAAAGGGTAATTGCATACTTACCCAATACAAACCATTTCATGATGTCTAATTGAATTGAACATCAAAGTTCTAGATAAAATCAATTGCTAAACAATGACGTTTAGCAACTTTTAGTATGATTTAATGAGCCTAAAATCGAATTTCGCAAAAAATTACAACGTATTTTTTACGACTAAGTTTTTCTACACATCTCCCAATTCCCATTACTTACAAAAGTGTATGGGATAAAGCTTAATATTTTATATTTCGAGATGATTTTCCAAGTGCCTTCAAACTGCTGGTTGACTTCGTTGTAAATTCCAGTGTAAACTATTTCCGGACCTTTTCTGTTCTTGTCCAGTTTCGTTTTTCCGCCAGTTTGGTAATGATGTGCGAATGTGTATTGCTTTACAAATTCAACGCTATTTCCATCTATTTTTCCGTTAATCGTCGCTCCAAACTCATTTACCCCAACGCCTGAAATATCAGCGGATGTGCCACTTATTGTATTTCCGTTTTGCACTAAATCCATTTCGAATTGAAGCTTAGCACCTGCGTGTTTGCGGTACATTTTGCCGTAGGTTAGTTTACCTGTCCAAAGTCCTTGAATATTCAACATTCAAGCGATAAATTACCTTCTCGTAATATGCAAATCCTCAAAATCGAAACTGAAATCGACGTTTGGTGAAATACCTTTTAGGCTAAACCCTGTCGATTTTCCTTTTTCATCAAAGGTAAATGTAACGAAAGCATCTGCATTCATATCTTGATAATTCCATTTAACCAAGTAAGTATTGCCACCATAATAGTATAATGGGCCGCTCATTTTGGTGCTTCGGGCACTTTTTAGCATCAATAAGTCTTTGCCTTTTTCAATGCTAATATCTCCAAACCAATCATCTTTGTAAACACCAATTATGTTTGATTCGTCAAAACAAGGTTTATCTGCACTTTGTACAACCTTCCACGCTGCTTGTAAAATAGAGTCCGCATTGGCTTGGTCTTTTACAAAATAGGCCTGATACTTATCTGCCCAATTGTTGTTATCCAAACCTAAGTATTTATCTACCAAAGTATTCGTTAAAGCAGAAAACAACACTGCCCCATCATCACTCGTATTGGTTAAAATTACTATACCCACTCCTAAATCTGGGAGCAAGGTCGTTTTACTTAACATACCTGGCATGCCACCGCTGTGGCTTACCTGCAATTTACCTTGCACATCGGTTAAAAACCAGCCCAAGCCGTAACCCGAAAAATGCGAATTGTATCTTGGGTTTCTACTTGCATCTAACACGGTGTGTATCTTCCACATTTCACGTTGTGCATCAGCAGAAAACAATTGCTTATCTGTTCCGTATTTTCCCCCGCTAAGTTGCATATTCATCCAATTGCACAAATCATCTACATTGGCATAAATACCCGCTGCTGCCCCGTTTACCTGCGGGCTATAATCTGGCAAAACCAAGAGCTTGCCATTTTTATTTGCATGTGGAGATGCTAAACTTTTTCTATCTGTAATTTGAGTGATAGACGTAACACTCTTGTCCATATTTAATGGAGTAAAAATGCGTTCTTTCACAAAATCTTCCCACGATTTGCCTGATACTCTTTTTATTACCTCGCCTGCAATAAAAAACAGGATGTTGTTGTATTCCATTTTAGTACGAAAGCCAGATTCGGGTTTTACGTTTTCGAAAGCAGTAAGCATATCGTCTATAGTAAAATCAGAACCATCCGGAAACCACATTAAGTCACCCTCACCTAGCCCCATTCCGCTCCGGTGACTAAGCAAATCAGCAACCGTAAAGTTTTCAGTAACATATGGATTGTACATTTTAAATTCAGGAATGAATTTACGAACGGGATCGTCCCAATTCACCAAGCCCTCTTCTACCAACAAAGCCATAGCTGCTGCGGTAAAAGCCTTGCTATTACTGGCAATTGCAAAATTGGTGTGTTCAGTTACAGGTTTTTTGGTCTCAACCGATTGTACGCCATAGCCTTTGGTGTGTATAACCTTGCCGTTTTGCACTACACCCACAGCTACACCTGCTACGTTAAATTTAGCCATTGCATCGTTTACAATGCTATCAATTTGCTTGCTATTAAACTGTGCAAAAACAGTTGTATGAGCAATGAATAAAAGAAGCACTATGCTTCCGAAAAATCGTTTCATATTTATGATTTTATATAAAAATTAGTTATAAGTTAAATTCTGAGATTTGATTGACTTTCTCATTTTCCTTTAATGGATCCAAGGTAAAAGGATCTAAGTGAACAATTTTACCATCTTTTGATACAACAAGAGGTGAGTTTTTACTTTTCTTGAACTCTATTAGTCGTTTGTACGTAAGATTCAATCCCTGAATTATCTTGTCATAGTTTGTTATTTCTACATTCATTGATTTATGTTCTTCTACATTGAAATCTTGCACCATTCGGGCCTGCTATTATAAAAAGCTCTTTCAATCAAACAAAGATAATTTTTTAAAATTACGCAAACTCACTCAACTCTAGCCATCGGTCGGATTTATGGCTAATTTCATTTATTACCTCTCCTAAACGCTCGGTTGTTTTGGCTAATACTTCATAATCGGAAGTGCCTGATTGTAAAACTTCTTCCAATTCTTCTTTTTCTTTTTCCAAATCGGCTATCTCCCCTTCTAGGTTTTCAAATTCGTATTTTTCTTTAAAAGTGAGTTTGGTTTTGGCTTCTATCGTTTTCTCTTTTTTAGCTTCAGAAACCTCGGCATTGGCTTTATCTTCTTTGCGTTGAGCTTTTTCCAAGTTTTCTTGTTCCAACCTGTATTCGGTATAGCTGCCGTTGTAATCGCGAATACTGCCTTCTCCTTCAAAAACAAAAAGATGGTCTACCAATCTATCTAAAAAATACCGATCGTGACTTACCAAGAGAATACATCCCGCGAAATCTTCTAAAAAAGACTCCAGTTTATTTAGGGTAAGAATGTCTAAATCGTTAGTAGGCTCATCCAGAATAAGGAAATTAGGATTTTGCATAAGCACCGTGAGTAAATATAATCTCCGTTTTTCTCCTCCACTTAATTTTTCTACAAACTGATGTTGCATATCGGGCGGAAAAAGAAACAGATTTAGCAATTGGCTCGCTGTAACCTTACTACCATTGGCTAATTCTATTACATCAGCTACATCTTTTAGTACTTCTATAACTCGTTTGCCCGGCTTTAAACTATGCATACCTTGCTGCGAGTAGTAACCAAACACAATAGTATCACCACGGTTTATCTTACCACTATCGGCCTTTTCTAAGTCCATTATCATGTTTAGAAAAGTAGATTTACCGCAACCATTTTTACCCACCATTCCGATGCGTTCTCCTTTTTTAAAGGTGTAATCAAATCCTTTCAAGATTATTTTCTCGTCGTAGCTTTTATATAATTTTTTGATTTCCAGAATTTTACCACCAATTCGGGTCATTTTCACCGAAAGGCTCAATTCCTGTTCGTTCTTTCCGCTTTTGGCTTTGGCTTCGGTTTCATAAAAAGCGGATATTCTAGATTTGGACTTGGTTGTTCTGGCTTGCGGACTTCTACGCATCCAATCTAGCTCCGTTTTCATTAGTTGTTGAGCTTTGCCAATTTCTGCTGCTTGTGCTGCATCGTTGGCTGCTTTTTTCTCTAAAAAATAGGCGTAATTTCCGTTGTAGGTTTGCAAACGGCCATCTGCCATTTCCAATATTTGGTTACAAACAGCATCTAGAAAATATCGATCGTGACTAACCATTAAAATGCTAATACCCGAACGAGAAAGGTAGTTTTCCAACCATTCAATCATATCCAAATCCAAGTGATTTGTAGGCTCGTCGAGCAACAGCAAATCGGGATGCTGGATAAGTGCAAGAGCTATTGCTAACCGTTTTTTCTGTCCACCGCTTAAGCTACCAATGGGTTGGTCGTAATTTTCTATATCAAAGCGAGTAAGTAATTCTTTCAGCATACGTTCGTGATCCCACGCATCGGCTTCGTCCATAGCCGCGGTGGCGTGTTCTAAGCTTCGCTGATTTTCGGTAGTAAAGTGATGGGTTTGTTCGTCTAACGCTTTTTCGTAATTGCGAATTACGCCCAAAACGTGCGTTCCCGCTTCATCTATCATTTCTTGAATAGTGAGCGAGTTATCAAACTGCGGTTCTTGGCTTAAATACGCCAATCGCACGCCTTTTCTAACGCGTACAATCCCATTATCAGGTGGTTCTACACCAGCCAAAATTTTAAGCAACGAACTTTTACCGGTTCCATTATTGGCCACCAAAGCTATTTTATCGCCTTTGTTTATGCTTATTTCAATATTTTCGAACAGTATGCGTTCGCCTAGGTCTTTAGAAAGATTTTCGCCGTTTAGGTAGTTCATTTGCTAAGAGGCGGTAAAGGTATGGAAATTTTGAAGTTGGCGGTTTGCTGTTAGCATTATCAAATATTTAGCCTCATCCCCGGCCCTTCTTTGTTCACACTTCGATACAATTTTTCTCCGTTTCACTCCGAAAAACCACTCAATCTGACAAAGTGAAACCAATAACATTTAAGACACGGAAAAGATCAACCGCATAGCGGTGGCACATCTGTAGCTCTGAATGGGCGAAGAGAAGGAGAGCTGCGTAGCTGTGGAATGTATGGAACGAAATTGCTATCAAGAGTTTTACATTGGGCTGAAGCCCAACGGAATTGATTTGTATGTCTACAAAGCACCAAAATCAATTACCCCTGACTTTAGTCTGGGGATTCTCGAAAAAGCGAGATTTAGTTAGTTTGCGGAATTAAAGCAAAGATTCAGAGCGAAGCGAAGAATCTCAACAACGACAAAAAGACAAAGCCGTCATTCCAAGCGAAACGCTTGGAATCTAAATTGCCCGGAATCTTCGTACCAAAGAGATTCCCATCTTCGATCGGGAATGACGATGCTTGAAAACTTTGTTCACTTCTCGATACTCGGCTTCGTTCCTTGCCGAACTCGAAGTGACAAAGTAGAAACCAATAACATTTAAGACACGGAAAAGATCAACCGCATAGCGGTGGCACATCTGTAGCCCAAAATGGGCAAAGAAAAAGAGAGCCGCGTAGCTGCGGGATATAATTTCGTAAGAAAAACAAATTTGCTATTAAGATATTGGCATTGGGCTGAAGCCAACGGAATTGATTTTTATTAGAATAGATGATAAAAAATCAATTACCACTGACTTTAGTCTGGGAATTTTTCAAGTTCGCATGAATTTATGAAGAACTGAACAAGAACTAATTTAAGAGTCTACTGCTTACTGCTAAAGCTATTTCGTAAGCCTTTGTAGCTGGTTAAATCCACCTTAAGCGAACCTACATAAATATCTGCTTGCACACGAATAGGCACTTTATTTAAATCGTCGCTTACCCAAATGGTCATATCGTCTTCGTCTTTAAACACGCGGTCCACCACTAATTGTGGTTGCAATTTAATGCAGCGTACTTTACCTACATCTGTTCTAATAACTTCTTTACCTACGTACTTAAATTTTAGGTTATATATTTTTTGATCTAGATAAATATCAATAGGGAAAGTTTGGCCAACGTACGCACTATTAAAATCTATTGTTCTGGCATAAAACATTCCACTTACAATATCTTGCACGTAGGAAGGCATTGCCATGCTTTTTTTCTTACCTACCATATACTTTTTCTCGTGGTCGTAATATACCAAGTCTACATCTTTGTACTTGTCTTCTTCCACACTTTTAAAATATTTAAGTGGGGCAATACTTTGACTATCTAGGTATGTTTCAAAATGATCTCGAACACGGTAAGCCCAATCGAACGAACTGTATGTTCTGCCTTTGGCTTCTATATTGTAAGTGCTTCTACCTTTAATATCTGCCGGTTTATCAGCCACTTTTATTTTTATGCTTGCTGCGTTTATAAAACCATAGTGCACTCTATAATTTAGCTCTTCACCATATGTAAAGGCTTGGTTCGCAGAATAGCGAAGTGCAGCGTGTTGATCTGTTTGGTTGGTATAGGCTGACGCTCCAAATACAATCAAGCCCAAAAAAAGGTATTTAATAGCTTTCATTATAACTTAGTTTGGCAATATTAGTTCAAATGCTATGCCATTATCTTCTCTAGTGTGGTAAATATAAAATCAAAAACGCTTCTTTGCAGCAAATTGTGGTAAAATCAAATGGTTAGAAGGATTGCAGTGCAGCTATGTTTCGTTTTAATTGTGTTCACAAATGTGTACGCTCAATATGATAATTCGTTTTTTTACTCCGATAAATACGAGCATACAATCGATTCCTCTCATCTTCTGTTTCATTTCGATAATCTAAGCTACTTCAGAAATACAGAACAAACGAGTTTGGTGGATAAAGGATCTACATATATTGGTTTCTACCTTTTACCTTATGTCCAATATTCATTTAATAAAAAAGCTCAAATTTTTGGAGGTTTATCCATGCGATACGATTTTGGCAACCCTAAAATTCAATCGCTAGAACCTTATTTTAAGTTTTCCTACAATGATGTATTAAAACACAACATAGTTTTTGGTAGCCTAAACGGCAATGTGCAACATAAGCTTATTGAGCCGCTTTATGATTATGAGTTGGCCGTAACCGATAGATTTGAACAAGGTTTACAAATTACCAAACCTGGCAAAGTAGTAGAATACGACATTTGGATAGACTGGCAAAGTATGATTTATGAAGATGATCCATTTAATGAAGCTTTTTTTGGCGGCTTGAATTTTTATTTACATCCCATAAATTCAGAAAAAAACAAGCTAAGCTTAAATGCTCAAGCCATAACCTTGCACAAAGCTGGTGAAATTGATAAATCTCCCTACCCAAACAGTATGGAATACAATTTTGCCTATGGATTAGAATATACCCATTTCTTTAATGCTGAAACATATTTATATATGGCCGGTTATGCTGCTTATTATGAAGATGAAAGCGGTATTCCTGCCACAGGATACAAAGACGGACTTGGGCAATTGGCCATGCTAAGGCTTAAACACCACGATTATCAATTTGTGCTAAGCTATTGGGATAGTTATCAGTTTCAGGCCCCAACAGGTGAGCAATTGTATTATTCTATTGGCAATAAAAATAGCAACCGCCCACACGATTACCGAAAAATGGTTGGTGCACGAATAGCTTACGAGTTAGAAATTGGGAAAACCTTGGTGTTCTTAAACCGTTTAGGTGGAAATTACAACTTAAACCATAACCGTTTTGATATAACTATGGAGAATTACCTACGGTGGCATTTTACCAGTAAAAAATCAAAACCAATTGCTATTGATTAGCGATTTGGGCAATCGCAATTTTTAGAAGGGCCTTTGTATTTATAGCGTTTGGCTTTGCAGCTATCAAACAATAAAACTAAACTTGTGGCCAATAAAAGTATTGCGATGAATTTTTTCATTAAGATGCAAAAGTAAAACGTAAAATTTGCCTAACTAGTACAAACCAAAATTTTAACCAACCAATGAAAGAAATAATAAACACGGCACTAAAAGGTGCTGCAATGGGTGTAGCCGAAGTAATTCCTGGCGTATCAGGTGGCACAATTGCCTTTATTACAGGCATTTACCAACGATTACTCGATGCTATTAAAGCATTTAACCCTTCACTTATTAAAACTTTTAAAGAAGGTGGAATAAAAGCGGTGCTAAAAGCAACCGATGCAGTATTTTTAGGCTCGTTGCTTGGCGGAATGGCCGTTGGATTTATTTTAGGACTTAAAATAGTGGTTCGCTTGTTAGAAAGCCATCCAATACTTATTTGGAGTTTCTTTTTTGGATTAATTTTAGCATCTATACCATTGGTAGCCAAGCAAGTAAAAAAATGGGGCGGGCTAGAAATTGGTATGCTCGTTTTTGGAGCAGCATTGGTTTATTGGATAACGGTAGCTGCACCAAGCCAAGGCAGCGAAAGTTTAATCATTGTTTTTATAGCTGGAGTTGTTGGCGTTTCTGCTTTAATGCTTCCGGGGCTTTCGGGTAGTTTTGTTTTGCTTTTAATGGGTATGTACACCATTATTATGCCAGCTATTGAAGAGTTTACGCATAACCCTTTCGGGCCAGAAACTGCAATGTTAGTAGTATTTGGATTAGGCTTAGTTACTGGTTTATTTTCGTTTGCTCGCGTTCTAAGTTTTACTTTTCATAAATACCCAAACCCCACCTTGGCATTACTTACAGGCTTTCTAATTGGTTCGCTAAACAAAGTTTGGCCGTGGCAACAAGTTACCGAAACCCGTTTGAACAGCAAAGGATTGGAAGTTGTAAAATTTTCTGAAAGTGTTTTGCCCAATACGTTAATCAGTTTAGAAAGCAACTTTTTATATGGAACTAATCCGCATTTGTTTGCTGCACTTGCCATTATGGTAGTAGCTGCGGTTTTAGTTTTTGCAATGGATAAGTTTACACCAAACCACTCGTGAGAAAATTTGGCTTAATTGGTTTCCCGCTTACTCACTCTTTTTCACCTAACTATTTTGCTAAAAAGTTTATTACAGAAAACATTGGCGACGCGACGTATACCGCATACGAAATAGATGATTTAAGCGATTTGCACTATTTAGTAGAAACGGAAGGCTTGGATGGATTTAATGTTACCATTCCGCATAAGCAAAATATAGTTCCTTACTTGGACTTACTAAACTATCAAGCAGCTCAAATAAACGCAGTAAATTGTGTACGAGTAACAGAAGGTAAACTAATTGGTTTTAACACAGACTACATTGCCTTTAAAATAAGCATTGCCAAGCTTGCAAAAAGTGGCCACAAAGCTTTGATTTTCGGAAACGGCGGTAGCAGTGTAGCCATAAAATTTGCTTTACACGAGCTTGGCATAAGCTACAAAACCGTATCTCGTAAAGTAAACGCAGAATTAAATTATGCCGATTTGGATGAAGCTCTGATCAAAGAGTTTAAAATATTGATTAATACAACCCCGTTGGGTACATTTCCAAACATCGAAACGTGCATTGATATTCCGTACGAGGGTATAGGCCCAAATCATGTTTGTCACGATTTGGTATACAATCCATCGGAGTCACTTTTCTTACAAAAGGCTAAAAAACAGGGAGCAACCATAAAGAACGGATTTGAAATGCTTGAAATACAAGCAGATAGAAGTTGGGATATTTGGAATTCGTAAAATAGTTTATCTTGCACCTACTTTTATTATGAAACAGTTATTTGCACTAATTTCTTTGGCTCTATTACTAAATGTAAGTACAAGCTGTAACAAACCACCACTTCCTGTTTTACAAGAAGAAACCGGCACTAATACTGGTGGAGGGGGAACTGGCACAACGGTTAGTCCGTTTGTAGGGACTTGGAATTACACTAAAGTTGAAATGCAAAATGGCACATTAAGTTTTATGGGAAATGCTGTAGGCACTTTTGTAGGAGCAGGTTCTGATATTGTTGGACAAGTAATTTTAACAGAAAAACCTAACCGATATACAACACAACTGGCTTTTACAGCAAATATTGACGTAACTGTTTTCGGCCAACAACAAAAACAATCTTTACCTGTAGATCAAACAAGTAACAGCGGAACTTGGACCGAAGCCAATGGTAAAATTACCTTAACTGATGATAAAGGGAGTGCTATTGATGTTATTTCGAGTAATAGTAATCAAATTATTTTCACAGGAAACTTTACGCAAAGCATTGCTGCAGGACAAGGATTGACATTAAACGCCAATTCTGATGTAGTTTTTACTATTACGAAGTAAAGAAGAGGCCAACTCCACTAAGCTATAATTAGTAAGTTTAGCAACATAATTTCTAGTACTTTATTACCTTCTTAGAAAGGCTGGTACCATCTAAAAACTTCACTTTTAGAATATAAACACCCGACCGAAAGCTAGTGGTATTAGCTCTATATTCGTTGCAGACGGTCAATGATTCTGCAAGTATCTGGTTACCCAAAACGTCGCATAACTCAATACCTTTAAAGGCGTTAATTGACGATATACGCAACTCGTTGTAAAACGGATTAGGGGTAATTTTAATGTTACCCTTTAAATGGCTTTCGATTCCCGCAGAATTATAGGTTTTAAAACTAAGTTTATTAATTCCTTGTGTTTGATAGGTATTCATATTTACATACTCAATTTTTATTGAATCAGCAAAATCCACTGTTGGGTTTACCAAAACACTGTATCTCTCTCCAGGGTAAATCATTATTGTATCCCAATCAAACACATCGGGTAACGGTCTGCCATCTGAATCTATTACCTTTGTATTTAATTCTTTAGGTAAAATAATGCGGTTACCATAGTAACCAATATTAGCAAATCTTAAATATGAATTTGCACCAGTTGAAAATCGTAAACTATCCCCAAAATTATATTCACTATCGGCTAAACCATTGCACAAAAAGTAAGTTGGTTTATAATCCGGTACGGCAATGGCCGAATGATCGTAAGAGTGTTCTAACACATCTAAACTATGCCAAGCAGTATCTATTTCAGAAGTTAGAAAGTTATATGCCCTCCGAAACTTATATCCATTTTCCCAGGTCATATTTTCTTCACCTTTTGGTTTAATTACAAGCAAACCATACATACCTGCTTGCACGTGCAAAACAGAAACCACGTGGCAGTGGTACAAATAGGTGCCCGGGTGTGGAGCTTTAAATCGGTAAAGACCATGTTCCATATGATCTACCTCAAATGACAAGTGTGGCACACCGTCGTTTTGTTGGTTTACATCTAACCCATGCAAATGGATGGTATGTGTAGATGCCTGTGAAACATTCCACATATCGATAACAACAGAATCGCCTTCGTAAAACTCTAACGTAGGCCCTGGCACATTAGGGTTTTCAGATAATCGCTTAGCGAAGCCAAAAGTGTTTATTACGGTACCATCTACTAATGTTTTTGTGCCTGTAGTTCGAGCAATTAATAATTCATCTTGTGCTTTAACT
>Ga0102812_10002401_pt1 | contig 12662 bp, 19 predicted proteins | sample ColrivemetaGS713_FD_79334 | JGI IMG/M metagenome (GOLD analysis project Ga0102812, IMG submission 79334) | Estuarine microbial communities from the Columbia River estuary - Flood tide ETM metaG S.713 | ecosystem: Environmental > Aquatic > Marine > Intertidal zone > Estuary | place: USA... | reverse complement strand
TTAAATTCTTCGTAGTTTTCTTGTCTAACTTGATCAATCATTTCAATGTAATTTTCAGTTACACGATGATCTGTATATCTTTTTATCTTTTCGTCTTTTGGTTGATCATTATCTAAGAATAGATCTACATCTGTATTTTCACCAACATCTAAGTTACGTGAACATGCAAGTAAAAATCTATTCCAGTATGTACTTTGTACAAATACTTCATCAATGTCGTCATAACGATCAAGCATTGATTTAATCCAAGCAGGATATTTTCTGTTACATCCACCTGGTTGACTATAGATAATAACTTCTTTATTATTTTCTTCGGCATATATCTCAGCATAGTTATTATCTTGCCATGCTGAGATTGTGTCACCAACTTCTACATATCCGTGTGCGTGACTGTCGCCGACGAAAAGTGTTCTAGTCATTAAAGTATTTGTCCAACATTTCTAATCTATCGTTTGCTGTAGCCATAGCATCTAATTCTTTTTGAATTGTTTCGATGATGTCTGAATGTTCGCCAATGCCTACAACCTTTTCCATATACACATTAATATTAGTTTTGTGTAATAGAATCTCTGCTTCGGCATGTTTTCTTGCCGCTTCAATCATTTGCTGTTTCAACATAAGTTCCTTTCCTGTAGTTGCCTTTGTTAGGTATCACGTGTCTTACGCCGCCGCGTGGATCATCCATATCGCCTTTGCGCCTAGGAATTAAGTGAACGTGTGGATACATAACAGTTTGTCCTGCCGCTTCTCCAACGTTTTGACCAATATTAAACGCATCACAATATCCGCGTTCAACCCAATCGTATCCCCATTTGTATGCCGCTTCCATACATTTAGTAAGGCCTTGCCAGTTTTCTTCTTTAGGAACAAAAAGTATATGTCCTTCAGTAACTGGATAACCATCTTTATATACTGTAAACTCTTTTGAGTCAATTAAAACATCTGTCCAAGGTTTAGAATCCATAATTAAATGCCACCATTATACGTTCTTTATCAGTTAGTTGTTGTTCAACTTTGTGATGCAAATGACTCGGAAAAATAATTAAACTTCCTGTCATTGCCGCACAAGTCACGTTGGGTGAGTTTGCTTCATTAAGTTCTGAAACATTTACTCTAGGCCAGTTGGCCTTCATGTTAGGATTAACAAGTGTTAGTCCCGGATGATCTTGATCTGCTTGAATATAGTATACTCCACTCCATGTGTCTGGAAGATGATTGTGTTCTTCGTGGTATGTGTATTTACGATTAATACTAAACCAACTGCTCTTAAGTGAAGGCGTATGTTGTAGTTTAGTTTGTTTGTGACATTCTTGTACACATGTATCGATAAAGTTTTTTAAGTCTTCAAACAACGGATTTTCTAAAATACTTTCATTACCATATGACGTGTATCCGTTAGCAGTATATCTTACAGGAGATGTATCTGTTTTTTCTTTTGCTAATAATTCAGGAACTACAGACTTTTGTAGCTCTTGAGACTTATCGTATACAGCTCTAAATACTTGTGTTGGAAAGATAAACTGCTTTTCAATCATTAATACTCTCCAACGTGTTCCCAAGGATAAACAAGCCAAACATCCTCTTCTGCTTTATTAACTTCATGACATGTGTAGTTAACTTTATCAAAGTCACTTGCTAAGTTTTCTGTTAGTGTAGCAAAGCGAACATTGTTACCAAACACATTATTCCATTTAGGATCATCTGGCAAACAACCTGCTTTCCAGTCTTCCATAATCCAATTAAATGTAGCACCTGTATCATTAATATCATCTACAATAAGTATTTGCTTGTGATGTGGTCCAGCACTTGGTCCTGGGTTTTCAACATAGCCATATGCATCTTCAGCCATCCAACAGTTACTTTCACTTTCACTATTATCATCACGTAGACTTACTTTAATTGCTTCGCAACGTATGCCAGTCATGTTACTAATAATAGTAGCAGGTACATTACCACCACGGGTAATACCAACAATGTAATCAGGACGCCAGTTGTCCTTGTACATTTGATTTGTAATACTGACACACATACGTTCTACGTCAGTCCAACTATAATAATGTTTTTTAATCATGATATCCATCATCCTCGTCTAGTAATTGAATATTTCTTTTTTTAACATGCTTTGTAATAGCCCAACTTGGAACTTCTGGACATACATCTTTGATTTCTTGTTCTGTATAAATTTCAGGTTGCCTAATACCATATTTGTTAAATTGTTCGATAGTCCATTCAGTGAGGTCTTGTCTTGTATTAAACATTTTTTAAATAATCCTTATTGTCAATCCATTTACCGTTTTTAACAAAGCCCCAGCTTTGTGCCTTTTTACCCATGAAGAATAAACTCCAACATGGAATATTATTTCCATCTTCGTCTTTAGCAAGTTCTAACCAATGTAAATCTTTTGCTGAACGAAAACGTATGCTACCGGGACCACGCCAAAACTTACCTTGTGGGGTATGTTCCCAATAGCCGCCTTTAATAATAAATGCTCCCCAACTCCACGGATGATCATGTAGTGTAGGTTCGTCACTTACTAAAACTTTATGTAGTGTAACATTAAAAGGAAAGTTTTTTCTGTCTTTTAAAAACAAATACCAACGTACTAAGTAAGGTACTTTTCCGCTTCTATCTGTAATTACACGTTTTCTATTTCTAAAAAATTCAAACATTATATGTTTCTTTCTTTTAATTTGCCTTCGTAGTCTTGCTCTGTCATTTTGTAAATTAGTTTAAACTGCTCATATGCTTTTAAAAGTGCAGGATATTCGTCACACATTTCTTCTATACGTGAAACAAGAGGCATTCTATCTACAAAATCTTTTTGTTCAAAGGTAGGCATATTGTACGTAAACTCTGTACCTGTGTCGTTCATATCCATATTTACACGAAGATCTCTACTATCTAAAGTTATAGTATGCGAAGTTGGATCACTGTCTGTTCCACCTATTGTAACTGTTAAATTAGAATCATTAGCAGTAGCATAACTAGGACTAGAAGTTCCAGCAGTATAAGTTATATCGTAATCATCACCCATTGCTTACCTCCTTGTATAATGCTTCACCACTAAAGAAAGATCTTTTTAAGTTGTATAATTGTGTATTCATAGGAGCCTTGTAACTATCATAGTTTTCCATATAATCAATTACTTTGGCAACAAGTTGTGGTCTAAACTTTTTGTATTGTTCAAAGTTTTTAGTCCAAATACTTGGATACTTAAAAGGTTGATCTGCCATTTCACTATAGCTGAGTCTATCTGGAACCATAGGAATAGTATCAACTAATAAACCTTCGTACCAACTAATACCAAGTGTTTCTTGTAGGTTAGCACTAAACACAAGTTTAGCTCTACCTAACAAATTATGATAATCATTTTTTGATAGTTCTTTTTCTTGACATACAATAAATTCATATTGTGGTAATTGTTCTTTTAAATCTCTAAAGATTTCAACTTGCTTCTCTGGAGCAACTCTGTGTGGAAACAAAATTATATCTTCTTTAGGCATGCTTTTATAACTATCTAAACTAGTAGCCAAGTACTCCATAGGCCAACCAACACGCTTAATTTTATCTTCGTTTACTTGTTGAAATTCTTTAGGATTATCTTTGTTTTTAAATGTTTGTAAAAATAAATCAATATGGAACTGTGTAGCAAAAAAGTTGTGATCATAACAATCAAACATACTACGTTCTGCATTTCTTACCCAAGGTTTATTACCTATAAGTCTACCTAAAAAGTCTTGTGGATCATAACTACCTGCATGCCACAAACCACCAATGCGAATGTTAACACCCAATAGCTCTGCCATATAGCGTAGTTGAATAACTGTAGGATTCCAGGCATCGGTGTAGATAAAATAATCACCGTCTTTAATTTCACCACTTGCAAACATCCTGCTAATCTCTAACATCTGTTGAGATTTATAATTGTTAGTTCCAGCAAAGTTAAGAAATGCCCCAGGCGTTGTAGCCTGAGGTACTTCTCCACCACTAATAACAACAACTTCTTCATTCGTAGATCGTTGCAGTTGCTTTGGAAGATATTCTTTCCACTGCTTAGTATACCTAGTATCTACTGCTTCAATGTCTACGATAAAGATTGTCATTAGTGTCTCCTGCTACTCTGATAACGACCTTGAGTATTACGGTCATTACGTTGGTTATTAAATTTACGTTTACCGCCTGAACGGAATCTGCTATAAGCCTGCCAAGCACGACTTTTATTATTATACAGATTTTTTTCGTCCCAAGTATAGCCATCATGACCAAACAAGTACGCGGTTCTACAGAACGCTTTAAAGCGTTCCATGTCATCAAAGATCTTAACAATCTCTGGATTGTTAGCAAAGTATTCACCCTGGTTGTAAGCCATTTGTTATCTCCTTTAATAGCTAGGGTATGTAATATGTGCACCGTTTTCTCCGTCTTCGGAAATTTCGATGTGGACCTCACGTCCGGTATATTTTGTTGTAATCTGCTCGTATAAATCATCTGACATCATTTCACATGACTTATAATCTAGTTCAAGTGTTTTTTCTGCGTAAAGTTTCTCCATCCATCTTTTAAATTGAATAAACTCGATATCTCTGTCATTATGTGTAACAGTAATACCTACTCTAAAATGAAATATGTGTCTATGGGGATATCCCAAAAAACTAACATCATATTCATCTCCTGTTGCAAGACTAGGATCATCTAGTGCCGCAGGATACTTATGGATACCTTCTTTCTTAAAGGTTACCCAAATCATACGTTTTGCTTCTTTCATTGCTTTTGCTTTAGCGTCAATCATATCTGCCTCTTTCATTCTACGCATCATATAGTCATAATGTCGTTCTTGTTGCATTTATTATACTACCTTTACTCATCGTTGTCAATAGATATTGGTGAATCATTTTCATATTTTTCCCAAGATGTAAACTTATCTCTTGGTTGTAAATCTCTAGCATAATGTACCCAAACACCTGCATTTGATGCTTTAAAGTCCTTATCATCAATTTTAACACATGCATTATAGTTAAGTTGATCGATATGAGGCAGTTTTACACTAATCATACTAATAAATTTTTTATGTTCATTATACCCAGATTCTAACACCCAACTATGAAATTTAACATCATAGTCTAGTGTAACCCAAAAGCCAGCTTTACATAATCCATCAACTAATAGATCCCATGCTGTATTTTGTTCGTTCTTACCGTATGGCAATTCAATGTCAAAACTTTGATTGGCGCCTAAGTAAATGTGTTCGACTGATTCCGCTTTTGCTCTTTCAATCACGTCATCAACATCTTGTGGTCCTACAACAAACAATGTATGTTCATTGTGAACTGGTGTATGCTCTACTTCATAACCTGTAAAATATACAACGTCATCTTTGACGCCATCATCATAATCTCTATTCATTTTTATTAAGCTGATCCTTTACAGCGAGTTTTTGTTTTTTAAGACTAATAAGGTGAGCTTTGTGATTGTATGATCTATCACCTACACGTTCTTTTTCAACATCTTCTACTTTGTCATGTAAGTAGTCGTGCATACTTTGTAGTTTTTTTGCACTTTTACTTTTTCTTCCTGTCGCCATCTTTATACCTCCGTAAATAAATTGGAAAATCCTGTATTTGCATTTACAGTCTTTTTACCTACTGCTCCTCTAGTGCCAATAATTGACATCCAGAATTTACTATATTCTTCTATGATTGCTTCTGCTTCGTCTCTGTTTGAAGTTGCAAATATTGCTTCCACAACATCTCTAAAATATAGCCTGTCGAATTGTTCCTCCACAAGCATTGCCGGAACATTTCCATTGTCGTATTGTCTGTTTGCTTCTTGTACTGCATTAATATGACTCCATACGTTGTGACCCATTTGTATAGCATAACTAAAACTATCCCAACTAGTTGAGTCACGTTTACGAATAATTTGATTACCGTCTTCGTCTAGTATAGGATTACCATGTTTGTCTCTATCAATTTCTCCTGCTAATATTTTAGGACCACCAACTTTGTTAGTATCCCCAGGAGCGTATATACAAACATCATTTACTTTAATATTCTCAGTCAATGGACTATTACTAAAGTTTTTAAAGATGCCATCTGCTAGTACACCATCTCTAAAGTTACGTGTATCAGTTGCGTACTTCAATTCATCAATACTTGGAACCATTCTGTAGACCCATTTAGTTCTATCTTCAGTTTCAGTTTGAATGTAAATTTGTCCATTTGCTGTAGCAAGGAAAGGAGAAGCACAATCAAATGTAATTGTAAAATTTGGATTATGATACTTACGTACTGCTCTTTGTATGTCAGTTAGTAGTGTAGCCCATTCTAGTTTACTTGTTCCTAGAAAGTGCATAAAGTCATGTTTACCTTGTTCAAGTAATCCATCAAAACGTAATGCTACAATACGTTTAAGAACTAAGTGTATATCACACATGTTCTGTCCACCCATTGACCATCCGTTAAAGTGATTCTCATACTTTGCAGGATCACAATAGTCTTTCATTTGCTGATACCAATCTTCTGCATCAGCATGATTCTCGCCTTGTAATACATTTAAGAACTTACAAGCACCTGTCCTGTGTTTCATAAAGTAGTCGTTGTTAATACGTGTAGCATCAACTGCTTCTTGATATGTACTAATACCTGTTGCTTTTGCTCCAGCAGGTGAACGTGCTACCCAAGCCGGAATATCAAGTATCATTCCATAGTCCATATAAGCGTCCATCCACGCAAGTACTTGCTCACGTTTCTTTTGTGCTTTAGGACAGTTAGGATCTTTCCAGTCGCCTTCCCAAACACCTTTACCAATTTGGAAACCACCTGAGTCACCTAACAACCAACTGTTCTCACGATCACGTTCTCTAACCATAAGTTCTTTTGGAGCGTCTTTATTGATATCTAATTCAGCATGTCCTGCTGAGTAAAGCGTCCAGTGATAGTTAAACAAGCCTTCTTTTTTGTTTAACCAATTCATTGATTCCATGCTAGGATAAGGAATACGACTTTCTTCAACATATTCTTCACGTCTTTGCTTACCTACAAATGTTGCGTAGAATCCACTTAGAGCTGGAAGAAATATTGCATAGTCTTTTTGTGCTGTTGTTAAGTCAGTATTCAACTTATTTCTCCTACTTAGATTGTGCTGGCAAGATGTAATTGTATGTTCCCATACCACTGTCAACTGTAATTTGCATTGCACCTTGATCACTTAGACTCATTGTTGCTTGTCCATCTAAGTTTAAGATTGCTTGTACTTGTGCTACAGGATATGTCCATGCATGCTTTAATGTACCTTCAACACCTGTCTGGAATACAAACTTACCTGCGTGTGTATTTGCATCACCAAAGTAAAACATTACATCAGTAACACCACCAGTTTCTTCAACTTTAATTGTAAAAGTTGTTTCTTCTGAATGTGCCGCACTTTGCAATTTCATTCTAGTAATTGCCGCTAACGATGGAGTAAACTCTACATCCCATGTTGCACCTTTAAACTTAACACTTTTAAGTTTTTCATTAATAATTTCTGTTGACATAAATCTAAAGTCATTCTGGAAATCACCTGCTTCATTTTCAAAATGAATACCTGTTGGAATAGTTGCACCATTACGTTCTGATTCAGTAATAGTAAGTTTGCTATTCTTCTGATACTCTGGATTTTTCAAATGCAAAGCAAGTTTATCTAAGTTAGGCATACCAAAAATGTTTGCACCAAACTCAGCTACTTTTTCTTTTGTGTTTGCTGACAGGATCACACTGCGATCTTCTGCCATTGATTCAACTATAGTACCGGCATCATCGCCTGTTACTTTCACTAAGCTCAAAAAGCCTAGCGAATGTGTCTTTGCTACTACGTCTTGTAAAATATCTTTCATTATACTTCTCCTATGTTCTTTATATTATACGACATTTTGTTGATAAAGTCAACAACTTTTTACTCTATTTCGGAGATCACTGCTCGAAAAACGGTGTTCTCTTTTGTTAAAAAACAGTTCGATTCCTCGTTTGGCACATATAGCCCTACCAGTAAACTTACCGTCTTTGTATTCTTCACCTAAAATCCTTACATCAATATGAAGCATATTTAGAATGTCTTCTAAGTCTGTTTCTGTTTGATATGGGATTATTTCGTCAACATACTTAATAGCACTAAGTTGTGTATGTCTTTCTACTATAGTTTGTACGGGTGAATTCTTCTCTGGACGATCAAGACTTGGATCAATTTGTAAGCCACAAATCAAGTAGTCACATTGTTCTTTTGCATCTCTCAGCATTTGTATATGACCTGCGTGAAGCAGATCAAATGTACTACATGTGAAGCCTATTCTCATTTCTTAAAGCCTTGTTCTTTTAAAAATCCATCTACTGTATATTTAGGTCTAAAGCCTAACTTATCCATCAAATGTGTATTTGCCTGTGTTTTTGTTCTTTCGCCAATAGTATTTAACTTTACTGGCAAATCAGGTCTTATGTCCTGGATCCTTACACATTCTCCAGTACCAATGTCTACATTTCCAGTAAGGTCTTTGTCCATTAATAGTATAATACCATCTGTTAAATCTTCTAAGTGAATAAAATCTCTTTGATGATTAGTAGTATATTCTAGTGTATTATTAAGCAGTTTGTCAAAGAACATTTTAGCTCTTGGACTTTCGCTATACACTGTATGGAAACGCATAAACAATACATTAGGGTGTGGAATCTTTTCAATCACATGCTTACTTGCGGCATACGGATTAAGATGCGGTTCATACTGACTACTTGATCCTGCTACTAATACTCGAACATTATCGTAGAACTCAAGTATACGCTTTGTACCTTCTACATTATTATTCCAATACCTTGCTGGGTTATCAAGGCTTTCTCTAACTCCTCCAATACCTGCTAAATGTATTACAAAATCAGCTTTAGGTAATTCTGCTGTAAGTATATCTGTACCTTCTCTAACATCAATACCAACTATTTCATGTTTTAGATCTTTAAGTTTTTCACAAAGTCTAGTTCCAATAAATCCTTTGTGTCCTGTTACTAATACTTTCATGTTTTTTTCCTTTTATTCTTATTGCTTTCTACAGCCGTTGATAATATTGGTAAAGTAGCGCCAATTACATTTGCTGAATACAACAATGCTTCTGTATCTTTTGGAAAGCATGCACCTCCAAAACCTTTGTCGCCATCTGGACCAGGAACTTGCATATGACTATGTGTAATCCTTTTGTCCTCTCCTACCAATGCTTTAACTTGATTATAATCTATTCCTGCTGATTCGCATAGATCAAATACTTCGTTAAAGAAAGCAACCTTAGTTGCTAAAAAACTATTGCGTAAATATTTTGTTAATATTAATTCTTCTACCGTAGCATAGATTGGATTGAATCCTTTACATAAAATAAACACATCATTCCAAAACTCTACATTACCTCCACCAAATAACATTGTTGTTTGATTTTTGAAGTCTTCGTTTGCATTAGCCGCAGTCAAAAACTCAGGGCTAAATGTAATTTCTTTATTTTGTGGCTTAAGATCTTTGCGCCACCCTTCTAAACTAATTGTGCTTTTAATTAAAATAGGTTTATCATTTGGACATGCTTTAACTACAGTTTCAACAATAGTCATATTACATGCTCCTGTTACTGTAGCAGGTGTTGGAACACAAATAACATAACCGTCGCTATCGTTATCGATAACATTATCGTTATATTCAGGATCAACAACCTTTACTTCATGATAGTCTTTGAGTACTTCGTATACAGCTTTGCCTACAAACCCATACCCAATTAAAGTTAATTTCATTTAGTCTCCTTCTTTGCTTGCAATTTAGGGTGTGGAGTTTTATCGTTAAAGATATCTCCAGCCATTGCTTGTATTTGTTCTACTAGATGAGTAACTAACTGTTCATCATACTCCTCACCTGGTGCCTTTTTGTATTTTTCTCTATGTGCTTGAATGGACATTCCGTGCATTGCACTAACCTTGTCCATTAGTTGTTGTATTGTATGTTGCATTATTCACCTCCAAAGTCAAACAAACTATTGAACGTATTGTTCTGTTTAGTGTCTTCTAAATCATAGTTTAGAACACCAATTAGGTTATCTAGTTTGTTATCAATAATAGTTGCTTCCATAGCATCGCCATCAAATGGCAGTTCTTTAAACCATTCTGGAATACGCAATTCATCTGTAGGGTATGCAACACTTGTGTAACCTAGCGGATTTTGTTTTAGTTTACATACAATAACTTTCATACCGTCAACAATCTCTTGCGAGTACTTGTCTCCGTTCATACGTTTTAGTGTATTCCAATTAATACTTGCTCTAACATGCCCAGGCATGTTTGCTTTACCTTGTTTTTCTTCAAGACGTTGATAGTGTCCAACTTTGTTTGCACGTTTAGGTGCACCTTTTTCATAACCTGGACGTAGTTTAAACTCCTTACGAAACTCTGTAATACGATCTAATACTTTTCTTTCTTCAACGTCAGTAAGTACCATAAGTAACAGTTCGCTTAAGAATTCCTGCATAAACACAGGTGTATCTGATCTACGCAAGTCTAAGCCCATTGCTTTTACTTTGCCTGGTTTGCCATCTATATCTGTTCTAAAGCCTTCGTTATCAATTACTAGTGCCGCATAACGCTTTTTAGTAATATATAATCCACTCTTTGCAACAATTTCTCTACCTGCCGCGATAACATCTGCACGACTCTTTGGACAATGGAATGCTTCTAGCATAAAGTCCATAAACGTACCGTCAACTGCATCACTTACTTGATCATAAAGTTTAATAGCATTTTCAGTACTCCAAGGAATGTCTCCTTTATCAATACCTTCTTTAAGAGTTGGGTAAGCACTAAAGTAAACAGAGTCTGTATCACCATATATAACAGCATCACCTACGTGATCATATGTACCTGTAATAACTTTGTTTGCTTCTGCACTCATATGCTTAACAATAGTACGACCTGACAGTGTAGTTGACTGTCCTATACGTTTATCAAAGAATCTACAACCTGGATTAAGAATAGCACCATACAAACTGTTCAAGTTAATCTTTTTAACCAGCTGTCGTTTGTCCCAGTACTCAATCTCTGTAGCATTGCCGGCATCCTTAGCCTTCTTTAACATTGCTTGTAGTTCTTTACGTTCACTGTACCAACGTTTTAGTAGTCCGGGTATAACACCTTCGTGTTCTGTTGTAAAAATAGTACCATTTGCACTAAGCATCCAAGGTTGATTGCTATCAAATACAAGTTTATAAATCTCTGCACCTGATAATACATCACTTTGTCCGTTCTCCCAGTCAACAGTTAGTGCAGTATCACGTTTCTGTTCCATAACTGCTTCATATTCTTCTGTACTAAAGCGTCCTTCCCAACTACCTGCAAAGGATTTTTTCTTAAGACCCATATCTTCTTTTACACGAGCATCTGAAATGTCTGGACGTAGTTGTCCAACAACTGTTGCTGGATCCATATTCAATGCACGAATAACACTAGGATACAGACTGTTCAAATCCATACTAGCAATCCACTTGTGCAAGCCTTTCTTTGGAAACGCAACATATGCACCTGCCGCTTGTGTATTTTCTTCGTCACGATGTGGACGATTAGGTACTTGCATACCACGTCTATGTGCTTCGTTTACAATCGCTTGCTCTGTAACTGCAACAGCACCCATAGTGGTCTGTAGCAAAACAGTATTTGCATGAGCTAGTTCATTACTTAGATCAATAAATCTTAGTTTTTTGTCCAACTTGTCCAGTAGTGCGGTATCTTGTATGTTGTATTCGATGAACTTTCTAAAGTCATTGTTATACAGTTGATCCAATGTACCTTCATATGGCACTTTGTTCTCACCTACTTCAACCTCACCAATAGCATCAAGCCTGTAAGTGTGTCGTTCTTCATATGTGTACTTACGATAAAGTTCTAAACTGTCCAAATGTACACGACCTATCAAGTCAAATGTAACTGCTTGCTTCCCATACTTTTCATATTCACGTTTTTTAGGAAGTTGACCCCACAAACAAAAACGTCTTGTGTCGTCCTTGCTTAGTACACGGGCAGTTCTGTTTACAGTATACGGAATATCATACCCTTCACTGTTCCAGCCTGATAAAATATCAGCGTCTTCAATCAGTGTTAAGAAAGTGTCAATCATTTCACTTTCTTTTTCAACTAGCATTACGTTATCAATGCCTTCAATTTCTTTTTTAGCCTGCTCCATAGTAAGTGTCTTGGGCGGCACAGCAATACAGATCATTGTTTCCATCCACTGCAAATATACACTTATAGAAGTAATAGGCATAAACGGATCACTAGGATCAGCAAACCCACGTTCTGGATCAAAGTCAGTCTCAATATCGAAGAACGCAATGTTTAGTTTAGGAGCATCTTGATTAAGATAGTTTTCACTTAGGCATTGGAAGATAGGATTGATGTCGCTTTCAAACATCTTCTTACCTTTATTAATAGCAAGTTCTTTCCGAAACTCTTTTGTGTTCTTACACACAATTCTACTAATTGGATCGCCGTAGATACTTTTAAATTTACCTCTTTGGTCTTCTTAATAAAATGTATATTTGATTGGATACTCAGTAAACTTTCTTTTGCCGTCCTTGCGTTCTACAACACGTACAATGTCACTGTCTCTATCAAATAATGCG
>Ga0102812_10002398_pt1 | contig 12670 bp, 9 predicted proteins | sample ColrivemetaGS713_FD_79334 | JGI IMG/M metagenome (GOLD analysis project Ga0102812, IMG submission 79334) | Estuarine microbial communities from the Columbia River estuary - Flood tide ETM metaG S.713 | ecosystem: Environmental > Aquatic > Marine > Intertidal zone > Estuary | place: USA: Columbia... | reverse complement strand
AAGGTGTAGTGCGTCTTTAGCGCACTTAGCGTAAAACCTCCATCGCGGGCAACGATGTCACCGGTGGCGTCGAGTTGATTAGCGAGCCCTTTGATTTGTAAGTCTGCCGTGAAAACACCGTGGGTTTCAGTCATACCTCCACCTAGCCAGTATTCGGCAATCGACAGTGGGAAGCCCCCGAATTTAGCATTGATATCCAGGTAGTTTTTCTGACGTGGCAGTGGGATTTTGCGGCGTAGCACGGAATTGTCTCCGAGATTGGCAAGGTTGTATTTTGCCTTCACCTCCATCCAGGTAGAATCTTTGCGCAGCGTAACGAACGAATTCAATTGGCTCTTAAGGTTAGGTGCAGTAGCCTCCATACTAAACCTGCCGAAATTGTCCTTGTTGATATAAAACTCTTCGCTGGTAATTACGGCGTTGAGTCCTTCCATTTTGAAAACATCATCTACTTGTACCAGCATATCAAAATGCCCCGCGAAATTCAAGGGATCATAATCCCATAAATCATCCAGGAAGCTAAAGTGAAAATTGGCTAATTGCACGCGCAATCCTTTATCACCATTATTCCTGATGTGAATTTTCCTGTCCTGGTTGCTCAGCGAAAAATTCTCGGCAGAGATCTGCCCCTGGCCAAAACGAATAAGGTTATCTTCATCAATAGCCCAGGGCGTTTGCAACAAGCTGAGATTGGAACGCCTTAGCTGCAAAGCATAATCGACGGAATCGGGTAGATAGAATAAGCCATTGAGGTTTACCTGGTCAAAAAGATTCGGGGTGTCGGTACTGATATTTATTGCGAAATCAATGGTGTCAGACTGGAGGATACTTAGGAAAGTAAAGGTATTGAGGCGCGTTTTTCCATTGATGATCGTAGAATCAACGACAATATCCAGGTCGCCCTCACTCTTCAGAGCGTCCATGTGCACGTAGACATCTGCCAACCGGATTTTGTCGTAACTGATTTGAGGGACCTCAAGGTAAAAGATCAAGGAGTCACTATTGCCATTGTAGCGACCATTGAGGTCAATATTTTTTAGCAACCCGAGTTTGGGATCAATCAGGTAGTTCAAACCCTTAGAGTCAGCGAGGTGGAAATCAAAGGAGAATTGATTGATGTCGGGAATCCGGCGTGGTTCTTTGAACCCCATTCGACTGGCAAAACCGGGATAATTGCGCAATAAGAAAAGCTGTAGCGACGCGGGCAGCTCATTGAGGTCATAAGCGCCCCGAATTTCGCCACGCGCAATGTCAGAATCCAGGCGGAATACCTTTTCACCATTCTGGTCGAAGAAAGTAAAAGCTCTGATGTATTCGATCTCGTATTCTTCTTCCTTGTTCTTGGTGAGCTTGATGTTCGCGAGGCTAACGTCGCCATCCATCTTGGAAAACTGCGTATTCCTCAGCTTGAGCTCAATGTCTCCTTGTAGGACTAAATCAGCGGTAGAGAGGTTAAGTGGTTGAAGGGCGAGGCGGTTAAGTTCTGCGTTGAAGTCAAATTTAGGAATGCTATCGGTAAAATCAATCTCTCCGGTAAAGGCGAAATCAATGTTTTCATCCTTGATACTCATGTCTCCGTTAAAGAAGTTCTTGTTTAACTGGCCCGTAATCGTTGCATTCTCATAGGTATAGTCTTTGATGGTGATGCTTTCGATAGCAGCGGTAAGTTTTGCGGAAGCCAAATCCCCCGTGAGGCCAAAGCCATCTTCCACTTTTGAATTGAAGTTGACCAATCCAAAAGTCGGGTTGTTGGTCCAGCCACCAAGGTCAAAATCAGCGAGATTGAGGTTTCCGCTGTAGCGAGCTCGTTGGGCACCTTCGGTCAGTACCATCTGCATGTCCATGCTCGCTCGGCCCAGGTCCGTACGTAAGTTACCGTTGGCCACAAAATCGACAAAGAAGCCAATAAAGCTACCGTCAAACGCCAAGCGGCCTAGTTTGTCGAAATTGGCGGGAGGGTTGAAATTGGGGATAAGCTGCCGGAGCGTTCTTACTCTGGTGGTAAAGTTTTTCAAGTCGAGGGTCAAAAACTCTTCTTGCTTGACCGCCAGATTGCGAGAAGTAAAGTTGCCCGCCAGGGAGGTTCCATCTGCCAGGTTTATTTCAACATCGTTCCCTCTAAGGTTATTGATGGTGCCACGAATATGACCATCAATCTGAAGGTTTGTATTCCGGTTGGTGGAGAAGAAAATGTTATCATTGAGTTTCGGAACGAAGGCCATGATGTCTTTGAGGGTGACATCGGCATCGTGGAAGCGGGCATCCATTCTAACTTCTTCCTGGAAGGATGCCCAATCGTCAAAAGATTTGTACCGAAAGCTAAGGGTATCACCCAAACTACTGGTAGGAGTAATGATGGACATCCCATTGAGGGTCATTTCACGGGGAGAAATGATGGCTTCTTTGGCGGACAGCCGTTCTAGCTGAAAACCACTGCGATCTTTGGCTGCGATCCAGTTGATCCGTCCGCGGTATTCATCTCCGTTTAAGTGGAAACTGTCTATTTCGACCTGCAGGTCATAAAGGTCCAGGTGTTTCAAATCCAGCTGATCGTCGGCAGTCAGTTTTACGGGTGCCTTACGGTAATTGTGGTGCACAAATTGGCCCCGACTCAACTGAAATTCGCCAATACTCAATTCAAAATTAGATGATTGCGTATTTGCCTGTATCAAGGAGTCCAAGATTTCTAAGGGCTCAGGGACGGGGGGAGCATTCCAGTTATTCAGCGTCACGATAGGTCGGCGAATGTTGATCGAATTGATGTCGATTTTTTGTTCCGGCAGGTTCATGCTATTGACGTAGATCTGGCTCTCCGTCAGGTATACCCCCAGGTAACTTCCTTTGATACTATCTCTTTGGGTGAAATGGATGTCTTTTAGATAGAGTTCTTTCAGGTTGAGAGGGATGGGCCGCTTTCCTGTTGAATCAATTTGTGCTTTGGGAGGAAAAAGCTTGTGGAGCGTCACCTGCAGGTTGGATAGGGAATCACCAAAGGCTCTTTGGATATTAAAACGTGCCCCCTGTAAATCGAGTGCTTCAATTTCTATACCGCGCCGATAAATGGCTAGTGGACTGAGGTTGAAATCGGCAATCAGGGAGCCGCTGGCCAAGAGGGTGTCGCCGTAGATATCTTCGAGGTAAAGATTTTTGAGGGTCAACTCATCAAACCAGGCGATTTTTACGCTTTCCAAAGATACGGGGGTGCCTAAGGTTTGCTCCATCCGTTTCACAACGTACTGCGCTATCTGTTGCTGAACAAAGGGCAGTTGAAGCGTAAGCAACACCGTTAAAAGGAAGAAGAACAACCATCTCAATATTCTACCCAACCAGCGTTTTTTCCGCGGCGGCGGGCCAGCAGATTCCGGGGAAGGATCAGTAATTGGAGTAGTTGTATCGCTCATTGATATTCGGCTCGCAAAGATAGAACCTTAATTAGACATTATGTGGAATTGACTAAGGGTAAATGCAAGAGTACAGCTCTTCATGTAAAATCTTAACTTCTTCTCTTTAAATACAATATCAAGCCGTGTTTACGGGGATTTTCGCTATCATCAATTTAACGCATTTCATTAAGGACTATTTCCTGGACGAAAGCCAATGCTCGCCGCTCCGTCCACCAGCTGCCTTCCTGGCTGGGGGTATAGAAGCCACAATGCCCACCATGGGCAGGCGTTTCGAGGTAAACAGAGGGGTGGTTTTCCGCTAACTTACTTGGATAACAAGTTGGTGCCAAAAAGGTATCATCCAAAGCATTAATCACCAGCACAGGACGAATGATGTTGGGCATAAAATGAATGCTGGAACAGGATTGCCAATAGTCTTGCGCGCCACTATAACCATGGATGGGGCCGGTAAATTGCTCATCAAACTCATAAAAACTACGCGGTAGTGGCCCCGAAAGATCAAGGTAAGTAGGGTAGAGGCTGGCTTTTTCTATGAGCTTCTCGTTGAGGGTGCTTAAAAAGCGTTTAAGGTAAATCCGGTTCCGCCAATGAGCAATCGCTACGTTGGCCGCTGGGATATCGCAGGGAACAGAAAAAACCACTCCGCCCCGAATCTGCTCGGGGAGGTGCGCTCCGTTTTCACCCAGGTACTTTAATACCACATTGCCTCCGAGGCTGAAACCGCTCAGCACGATTTCGTCATAGACACCCATTTGTAAAACGTGACGAATGACCAGGGCCAAATCATTGGTTTCGCCCATGTTGTACATGCGCAAGCGTTTATTCATCCGGCCGCTGCAAGAGCGAAAATTCATCCCCAGGGTATCCCAACCGTTTTTACCAAAAAAAGAAAAAAGCCCTCGCAGATAATGTCGATCCGCATTGCCTTCCAGACCGTGCAAACCAATGAGTAGCCTCCGGGAATCATTCTTTTGCCAGTCGAGGTCCAGGAAATCACCATCCAGCGTATCAATCGTTTCCCGCTCATATTCGATGGGAGGGACCTTGCGGAAAAGCGCCGGGTAAATAGTGTTTACGTGGGCATTGCTAAAGGGCCAGCTGGCACGGTAAGATGACCCGGAAAGAAATGGCATCTCTAGTTTACTTTATTGGTAATGGGGTAAAACTTCAGCAATTGTAGCTGCCGGTCTGTACTGTCCAGCTTTTGCTGTAAACTATCCATCAGGACGGCTGCTCCGGTGCTATCAACCAGCAACTCATCTACGTAGACGAGAAAGCCTTTACCGGTGCCTCCCAAACAAGGAGGCCAAACCGCCGTAGCCGAAATCCCTAGCTCATTGAGGGTCTCCAGGCGTTGACGAGCACCACTTAGCTGACTGTATACCGAATCCGCCAGGAGGTAAAAGGTTTGGTAGAGGCCATTGTAGCGATCGCAGCTATAGTACAAAGCGATTTCTTCTCCGGGTTCAGCAACAATAATTCTGAGGGGGGGAGCCACGGCTTCTTTGGAATCATCGGTCTCCTCTGCCTGGATCATCCCCGAAAATTGTTCTTCGTTAAAACGCAATTCGTAGGGGCTGAAGGTGGTGTCGTAAAATCCTGCGATGGGTGCATCAACGATAAAATACGATGGCTCTATGCGTTCATTCTTGTTGTCGGCGATGACTTCTTTTTTGTAGCGCTTCTCGTTTGGAAAATAAATGGGAAGCTTTTGGTACTCAATTCTGATCAAAAAACTTGTAATCAATAGCCCGAATACAACCAGCGCCCACTGGTTGTAGTAGGTACGGGGAAACCAGCGGAAATAACGATTTTGGACAGGAAGCAAATGTTCACGCACATATTTTTTAATTTTTGCCAGAGGGCCTAATGCCATCGACTGGAGTCGTTTCTGCCATTCTCCTTGGGGGAGGAAATCGAAAACGGAACGGGTGGGCACAAAAATTTCGGCTCGGCTGGGTGCCATAATCAGTTTGGGCAAGCGTTGTGCATTGATCTCCACCAAGCCAAAACCAAAACGGGAACACTGTCGAATGAGCTCAAGGCGGTATTTTTCTTTCAGCCCACTGAAAGCATCATAACCATAAGCAATCCACTGGTCATCGGCTTTGTACTGCTTGAATTGCTCAATGGCGAAAATATAGCGATAGCGAGGCAACCTGCGGAAGGTCACAAAATAAATGGCCATCCAAAGCGGCAACGTGAGCAGTAAATACAGTAGCCGGAGGTAGAAATCTTCAGCAGCCAAAGGATACCAATTGACAATATGGGCGATGGCGAGAAAAGTGGGCAACAATAGACTGGCAAAAGCCAGACTGTCCCAAAAGACGTGACTAAGGCGCGGCCGATAGCAGATTTCATCTTTGGTTGCCTGCGAAGTAGCTTCAAAGGTGGCCGTGAAAATCTTACCATCCTCTTGGGTGAAGTGCAGAAAACCATCGGCAATAATGTTATTGGAACCACGCATATCGGTTCCCGTCAGCGTGACCGTATTAAAGGCCCGTGGCCGTAAGCGGTAAAAGCTTTTGAGGTAGCCGAGGGCTAGTTGCTTGATGGTATTTTCGGAGAGGGAAGACATCTATTGCGGTGGGCTTTTCAGGTCTTCCATGAATTGCCAGATCTTAATGACCTCTCGTGCTTCTTGTACGTCGTGCACCCGCAGGATGCTGGCGCCGTTTTGCAAGGCCAATAAATGGACTACGGATGTTCCGTTAAGGGCCTCGGAAGGGCCAATACCCAGCAATTTGTTGATCATTGATTTTCGGGATACACCTGCTAAAACGGGTACTTCCAGGATTTGAAACAAATTCAGTCCATGGAGAAGCTCATAATTTTGCCGAACGGTTTTTCCGAAGCCGAAGCCGGGGTCGATCACGATATCTTTCACTCCCTTTTGGCGCAGCAGCGCAACCTCCTGGATGAAAAAGTCGAGAATTTCCTGGACGACATCTTCGTAATCGGGCTGTTGCTGCATGGTTTTCGGCGTTCCCCTCATGTGCATGAGGATGTAAGGAACACCCAGTTCAGCAACGGTATCGTACATTTTAGGATCAATGCGACCCGCTGAAATATCATTCACCAGAGAAGATCCTGCATTTACTGCTTCTTTGGCAACCTCAGCGTGTACGGTATCGATGGAAACAATAGCTTCCGGGAAGCGTTTCATTATGGCGTCTATTGGGGTTATGACACGTTGTAACTCTTGGTCGACGCTAATAATTTCAGCACCCGGACGAGAAGACATACCTCCGATATCCAGCAAGTCCGCACCCTCTGTTAACATTTTTTCTGCTGTGCGCAAGATATCAGCCAAACCTTCCTGGCGACTATTCGCAAAGAAAGAATCTGGCGTGACGTTGATCACGCCCATTATTTTGGGTGTACCCAAATCCAGCAATGTACCGTCACAATTAAGTGTTTGTTGAGGAAAAATCATATCCCACCGTTTGGTGCGCGCTAAAGTTATTAAATTTGCTGCACAAGACTTCGAAAAACAATATGGCTGTTAATTTAAACAAAGCAAACAAGATTGGAAGAGTCCTCATTCTGATCTGTCTCCTCGGCATCGCAGTGATTGTGATCAGCCGTTATTACAAGAGTAAACCGGGCAGTTTCCTGGGAGCACCCCAGGAGTACGAACTCAATTACATGCCTGCGGATTACGAGATGACCATCGATCCTGAAGATGCTCTGGCCATTGCCAATAACCCCCAGCGTTACCGCAAGGAGTTCAATCAAATGGTTTATGACATCAACACCAGCGTCTTGCGCCACGTAAGCACGCGAATGGGTTTATCGGACAGCCTGCAAAGGGCGGTGATCAAAGAGTACGAAGACAATCACCACGACTATCTGGAAAAGCTCTACTACAACGACTTTGTTCGACTCAAAGACAGTACGGCCAATGTTTACGAAACCTGGTATGACAATGAAGGTGGCAGCGCTACCAAGGTTTTCGAAGAAATTACGTCCAAATATACCTGCTACCTCATCAACCAGATCATGGCGACGGTTATCCCTACCAAAGGAGGGATGATTTACGCTAAGGGAAGTGGCCTGGAAACCCCTTGTGGCATCGCCCTCACGGAAGCTCTGGGGCCGATGATTGCCAGAATGGAAGAACGCGCCGCGATAGATGATTTTAGCAAATCCAGGGGGCTCTTGCAAGAAAAGGTCGAGACGGTCATAGCGGAACTGGCGACGATGGAGGTTCGCGATAAAAAAGGCATCAACAAACAGATGCAAACCAAAATATGGGGCGTCAATGTTTCCAGCTCGGATTTGGAAATAACGGCAATTTCGATCCTGAAGGTAGGTTTTCGGCTAAACGACTACTTTGACATTCAGCTCAACCCCAAAGCGAACCTGGTAACCATCACGCTGCCGGAACCGGTAATCCTGAGCCACGAGGTCTACCCAAAAATTGAAAAACTCGATATCGGCTGGTTGCGGGAAGTAGAGACGGTAAATTTCAACGAAAGTTTCAATGCTTTGCGCAAGGAATTTCGCCGGGAAGCGGTGGAAAGCAATATTATGAAGAGCTCCGAGCAACAAGCCGTGAAGTTGATGAACACGATGTTTAGTCCACTGATCAAAAGCATGAATAACCGTTACGAGCTGAAGGTAGAATTTCGCCCGGCACCAAACGTTGCTCCCGAAGAAGACCTGGCGAACGACGGCATCAGAGGGTAATGGGTAGAGGGCTGCGTAGCGATTACATCGCTACTTATAGTAGAGGGTATAGGGACTTGAAGGGCAAAAAAACAATGACCTTCCTTCTCTCTACCCTCTACTAAAGGGGCGCGAAGCGTTCCGTATCTCTATACCTACTCGCCTCTGTGTATAAAAGAATATCGGCTGCCTGCCAGCGACTTACGAAACTAACAATACCCCATGTTTAAAAGCTTTTTTTTGCGCGAGGAGAACATGCTCATGGCGATCATCCTCAATTCTATTGTGATTTTTGCGCTTTATTTTCCTTCGTTGGAAAACGAGAAATGGTTGGAGTATATCGATCATTTTTTCATTACCATTTTTACCATCGAGGCCATTGTGAAAATCCGCCAGCATGGTTGGAAAAAGTACTGGGAAAGCTCCTGGAATCGGTTTGATTTTATCATTGTGGTTGGCAGTATTCCAACCCTCCTTACGGGTTTCTTGCCTGTACCGGACACTTCGTTGCTGATCGTCTTCCGCCTGTTTAGGTTACTACGCCTGGTACGATTTCTGAGGTTTGTGCCAGACATGGCCAAAATTTTGCACGGTCTGGGGCGGGCACTCAAAGCCTCCGTATTTGTGGTGCTGGCCTTGATCTTTTTGAACATCCTCCTGGCCATGATGACCTGCCAGTTTTATGGAGACATCGCTCCCGAATATTTTGGTGATCCCTTGTCGTCGTCGTATGCGATCTTTCAATTGTTTACGGTAGAAGGCTGGAACGATATCGCCCAATCGGTAGCCGAACGGACTAGTAGCCCCTTTTTAGTAGGCATCACTAGATTTTACTTTGTTTTGATCGTTTTGCTGGGTGGAATATTTGGAATGTCGCTGGCAAATGCCGTTTTTGTAGACGAGATGACTATGGACAACAACGACGAGTTGGAAGCCAAGATCGATCTGCTACACCATGAAATACAGGAGTTGAAAGCGCTGCTGAAAAAGTAAAAATTACCCCTTTGAACTTTATCATCTACGACATTGAAGCGAGTTGCTGGGAAGGCAGGCCTCCGTCTATGACGCAGGAGACCATCGAGATCGGTGCGCTGAAAATGAATCGTTTCGGCGAGGTTTTGAGTACCTTTCAGCGGTTCATCAAGCCCACACTCCACCCTCAGCTCTCTCACTTTTGTCGGGAACTCACCAATATCGACCAGGTGGATATCAACCGGGCCAAAACTTTCCCTTCCGTCATCGAAAGCTTCATCGATTGGGTGGACATCTGGGACGAAGAATACCTCCTTTGTGCCTGGGGAAATTTCGACCAGAAAATTTTTCAACGCGACTGCGCCCTCCACAACCTCGAAGACGACTGGACGGACAACTACCTCAACATCCGCCGACAATACTTTGAGCTCAAGCGCCTCCACCGCCCCCGTGGCCTCAAAAAGAGCGTCAAAATGGAAGGCTTCGATTGGGACGGCGAGCACCACCGCGCCTTCGACGATGCGCAAAATCTGGCCAAGATTTTTCAGAAGTATATTGATGTTTGGCAGTATTAGGAAGCGTGTAAGTGTTCTGAGGGTGTGTAGATGTAAAAGTTACTTGGAACATCTTGGTGAGGAGGGTTTAGCAGATCGAAATCGCGAAGAGATTCGGGATTACTGCAACGATTTAGCAAAAAGCAATACGCTGTCTACGCTCAATAAGCCAACAAACGCTGTAAAAAGTCCGCAGTCCTTTTGATGATCTTTTTTGTAAAGGTTCTTCAAAAGGGGTATTTTGATCGCATATAAGTAAGCGCTGAACAAAACCACCCCCGTTTTACACTCTTAACTCCTTGATTTTTAATTGATTACCTATTCATTCTTCGCTAATTTTGTTTCCTCATTCACAAAACAAAAAGCGATGAAAACGAAAGAAGCTTATCAGCAAGGATTGCGCACGTATTTGATCTTGAAGAACTACAGCCTAGCGACGGTATCAGCCTATGGTTGTACTTTTCGGCAGTTTTTGGACTGGTGGATAGAGTGGAAGTATGGAGGTGATTTTACTCCCGAGCAAGCACGCCAGTATTTGCGCTATCGCTACGAACAGGGCTTGACGATCAACGGAGCCCCAAAAAGCGGTGCATAACTACCGAAAAAAGCCTAAATTGGTCGGTAAGTAAAACCGATAAAATGCGCTTTTCCACTATTATCGAAAACCTCTATCAGGGGTGATAAACGTTCAACGGCTCGTCGCCAAAGGCTTTGGCCGTCGGCGACTGACCTGTCTACGCTAGAGATGGTCAGCTGAGGAGCTTGGTGAGGGGGGTGGGCGCAGACAGGCCTTTGAGTTAAAGCAGAACAATGAACAGTATAAAAGCGTCAACGAGAATTTCGGCCATAGCATTTGCTATTATTACTGCTGTTTTTTTAGCAGTTATTTCTCCATTGAAAGGATTTGGGCCAATTACATTTCCCCTGATTCTGTCAGGGATTGGATTGTGGATTGCAAGTTTAATCGTGTTAATCATCGGTTTGGTAAAGAAAGAGCGTAGAGAGACAAAAAGAGTAAATCTGGTAGTTGTTGTATTATTAATTCTCGGGTTTCTTCCTGTAGGCTACCTGTATATGGGTATAAGTGGAGATGTGCGAACCAAAATTACTATCAATTTGACTAATCAATCTGGCGTCAATTTAGACAATGTATTGATTTATGGAACCGGAGCGCTTTTTGAGGGGGAGGATACACTGAGGATTGGGCGTTTTGAAAATAGTCAAGAGATCAAATATATTATTAGGCCAAGTACTGAGCCCCAGAAAGGAGGGGGTAAAAAAGGAAACGTTGAAATGCAATTTGAGATGGATGGGGAGATTCAATCAAAGATTATTGCGGGAGAGTTCTCTGTTTATCCATTAAATATAAAGCAAGAATGGGAAGTGCTTGTTGATCAGCATTTTCTGAATGAATAGCAACATCTTCACAATATCAACTAGGCGGCCCTGACCAGCGCAGCTATCCAGAGAGTGCAAATAAAGCCAATTAAACCACTTGATCTTTAGGAAGTCTACTACTGCATCATTTAATCGACAACAATTATTTTCATGAAAAACCTTCCTAATCAATTCGTGTATTCTACGAGTTTGGTCTTTTTATTAGTGATTTTCGTGAGCTTTACGAGCTGCAATAAATCAGACGACACCATTGAGATCGTAGACCCGGTTGAGCTCGAAACGCCAGACCTGACAACCTTGCCTTTTGGTGGACCTAACATCCTGGTAAGAAACCAGGGGAGTCCGCAACCTGATTTTTTATCGTTATGGCTTTGTGGTCTTCCTGCTAATGGAGCAGGAAACGCTGATGCCAGCGATTGGACCAACCCCGATGGTACTTGGGATTATACCAGCAAACCTCAGGTTCAAGGGAATGTTACCTGGGCAAGCGAATTCAATGTGTTTCTCGATGGGGATGGTAATCGTATCATAACGGGAAATGCTTTACCCGACCATCCCACGGGCATATTTCCGATAACGCCCGGGAGTGTCGCCTATCAATACGATGGAAATCCGAATATCATTTCAGAACATGAAATCAATTACGTGCTGCCCGCAATACCGGAAATAGCCCTCGATCCCAATTGTGTTTTCTTTGGCCCATCGGGCATTTCGCTCAGCGGTAGTGCCATCTATCACGGATCATCTACCCTGGGCAATGATGCAGCGGCGCACGAAATGTTAGATCGATTTGGTGGACATACCGATGGAACGGAGCGCTACCACTACCATTTTCCCGCTCAAGATCTTCAGGACCATATTCACCCGCACAGCTCCGGCCATTCCCCGCTTATGGGCTATATGTTAGATGGGTTTGGCATCTACGGACCTTATGGTGAAGCGGGAGAATTACTCTCCTCGGCAGATTTAGACGAGTGCCACGGTCATACGCATTCCGTACTTTGGGATGGTCAGATGATTGACTTGTACCATTATCACTGGACGTATGATTTTCCTTATAACATCGGCTGCTTTAAGGGTACACCACAATAAACCCATCGAAAATTGGAAAAGATAAAATCAGTTTTGTTGCTCCTGGCAATCAATGTTATCCTTGTGCTCTCCTCCTGTTCTGAAGATCCAGAGAATACTTCGCCCGGTGTGGAGTCTCCGAATATATTGCTGATCATCGCGGACGATTTAGGGAAAGATGCCATTGATGGATTCCCGGAAGGAAGTATAAAGCCCAATACACCTCATATCGATGGCATCCGAAATAGTGGTATCTCTTTTAACAACTTTTGGGTTTATCCCACCTGCACCCCGACGAGAGCTTCGATAATTACGGGTAAATACGGATATCGGACGGATGTAAAATGGGCCGGGGATGAATTAGCGGCATCAGAAGTAACCTTGCAAAAGTACATTAGCGAGGCAACGAATAATCGTTATGCCACTGCTGTAGTGGGCAAGTGGCACTTGTCCGGGAATAATCCAACTGCAAACCCCGAATCATTCGGAATCGATTATTACGCTGGTCTTATTCGTGGAGCCGTAGATGATTACTATCAGTGGCAATTCACCGAAGATGGTTCCACGAGCTTGCGTACCGATTATACGACCGAGGTATTT
>Ga0102812_10002392_pt1 | contig 12692 bp, 6 predicted proteins | sample ColrivemetaGS713_FD_79334 | JGI IMG/M metagenome (GOLD analysis project Ga0102812, IMG submission 79334) | Estuarine microbial communities from the Columbia River estuary - Flood tide ETM metaG S.713 | ecosystem: Environmental > Aquatic > Marine > Intertidal zone > Estuary | place: USA: Columbia... | reverse complement strand
TCCAGCCTCATGAACAGAGTAGACAGCGCGGCGAGCGGATTAAATAGCCCAGCCAGTGGAATTTCCCTAGATGTGAACCTAGGGGACAGAAGTTACCCTATTCATATTGGGGCAGGGCAGATGTCGGCCGCCAATATCGCCCAGTATATCCAGGGGCAAAAGGCACTTATTGTCACCAACACCAGCATTGCTCCGCTTTATTTGCAGATCCTGCAGGATCAGTTGTCGGGGGTGCAGGTCGATACTGTGATTCTGCAAGACGGCGAGCGCTACAAAAATCTTGAAATGCTCAATGAGATATTTACCGGGCTAATAGAGAGTCAGCACGATCGAAAAACTACCTTGATTGCCCTAGGTGGTGGAGTGGTAGGTGATATGACCGGGTTTGCGGCCGCCTGCTATCAGCGCGGGGTGCCCTTTATACAGGTGCCAACCACATTGCTGGCTCAGGTTGATTCATCGGTTGGCGGCAAGACGGCGGTCAACCACAGCCTGGGCAAAAATATGATAGGCGCCTTCTATCAGCCGCGAGCTGTAATCATAGATACGGATACCTTATCGACCCTGCCCGATCGTGAGTTTCGCTCTGGCCTGGCTGAAGTTATCAAGTACGGCCTGATTGCCGACCCGGTATTTTTTACCTGGCTGGAAGATAATACCCAGGGGCTACTGAACCGGGACAATGAGGCTCTGGCTTACGCCATCCATAGATCATGCATGAATAAAGCCATGGTGGTCTCCGCCGATGAGACGGAGCAGGGTATCAGGGCGATTCTCAATCTGGGCCATACCTTTGGTCATGCAATCGAAACCTTCCAGCAGTACAGAGACTGGCTTCACGGTGAAGCAGTGGCTGCAGGTATGGTTATGGCGGCGCATCTGTCCCTGCTAGCGGGCAAGATTAGCGCTGAGGATCTCCAGAGGGCCAGAAATCTAATTGCTGCCTGCGGCTTGCCGGTGCAGCCACCAGAGAATATGAAGGCAGACGATTTTCTACATTTGATGGTGCGCGATAAAAAGGTGCTCGACGGCCAGTTGCGGTTGGTGCTGCTAGATAGCATTGGCAGTGCGACGGTGAGTGCCGATTTTGAGTCAAAATGGTTACAGCAGGTTCTCACAGAGACCTGCCTCGCCTGAAGACCCTGTTATTTCAGCCTTCTCCTGCAATCTAATTTAAGCTTATAGCTGACCAAGAGTGGGTCAAGAGTAGTCCAATCTGCACCTATTGTAGGTATAACTGATTGTCGAACATGCTCCTAAAGTGTAAAATACGCCGCGCATATCGAATTACACTTAACTTCTGTTCAACCAACCATCATTACTTTTTGTAACGTTTTACTATGGGTTTAATTATGACTCAAAGCTTATGTCGGCTTGATGATTTTAAAGACAACTGTGGTTTCGGATTAATAGCTCAGGTTAAAGGTCTGACCAGCCATAAGCTGATTCAGGATGCGATTCAGTCGCTGACCTGTATGACGCATCGTGGCGGTGTTGCCGCAGACGGCAAGACAGGAGATGGCTGTGGTCTGCTTATGCAGAAGCCCGACAGCTTCCTGCGGACTGTGGTTGCGGAGACTCTGCAAGTAGAGTTGCCAGAATCCTACGCCGTAGGTGTGGTGATGATGAGCACCGACGACGAGCTGCGCGGCAAGGCAAAATCTATTCTTGAAGAAGAGCTGGCTAACCAGGGTCTGGCAGTTATTGGTTGGCGAGAAGTACCCACAGATAACAGCTGTCTGGGGCCCATTGCCCTGGAGTCGCTACCCGCCTTTGAGCAGGTTTTTATTGCTCCCGGAGATATTGCCGACGAACAGAAGTTTACCGCCCGACTCTATATGGGGCGCCGCAAGGCTGAGAAACGTCTGGAGACTGACGACAGCTTCCATATAGCCAGTTTTGGTACCAATATTCTCAGCTATAAAGGTCTGATGATGCCGGTGGATCTGCCGGGCTTTTACTTAGACCTGGCTGACGAGCGTCTTGAGACTGCTATCTGCGTGTTTCACCAGCGCTTCTCCACCAATACCATGCCCAAATGGCCATTGGCACAGCCTTTCCGAATGCTGGCTCACAATGGTGAGATCAACACCATTATGGGCAACAGAAACTGGTCTGTGGCCAGAACCCCCAAGTACAAAACTGACCTGCTACCGGATTTGCTGGAAGCGGCCCCCTTAGTCAATCGCACAGGTTCAGACTCCTCAAGCCTGGACAATATGCTCGAGATGCTGGTTACCGGCGGTATGGACCTGCATCTTGCGGTGCGCAGCCTGGTGCCACCAGCCTGGCAGAATGTTGAAGATCGAAATCCCGATCATAAAGCTCTCTACGACTACCTCTCCATGCACCAGGAACCCTGGGATGGCCCTGCGGGTCTGGTTATCACAGACGGCCGCTACGCTGTCTGTACTCTGGACAGAAATGGTCTGCGACCCTCGCGCTGGGTGATGACAGATGATGATGTTATCACTGTGGCTTCAGAGGTGGGCGTCTATGACTATCTGCCGGAAAATGTCGTAGCAAAGGGGCGTCTTGGGCCAGGTGACATTATGTCGATCGATACTCAGGAGGGACGAATTCTGTTCCGCGATGAGATCGAAGATCAGTTAGCGGCTCGCCACCCCTACAAAAAGTGGCTGAACGAAGGTCGCTTTGCCATAGAGTCGAGCTTTGATACCGACAGCATTGATATCGAAGGTACCCTGAGTCGAGAGCAAATAAAGACTTATATGAAGATGTTCCAGGTCTCCTTTGAGGAGCGGGATCAGGTGCTGCGGCCTCTGGCCGAAGGTGGCCAGGAAGCTGTGGGCTCTATGGGCGATGACACGCCCATGGCGGTACTTTCCACCAGGCAGCGCAATCTGTTTGACTTCTTCCGTCAGCAATTTGCTCAGGTGACTAACCCACCCATAGATCCGCTGCGCGAAGCCGTGGTGATGTCTCTGGGTGTGGAGCTGGGGCGCGAAGGTAGCATCTTCAAAGAGCAGTCCTATCTGGGTCAGCGCATTGGTCTGTCCAGTCCTGTACTGTCACCACGCAAATACTATGCGCTTAAAAACAATGAATACTCAGAGTTCCCGGTCCAAAAATTTGACCTCAATTACGATCCCCAGACCGAGAGCCTCAAACAGGCTGTGCAGCGAGTTTGCAAAGAGGTTGAAGCCTCTGTCCGCGGTGGCACTGTGGTCTGTATCCTCTCTGACCACAGTTTAATTGAAGGCAAGCTGCCTATTCACACATTGATGGCCGTGGGTGCAGTGCACAGTCATCTGATTGATACAGGCCTGCGCTGTGACACCAACCTGGTGGCCAGCACGGGTTATGCTCGGGACTCCCATCATATAGCCACGTTAATTGGTTGCGGTGCCTCCTTGGTTTACCCCTATCTAAGCTACCATGTGCTCTGCGATCTGATTGGCAGTGGCGAACTGCTGGTGGATGTGGACACGGCCTTCAAGCAGTACCGCAAAGGCATTAATAAAGGCCTGCTGAAAATTTTATCCAAGATGGGTATTTCAACCATAGCCTCCTACCGCGGCGCTCTGCTATTTGAAGCCATAGGTTTAAATTCAGAAGTTATTGATCTCTGTTTCCCTGGTTTGATCAGTCGTCTCGAGGGCGCCACCTTTGACGATTTCCAACAGGATCAGGCTGAGCTAGCTAAAATAGCCTGGAAGCTGCGCAAGCCAATTAGTCCTGGCGGGCTCTTAAAATATGTCCATGGCCAGGAGTACCACGCCTATAATCCGGATGTTGTGCAGACCATGCACAAAGCCGTGCAAAACAATGATTACAAAGCCTGGAAAGACTATGCCAGCCTGGTAAATACCAGACCGGCGGCAACACTGCGGGACCTGCTGTCGATTAACAGTAGCGCAAAAGCCATTGATCTGGCCGAAGTGGAGCCTATGGAGGCCATTGTTAAGCGCTTTGACTCCGCTGGTATGTCTCTGGGTGCCCTGTCACCTGAGGCCCATGAGTCTCTGGCTGAGGCAATGAATGGTCTGGGTGGCCGCTCTAACTCTGGTGAGGGCGGAGAAGATCCCGCACGCTATGGCACAGTGCGCTCATCCAAAATCAAGCAGGTGGCCTCAGGCCGCTTTGGTGTGACACCAGCCTACCTGTCCAATGCCGAGGTGATTCAGATCAAGGTAGCGCAGGGTGCCAAACCCGGTGAGGGTGGCCAGCTTCCTGGCGGCAAGGTCAATGCTTTGATTGCACGACTGCGCTACTCGGTGCCCGGGGTAACATTGATTTCACCGCCTCCGCATCATGATATCTATTCTATTGAGGATTTGGCGCAGCTGATCTTTGATCTAAAACAGGTCAACCCGGAAGCTTTGGTTTCAGTCAAGCTGGTGTCTCGCCCAGGGGTGGGAACCATTGCCGCTGGTGTGGCCAAAGCCTATGCCGATCTCATTACTATCTCTGGTTACGATGGTGGCACAGCAGCCAGCCCTCTGAGTTCAATTCGCTACGCGGGTTCTCCCTGGGAGCTGGGCCTGACCGAGACCCATCAGACATTGCGAGCGAACGACCTGCGCGACAAGGTGCGAGTGCAAACCGATGGCGGTTTAAAAACCGGGTTAGACGTGGTTAAGGCAGCCATTTTAGGCGCCGAGAGTTTTGGCTTTGGCACCGGCCCCATGGTTGCACTGGGCTGTAAGTATCTGCGCATCTGTCATCTCAACAACTGTGCTACAGGCGTGGCCACTCAGGATGACCGTCTGCGCAATGACCATTACCGCGGCACTGTGGCCATGGCGACCAACTTCTTTAAGTTTGTGGCCATGGAAACCCGCGAGTGGCTTGCAGTATTAGGCGTCAGTTCTCTGGAGGAACTGATCGGCCGTGTGGACCTGCTAGAAGTATTGCCCGGTGCCACCAGCAAGCAACAGAATCTGGATCTCAGTCCGCTGATTGAGGATCGCCCTGAGATTGCCGGCAAGCCGCAATTCTGTCTTGAGCCGAAAAATGAGCCCTTTGACAAGGGCCTGTTAGCCGAGCTTATGGTGGTTGACGCTCTGCCCGCTATAGAATCTCAGTCTGGCGCCAGCTTTGACTATAAAGTGGGCAACTGCGATCGCTCCATAGGTGCGCGTCTGTCTGGTGAGATTGCCAAGCGCTACGGCAATACAGGTATGGTGGAGACCCCAATACGCCTGAACTTAAAAGGCGTGGCGGGTCAGTCTCTGGGTGTCTGGAATGCCGGTGGTCTGGAGATTTACCTGGAGGGCGATGCCAATGATTACGTGGGTAAGGGCATGGCTGGGGGCAAGCTGGTATTAAGTCCGCCCGCGGCCAGTCGGGTAAAGTCCAATGAGACACCTATCATGGGAAATACCTGCCTCTACGGCGCCACTGGTGGCAAGCTCTATGCGGCGGGCACAGTAGGCGAGCGATTTGCAGTGCGCAATTCCGGCACCATCGCTGTGGTAGAGGGTGCTGGTGATCACTGCTGCGAGTATATGACCGGTGGCATAGTCACAGTGCTGGGCCCCACAGGTTATAACTTCGGAGCTGGAATGACCGGAGGCTTTGCCTATGTGTTGGATATGGAGCGTGTGTTTGTCGATCGCTACAATATGGAGCTGGTTGATATACAGCGAGTCACCTCTGAATCCGCAGAGTCCCACAAGGCATTTCTCAAGGCAATGATTGCAGATCATGCCCGCGAGACAGGCAGTGAATGGGCCAATGAATTATTAACTAATTTCTCCGATTACGCGTCGCGGTTCTGGTTGGTCAAGCCAAAAGCGGCCAGCCTGACAGGCCTATTAGCCCAGGCCCGCAGCAACCCTCAGTAACGCGAACAGCAATAGAGATCAATAGTATGGCAAGACCAAACAACCAATTTCAGTTTCTCGATGTAGAGCGAGTAGACCCGCCCAAGCGCGATATGAAGCGGCGCCTGGGTGAATTTGTTGAGATTTACGATCCCTTTACCGAGAAAAAGGCAGCTGATCAGTCTCATCGCTGCCTCTCCTGTGGCAACCCCTACTGTGAGTGGAAATGCCCGGTACACAACTATATTCCCAACTGGCTGCAGCTGGTTGCCGAAGGTAATCTGATCGAAGCAGCTGAGCTGAGTCACCAGACCAACTCGCTGCCAGAAGTCTGTGGCCGTGTCTGTCCCCAGGATCGACTCTGTGAAGGCGCCTGCACCCTCAACGATGGTTTTGGCGCCGTGACTATTGGCTCGGTAGAGAAATATATTACAGATACAGCACTGGCCATGGGCTGGCGTCCGGATATGTCCAAGGTCCAGTGGACCGACAAAAAAGTTGCGGTTATTGGAGCCGGCCCAGCAGGTATAGGCTGTGCCGATATTCTGGTGCGCAATGGCGTCAAGCCAGTGGTGTTTGATCGCTATCCGGAAATTGGTGGTCTGCTGACCTTTGGTATTCCCGAATTTAAGTTGGAGAAGCAGGTCATTCGCACCAGGCGCGATGTGCTCGAGGGTATGGGCGTTGAATTCCGTCTCAATACTGAGGTTGGCACAGATATCAGTATTGATGAACTGCTCAACGAATATGATGCGGTGTTCCTGGGAATGGGAACCTACACCACCATGAAAGGTGGCTTCCCCGGTGAAGACCTGAACGGCGCCCATGAAGCGTTGAAATTTTTGGTCTCCAATGTCAATCGCAATCTGGGCTTCGAAAAGTCTGCCGACGACTTTATCAGCGTAAAAGGCAAGCGTGTGGTGGTGCTCGGAGGCGGCGATACAGCCATGGATTGCAACCGAACATCTATCCGTCAGGGTGCCACCAGTGTGACCTGTGCCTATCGTCGCGATGAAGAGAATATGCCCGGCTCCCGCCGCGAAGTGAAAAATGCTCGGGAAGAGGGTGTGGTATTTAAATTTAATATGCAGCCGGTTGAGCTGCTGGCAGACGACCAGGGCAATATTTGCGGGGTTAAGGTCGTGAGCACTGAGCTGGGTGAAGCGGATGAGAATGGTCGCCGTCGCCCTCAGATAATTCCTGGCAGCGAAGAGGTTCTGCCTGCAGATGCAGTGCTGGTAGCCTTTGGCTTTAAGCCCAGCCCGCCGGAATGGCTGACTGGTGTCAAAGTGAATACGGCTGATTGGGGTGCGGTACTGGCAGCGGAAGACCAGGACTTCCCATTCCAGACCAGCAACCCGAAAATTTTTGCCGGTGGTGATATGGTGCGTGGGTCAGACTTGGTAGTGACCGCTGTATTTGAGGGTCGTCAGGCCGCTGAAGGTATTTTGGATTATCTGGATATTTAATGTCTGAACTAAAGAATGATCGTTTTTTAAAGGCGCTGATGCGTCAACCTGTAGATCGCACGCCGGTGTGGATGATGCGCCAGGCTGGCCGCTACTTGCCCGAGTATCGTGCCACACGCGCCCAGGCAGGCGACTTTATGAGCCTGTGCAAGAATACTGAACTGGCCTGCGAAGTCACACTTCAGCCCCTGGAGCGTTACGAGTTAGATGCGGCGATTCTCTTCTCTGATATTCTCACCATTCCGGATGCCATGGGTCTGGGGCTCTATTTTGAAGAGGGCGAGGGTCCCAAATTCCGTAAGCCAGTGCGCACGGAAGCGGACATCGAGCAACTACAGGTGATTAATACAGCCTCTGATCTGTCCTATGTCACTGATGCAGTCAGCATGATTCGTCGTGAACTGCAGGGCCGGGTGCCATTAATTGGTTTCTCCGGCAGCCCCTGGACATTGGCTACCTATATGATTGAAGGCCAGAGCAGCCGTGATTTCGCTCGTGCCAAGACTATGCTCTATACCCAGCCGGAGCTAATGCATCAGCTTTTAGACAAGCTGGCGCTATCGGTAATCGATTACCTGAATGCGCAGATTGTTGCCGGTGCTCAGGTGGTACAGATTTTTGATACCTGGGGTGGGGCGCTCAGTCATGCCGCCTATCAGGAATTTTCTCTGGCCTATATGCAAAAGATAGTCAGTGGCTTGATCAAGCAGGCCGATGGCCGAGATGTGCCGGTGATTCTATTTACCAAAGGTGGAGGCCTGTGGCTGGAAGCTATGGCTGATACAGGCTGTCATGCCCTGGGCCTAGACTGGACCATGGATATTGGCGCGGCCAAGAAAAGAGTCGGCGACCAAGTAGCCCTGCAAGGCAATATGGATCCGGCGATACTGCGTGCAGATCCGGCGACGATTGAGCGCGAGGTGCAAGGTATTTTGGCTTCCTTCGGCGCTGGGAATGGGCATATCTTTAATCTGGGTCATGGCATCACACCAGATATAGATCCGCAGCATGCAAAGGTCTTTATTGAAGCGGTTCACAAATTTTCTGCAAACTAATCCTCAGTACTAGAAATTCTTGGTCTATATTTATCTGGACTATTGACTGTCACACAGTTTAGGTAAAAGAAGTATTTACATTCCCTCCTGATAGGCCAGCACTCTGTTGCTGGCTGGTCTAGGTTTTGAGCAGTCTCGGCGCTGCCTTAAGAATCTAACGGATTAGATTTATGAGGATTGTATGTCCTTAAAGCAATTAAAGATTTTTATCCATGAGTTAAAGGTGGGGATGTTTGTCTCTGCTCTGGATAAACCCTGGGCGGAAACTCCTTTTCCCATACAGGGTTTTGTTATTAAAAGCGGTGCCGATATTTCTCGTGTCAAAGCCTATTGCGACTACGTTTTTGTGGATATAGAAAAAGGTATCTCCCCAGAGGATGTAGATTCACCTGTTATAGGTGCCCGTCTCAGAGTTGATTCAAACAAACAATCTGCTGACGACTCAGGCCATATTAACAGCGCCAATATTGGGCCCAGTAAGCACCATTTATCAGTGGGTGCAGATATTAAATCCAATCTTAGGGTTAAACCCCATGTGTATAAAAAAACCGTGGAGCTCGCCAAAGAAATACCGGCCGCCCGCGGGGCCATGAATAATGTTTTGGGCTGTCTGATCATGGCCACCAGACAGATGGCTCGGGGAGGGGCCTTCAATCAGGACCAGCTGCAAGCCTCTGTGGACGAGATGATCGACAGTGTTATCCGCTGCCCGGACGCCTTTATCTGGCTGCTGAGGCTGCGCTCAAAAGATGCTCGCTCCCATGACCACTCTGTGCGCTCATCCCTGTGGGCTACTCAGTTTGGTCGTCATATAGGATTGGATCTGGGGCAGCTGAGAGACCTCTGTCAGGCGACGCTGCTAAAGGATATAGGCCGGATAAAATTAGACCCTGCCCTGTTGCACAATCAGAATCGAGATAGCGACCAGGAGGTGGAATACCGCAGTTTTGTTAACCACAGTGTTGAGCAGCTGCGCAGCTCTGGGTTTAAAAATCGCAGCGTGATTAATATTATCAAGTTCCACTGCGAGCGCTTTGATGGCAGTGGCTTTCCCAAAGGTTGCGCCGGTAATCGCATTCCCATGTTGGCCTCTGTTGTAGGCATAGCCACCGAGTTTGACAGGCTGTGTAATTCCCGTGAGGCTGGTGACACCATGGTGCCCTCTAAGGCCACCAGCAGGCTCTACCAGCTGCGCGGCTCGGCCTTTGCCGAGAACCTGGTAGTGGAGTTTATTCAATCTGTAGGCCTGTACCCAGCTGGCACCATGGTTGAGTTGACCACTGGGGATCAGGGTATGGTAATCGAGCAAAATCCGCGCAGCAGACTGGCACCGAGATTGGCCGTATTTAAAAATAGGATGGACAGGGCAGATCAGGGCAAATATATTTTTATTGATTTAAAAAATGAGCAGCAGGCCAGAGAGCGGCTCCACAGGTTTGGTCAGCGGCGAGCCTATGATGTAAGCAAGCTGGCCATAGTTCGCGATATTGAGCCAGACAGTTTTGGCCTGGAGTACAGCCTGTTAGAAAACCTGATTGCGCGGCCCTTTAATACGCCGGTCAATGAATTGCTCATGGGCAGCGCCGACTCAGGTAGCCAGAATAAGGGTGGCTTTCTGGCGGCTTTAAAACAGCGATTTGTCGGCTAGGTGCCCATACATTATGCGGCGAGGGCTGCTAAACCCTGCAAATAAAATCTCTACCCCTGACTCTGGGCAATAGCTATCTTCTCCCCCATGCTGATTTTTGCATGGGCCTGAATATTCTCTTCCCAGGTTACAGCCTGATCTTTAAACAGCAGGATCACTGTAGAGCCAAATTTAAAGCGACCAATTTCCTGTCCCTTTTTAAATGACAGCGACTCTTGGCTATGGTCTTTTTCTCTGACGGCTCCCGGACCTGGTTGCTCAAAGCCTCCCCAGACAGTTTCAATGCCAGCTACCAGCATGGCGCCAACAAAGATAACCGAGAAGCGCCCCAGTTCACTGGACTCAAACTCGCACACCAGTCTTTCGTTGCGGGCAAACAGTCCCGGCAGAGCCTTGGCAGTGCTATCGTTAACAGAGAATAATTCGCCGGGAATATAGCGGCTGCTGAGCAGCTTGCCCGCCGCGGGCATATGCACGCGGTGATAATCTTTTGGCGATAGGTAAATGGTGGCGAAGCTACCGTTTTCGTAAGCTTTGGCGGTCTCTGAATTGCCCAGTAGGCGGCTGACAGAATAATGGATTCCCTTGGCCTGAAGTATTCGGTTTTCATTGATTGCACCAGCCTGACTAATGGCGCCGTCGGCAGGCGATACCAGGCTGCGTTTAGCTCTGGCTATAGGCCGGACCCCAGGCTTGAGTTCTCTGGTAAAGAAGCTATTAAAGTTAGGGTAGTAATCCAGGTCATCCGTGATAGCCTCCTGCATATCTATATCAAATGCATCTATGGCGCGGTTAATCAGAAAATCTTTTAGCCAGGGGCGCTCGGATTCAGCGGCCCTCGCAATCAGACGCGATAACCCATGCTTGGGAAGTAGTCGCTGCAGCGCGACAAAGATTTCTGCACTCTGGTTCATAGTTACTCTGCTCAATACTGATTAATTCTGATTGTTATTAAAAGCCCTGTTCGATGGGCGTTTCGTCGAGATTACCCCATTCGGCCCAGGAGCCATCATAGCCGCTTATGTGCTGATAGCCGAGGATGCGCGCCACCATATAGGTGAAACTGGAGCGGTGATGGCTCTGACAATGAGTAGCTATACGCCGATCAATGCTGAGCCCCGCCGCATCTAAAATCTGTTGGGCATCATTGCGTAGGCGCAGGTTTCTGTCCTGGTCCATCAGTTCTGTCCACTCCAGATTAATGGCTCCGGGTATATGGCCTCCGCGGGCAGCGCGCACCATGCTGCCGCTGTATTCGCCTGGGCTTCGGGCATCCCAAATGGCAAAGTTGGGGTCATCCAAGGAAGCCAGGATCTGTTCTACCTCAATTCTTACTTCTGGTTTGGCAAAGCTGATCTCGGTGTTATTACTCTGGGGTTGCACAGTGCCAGCTTCGGTGACAAAACCCTCTTTAATCCAGGGAACTATGCCACCATTTAGGTAGGACCAGTTGGGCAGGCCCAGCAAGTCCAGAGTCCAGGCCAGTCGACCGGCCCAGCCGCCGCCCTCATCGTCGTAGACTACTATCTGTTTGCTGGCATCTATGCCCAGGTGATTTATTAGGCTCTTAAGCTGTTCAATGCTGGGGCAGGCACCGGGAACCGGGGGCACTCCAGCCAGCAGATGGCTGCCAGACAAATGCACTGCACCAGGCACATGTTTGTGTTGATACAGAGAGGGATTGCAGAGATCGACAATAATCAGATTGTCTTTATCCAAATGAGCCTCTAGCTCATCTGGCTCGATCAGGCGTGGAAGATTGGTCATGGTATTTTCAAAGCATTTTAACAGCTGGGAATTTTAGCACCTTTTGGCGACCGGGCGCGCCCTACCTGTCCTGCTGGCTGAGAATAATCTGTCGGTAATTACTCATTCGCGTAGGCAGTACCTTTTTATCCGCCACGGCCTGCAGTAGTGCACAGCCCAATTCTTTGTTGTGCTGGCAGTCGCGAAACTTACAGTTACCCAGATAGGGTCTGAAATCGATAAAGCCATTGATAATCTTATCCTGACTCAGATGGCTGAGCGCGAACTCCCGTATACCTGGTGAGTCAATAAGCACCCCGCCTCCGTTCAGATGAAATAGTCTGGAGGAGGTGGTTGTATGGGTTCCCTCCTGCTTGATTTCCGACAGCGGGCCCACCTGTAGATTGGCCTCAGGCAGCAGATGATTGAGCAGGGATGATTTGCCGACACCAGACTGGCCGACAAAAATTGAGGTATGTTCGGCCAGATAGCCCTGAAGCTGATCTATGCCCTGGCCGGTCTTGGCGGAGACTGCGATCACATCGTAGCCAATACTGCGATAGTCCTTTACAAGCTGCTCCACCTCGGGATGGTCCTGTTGATCAAGCATATCGACTTTGTTAAGGACCAGCAGCGGAGTTATATGCTGAGCCTCGGCGGCTACCAGGTAGCGGTCTAAGAGATTGCTGTGGGGGGTGGGTTTGGCTGCAAATACCACAGCTATGCGGTCAATATTGGCGGCAACAGTGCGCAACTTGCCGTAGATATCAGGGCGAATTAGTTGAGACTCTCTGGGTTCCAGGGCCACTACCACGCCATGGGGTTCAGCATGGCGCCAGATTACCCTGTCGCCAGTGACCAATGTATCGAGGTTGGCTCGTTTGTGGCAGCGCAGTATCTGCCTGTGATAGGGCCCTTCGCTACCTTCAATATCCACCTGAGAGCCATAGTTGGTAATCACAGTGCCCAGCATTTCCGGGCTCAG
>Ga0102812_10002390_pt1 | contig 12692 bp, 9 predicted proteins | sample ColrivemetaGS713_FD_79334 | JGI IMG/M metagenome (GOLD analysis project Ga0102812, IMG submission 79334) | Estuarine microbial communities from the Columbia River estuary - Flood tide ETM metaG S.713 | ecosystem: Environmental > Aquatic > Marine > Intertidal zone > Estuary | place: USA: Columbia... | reverse complement strand
TTGCCTTCGGTTGGTCATAAAACTGCTAGTGTTGTAATGAGTCAGGCTTTTGGTGTTCCTGCATTTCCTGTTGATACACATATACACAGATTAATGTTTAGATGGGGCTTAAGTAATGGCAAAAATGTTACCCAAACCGAAAAAGATGCAAAACGCTTATTTCCAAAAGAATTATGGAACAAATTACATTTACAAATTATATTTTATGGGCGCGAGTATTCACCCGCAAGAGGTTGGAATATTGAAAAAGATATAATTACAAAAACAATTGGAAGAAAATCTATTTTAAAATAAAAAAAGCCCATTTTGGTTAAAAATGGGCTTAAAGAACATTAATTCAAATGTAATTCAATATAGTCGTTTTTGTTGGTTTTAATTACCCTCATTTGTTTAGAATAATTTAACAGATATTGAATTATTTCAGGTCTTGGTTGCTCTCGTAAAAGAGGCTTTTTAGTGTAAAGTTTCATCATATATTACTGGTTTATATTAAAGTAACGACGAAAAATTACATTTAGTATTAGTTCACTAAAATAATATTATGTTTTTCTATTAACTTTCTTAAATTAATTAATGCATAACGCATTCTTCCTAGTGCTGTGTTAATACTTACATCTGTGTTTTCTGCAATTTCTTTAAAGCTCATGTCTTTATACATACGCATTATCAACACTTCTTTTTGATCTTCAGGCAACTCAACAATTAAACCTTTTATGTCGTTTAAAATCTGATCTTTAATTAGTTGTTTTTCTACATTTAAAACCTCGTCACTAATAACTGTAAAAATATCAAACTCATCAGTATTTCTAAAAGTTGGTATTCTTTTATTTCTTCTGAAATGATCAATTACTAAATTATGCGCAATACGCATAACCCAAGGTAAAAATTTACCTTCCTCATTATACCTACCTCTTTTTAAGGTGTTTATAACTTTAATAAATGTGTCTTGAAATATATCTTCAGCAATTTCTCTATCCAACACTTTAGATAGAATAAAACTAAAAATTCGTTGTTTATGACGAATCACTAGTACTTCTAGAGACTTTTCACTTCCGTTAATATAGTTGCTAACTAAAACGCTATCGGCAATAATTTTACTTTCCATAATTAAATACATTATAGGGGTTAAACGTGTATTTTATAATTTTTATAAAAAGTAAAATTGTTATATAAGCATTCGTTTTTAGAATTATTAATCAAATATGCAGCATATTTTTAACATTTACAAATAAAATCCTATAAAGTAGTCTTAAAAAGATTTAAAATATATGTTTTATAATACAGTTAAAAATCTCATTAATTGTAATTATCTTTGCATTTATTCACTTTTTTAAAGTAGCATGACCCAAAATATAGGAGCATTAAATCCAAAAGAATTTATCTTAATAAAAGGAGCAAAACTTCATAATTTAAAAAATATTGATGTTGCAATACCTAGAAATAAATTGGTGGTTATTACTGGGCTTTCAGGATCGGGTAAATCCAGTTTAGCATTTGACACTTTATTTGCTGAAGGACAACGCAGATATGTTGAGAGTTTGTCGTCTTACGCTCGTCAGTTTTTAGGACGATTAAACAAACCAAAAGTAGATTATATTAAAGGTATTGCACCTGCAATTGCCATTGAACAAAAAGTAAATTCCACAAACCCAAGATCCACAGTTGGTACTTCAACTGAGATTTATGATTATTTAAAGTTACTTTTCGCCCGAATTGGAAAAACCTATTCTCCAATTTCTGGGAATGAAGTAAAAAAGCATACTGTTACTGATGTAATTAATCATATTAAAACTTTAGAATTAAAAACAAAATTATTGCTGCTTGCACCTGTTCATATTCCTGATGAAAGAAGTGTCTTACAAACTTTAAAAATATTAGCACAACAAGGTTATTCTAGAATAAAATATAAAGATGAAGTTTTAAGAATTGAAGAAATAAAAAAGGAGATTGAACACGATTTTTATTTAGTTATTGATAGAATTGCTGTTAAAGATGATGAAGATTTTTACAACCGTTTAGGTGATGCTATTCAAACTGCTTTTTTTGAAGGAAAAGGTGAATGTATTCTTGAGAATTTAAAAACAAATACTCAAACTTTATTTAATAATAAATTTGAATTAGATGGCCTTCAATTTTTAGAACCTAATACCCATTTATTCAGTTTTAACAATCCTTACGGAGCTTGTCCAAAATGTGAAGGTTATGGAAATGTTATTGGAATTGATGAAGATTTAGTTATTCCAAATACTGCACTTTCAATCTATGAAGATGCTATTTTACCTTGGAAATCTGATACATTTAACCATTACAAAAACGATTTAATTACGCACGCTTATAAATTTGATATTCCAATTCATAAACCTTGGTTTGAATTAAATGAAGATCAAAAACAACTTATTTGGAATGGAAATAGTTCTTTTAATGGGTTAACACATTTTTTCAATCACTTAGAAGAAAAGAGCTATAAAATTCAGTATCGAGTAATGTTATCTCGTTATAGAGGTAAAACAAAATGTACATCATGTAAAGGAAAAAGGTTAAGAGACGAAGCCACTTATGTTAAAATAGACAGTAAAAATATTAGTCAATTGGTAGATTTACCTTTAAATGAATTAGCAGCTTTTTTTAAAAACCTAAAACTAGCAATTTACGATCAAAAAATAGCAAAACGATTGTTAGTTGAAATAAATAATAGATTACAATTTTTAAATGATGTAGGTCTCAATTATTTAACCTTAAACCGAACTTCAAACACATTATCAGGTGGAGAAAGTCAACGTATTAACTTAGCAACTTCTTTAGGTAGTAGTTTAGTTGGTTCTATGTATATTTTAGATGAACCAAGTATAGGCTTACATCCAAAAGACACGGAGCGATTAATTAAAGTATTGAAAGATTTACGAAATTTAGGTAATACAGTTATTGTTGTAGAGCATGATGAAGATATTATGAAAGCTGCCGATGTTATTATTGATATTGGGCCAGAAGCTGGAACTTTTGGAGGTGAAGTAACCGCTGAAGGCAGTTTTAAAGAAATTTTAAAATCCAATTCTTTAACAGCTCAATATTTAAATAATAAGCTTAAAATTGAAGTGCCAAAAACAAGAAGAAAATCAAAACACAGTGTTAAAGTTATTGGTGCTCGCGAAAATAATTTAAAAAATATAGATGTTAATTTTCCTTTGAATAGTTTAACCGTTGTTACCGGGGTTTCTGGAAGTGGAAAAAGCACATTGGTAAGTAAAATACTATTTCCAGCAATTCAAAAAAAAATTGGTGGATATGGAGAAAAAGTTGGTCAGTTTACAGAAATTACTGGCAATTTTAATGCTATAGAACATATTGAGTTTATCAATCAGAACCCCATTGGACGTTCAAGCAGATCAAACCCAGTTACATATATAAAAGCTTATGATGATATAAGAGCATTATTTGCTTCAGAAAAATTATCTAAAATACGAAATTACCAGCCCAAACATTTTTCATTTAATGTTGAAGGTGGAAGATGTGAAGTTTGTAAAGGTGAAGGTGAAGTTACTATTGAAATGCAATTTATGGCAGATGTTCATTTGGAGTGTGAAACTTGTAAAGGAATGCGTTTTAAAAAGGAGGTATTAGAAGTCAAATTTTATAACAAATCCATAAATGATATTTTAAATAGTACTATTGATGATGCTATTGCATTTTTTAAAATGCATCAAGAAACTAAAATTGTTAAAAAATTACAGCCTTTGCAAGATGTTGGCTTGGGTTATGTAACATTGGGGCAATCTTCATCAACTCTTTCTGGAGGAGAAGCGCAACGTATAAAATTGGCTTCCTTTTTAGTAAAAGGAACACGCCAAAGTAAATCGCTATTTATTTTTGATGAACCAACAACAGGATTACATTTCCACGATATTAAAAAATTATTAAAATCGTTTAATGCATTAATTAAAAATGGACATTCAATAATTGTAATAGAGCACAATATAGACTTAATTAAATGTGCAGATTACATTATAGATTTAGGAAAAGAAGGCGGTAAAAATGGCGGTTCCCTCCTATTTGAAGGAACTCCAGAAGAGCTTATAAACTGTAAAGATTCTTATACAGCTCCTTTTTTAACTGAAAAATTAAACTAATTTACTATTCTTTTTTTTCTGTGTTTTCCAATGTTGTTAACTTACTTTTAGCAAGTACAAAATCTGGAAATAAATTTACTGCACGCATAAAACTTAGTTTTGCTTCAGTAGGCTTTTCTAAGTTTAACTCTATAATTCCTTGTAAATAAGCAATTGCAGCTTTTAAAGCTACATTTTGATTAAAGTTTTTATTTACCTGAAATGTAACTTTAATTGTTCCATCATCAGGTAATTGATCAGCTTTTTTAATTGATACATACGCTTCATTTAACTTTTTTGAAGCAACTTGTAACCCAGCAATTTTATAAGCATGATAATTATTATTAGTTTTAGCTAATAAACTACTATACACTTCAATAGCTTTATCTAATGCTCCCATTGATTCTACAGAAATTGCATTCATTTCTAATAAATCTACATTTTCTGGATTATTTTTTAAAATGTCGTTTGTAATTAAAAAACAAGAAACATATTTTGCATCATTAAAATACAAATACGCCAAACTATCTTTATAAGTACTTTTATCTCCTTCAAAAGATATTATTGAATACATTGCAGATGCCGCAACCTCTTTATCATTATAAGTTAAAGCTAATTTTAATTTTTGTTTTTCTAATTCTAAATTAGTTGTTGATTGAGCCACTAAAGAAGTTGCTAATAATAAAGAAAAGATGTATAAATAATTTTTCATTTTATAATATTTAATTGGGTTTGTAAAACTATTAAAATAATTGTTATCAAATGTAAATATTATCTTAAAAGAAAGTATTGAAACAAAAAAAGGTCTGAAAAACAGACCTTTTATTTTGGGTGGAAGACCGGGTTCGAACCGGCGACCTCCGGAACCACAATCCGGCGCTCTAACCAGCTGAGCTACAACCACCATTTAATCGCGGATGCAAATGTAAAACATTTCTAATTTTATACAAACATTTTTTCATATTAATTTATCTAAATTTTCAACAGCAACATAACGCTCAACATTAAATCCTTCTGCATGCGCTGTTCCAATTAATCTTCCCAAATCTTGAGCTCTATATAAAATACTATCTAAAAAATTCTTACTTGAAATTGGTGATGTTGGTTCTTTACTTTTAGGATCATAAAACTGAGAACTATATGCTTTTACCGCTTCTAATTTATTTTCAATAAAACCCGTTACGTCAACCACAAAATCAGGTTCTAAATTATCCCATTGAATATAATGATAAACTCTTTTGGGTCTCCATCCTTCCTGAGCAGCACCATTTAAAGTTGTTTCAATTTTTACTAAACCTGACAAGAAACAAGCATTTGAAACTAATTCGCTTCCTTTAGAGTGATCAATATGTCTATCTTTAATTGCATTGCATAAAACAATATCAGGCTTATATTTTCTAATAATTTTTATTATTTCTAACTGATGCTCCTTGTCGTTTCTAAAAAAACCATCAGCAAATGCCAAATTCTCTCTAATTTTTACTCCTAATATATTGGCTGATTTTTTTGCTTCTGCATCTCTAATTTCAGCTGAACCTCTTGTCCCTAATTCACCCCTTGTTAAATCTAAAATTCCAACACTTTTTCCTAATGATATTTCTTTTGACAATGTTGCTCCACAACCTAATTCTACATCATCTGGATGAGCACCAATAGCTAAAATATCTAATTTCATATTCATAAATTTCTTAAATGTATACAAATATAAAACAATTTTATTTCAGTAATTAAGTATTAAAATTACTTGTAATGAAAAACCATATAAAACAAAGGTTTTTCAATAAACGGTATAAAAAAGTAAATAAATGGTATGTTTTATTTGTTAAATTGAATTATTAAACCTAACTTAGCTATAAGTTTTTAGTATCTTAACCCTAAAATCCCCAAAGAATATGAAAAAATTTACCCTATCTATATTGTTTCTAATAACAGTTTCTACATTATCTTTTTCTCAAATTTCTCAAATAGAAAAAAATGTTCTTATCGATTTATACAAGTCAACCAATGGTGATTCTTGGAATAATACTTGGGATTTAACTAAATCTGCTGAAAGTTGGTATGGAATTACAATTAATAATAATTCTGTAACAAAAATTGATTTAAAAATGAATAATTTAAAAGGTTCAATTCCTACATCAATAGGAAAATTGAAATCTTTGACTCATCTAAACCTTGGATTCAATAAATTAAATGGTAAAATTCCTGTTGAATTATGTGAAAATAAATCTTTAGAAACTTTAGAATTATTTATGAATCAATTAGAAGGTGAAATTCCTTTTAATATTGGTGAAATTGCTAATCTAAAAGAAATAACACTTTTCAATAATTTTTTAAGTGGTGAATTACCTAACTCTTTATATAACTTAGATAAATTAGAAATTTTGCAAGTTAGTAGTAATAAATTGTCTGGTACCATATCCCATGAAATAGGTAACTTAAAACAACTTAAAGTCATTAGCTTTTATGATAATTTAATGCACGGTAATTTGCCTTTAGAAATAGGGTTACTGAAAAACTTAGAAGAGCTCTCCTTATCAAATAATTTATTTGACGGTAATTTCCCTGTAGAAATAAGTAATTTAACCAAGCTGAAAACGTTATTGTTAAATAAAAATAATTTTATTGGAGATTTAAATCCAATAATTAAAAATTTAAGTGCTCTTAAAAATCTTGAATATAGTGGCCCTAAAGAGAAAGAAATTTACAGCAACCCTATTTCACAATCAACAATTTTACCTAATTAATTAAAATTTAAATAGAATATCACCCCAAAAAAAATCACTCAATTGAGTGATTTTTTTGTTAACAATCATTAACATTATTTAACATAGTTGCATATGCAACTATGTTAAATAATTTATATATTCGTTGCTTAATTTGTACTGAATGGAGATTGACAATAATCTGTCAGATTTTAACAAAACTATATTACCTTGGCTTTGTAAAACATCAAAACTGATGAATACATATATTTCTGATGTTTTTCAAAATCACAACATCCAAATAACTAAACAACAATGGGTTGTTTTAAAAATCCTAAATGAAAATTCCGACGGAATCATACAAAATGATCTTGCTTGCATTACTGAGCGTAATAAGGCTTCATTAACAAGGCTTATTAATGTTATGGAAAAAAATAATTTAGTTACTAGAATTCCATCTAAACTTGATTCACGAAAAAATTTAATTAAAATTACACATTCAGGTGAGCAATTATTTAATATCACAAAACCAATAATGCATGAAAGTATAAAAGCAATAGAAAATAACATTTCAGCTGATGAAATGAATACTTTTTTAAATATAATGACCAAAATTCAAACTAACCTAAAAAGCAATCAACTTAATTAGTTGTTAAACAAATATATTAACCAAATGAGAAAAATAATAATTATATTAATATCAGTAATTCTATTAATAGGTTCCTTATTTCTAGCAAAATATTTAATTGATAACAAGCAAAAACCTAAACCAGTTTTTGATAAAATCGTTAAAACTGTTTTTACTGAAACTGTTACCAATAAATCTATTCCAATTGTTATTATAACAAATGGTAATTTAGAAGCGAAAAATAAAATTGAACTTTATTCTGAAGTTCAAGGTGTATTGGTTGCAACTTATAAAGAATTTAAACCAGGTACAACGTATAATAAAGGAGAAACTTTAGTAAAAATAAATAGCAGCGAATTTTATGCAAATTTACAAGCACAAAAAAGTAACTTGTTCAATGCTTTAACTTCTATAATGCCCGATATTAGATTAGATTTTCCTAATGAATATAATAAATGGCAAAACTATCTTCAAGATTTTGATATTAACAAATCAATTCAAAAATTACCTGAAACCAATTCTGAAAAAGAAAAATTCTTTATTTCTGGTCGTGGTATTTTAACTACTTTTTATAATGTTAAAAATTTAGAAGTAAAACTAGAAAAATATACATTAAGAGCTCCATTTTCTGGAATTTTAACTGAATCCTTAGTCAATCCAGGAACATTAATTAGGTCTGGCCAAAAATTAGGTGAATTTATTGATCCTTCTATTTTTGAAGTTGGTGTTTCTATAAAATCAGAATTTAGAGATTTATTACAAGTTGGTAAAGAAGTTGAACTTTCTAATTTAGAAAAAACAAAAAAGTGGGTTGGAAAAGTAATAAGAATTAATGGTAAAGTAGATGCTTCCACACAAACTATTCAAGCATTTATTCAAGTAAATGGTAAAGATTTAAAAGAAGGTCAATATTTAGAAGTTGCCTTAAATGCAAAACCTGAAGATAACGCTTTTGAGGTTTCACGAAAACTTTTAATAGATAATTCAAAAGTTTATATAGTAAAAGATTCTGTTTTAGATTTGGTTGAAATTTCTCCAATTTTTGAAAACCAAAATACAGTAATTATTAAAGGATTAAGCGACGGAACTCAAATACTTTCTAAACCTGTACCAGGAGCACATTCAGGAATGTTAGTTAAAATTTTTAACGAAAATACGGTGCAAAAATGAGAAAAATAATAACTTATTTTATAAAGTTTCCTGTAGCTGTTAATATTTTTATTTTAACATTTTTTGTATTTGGTATTGCTGGAGCACTTTCAATGAAATCTTCATTTTTTCCATTAACTGAATCTCAAAATATTTCAATTAGTGTAACTTATCCTGGGGCTTCTCCACAGGAAATGGAAGAAGGAATTGTATTACGAATTGAAGATAATTTAAAAGGTTTAGTTGGTATTGACAGAGTAACATCGGTCTCTAGAGAAAATTCAGCAAGTATTAATATTGAAGTTGTAAAAGGAAAAGATATTGATGTTGTAGTTGCTGATGTAAAAAATGCAGTTGACAGAGTACCTTCATTCCCTTCTGGAATGGAACCGCCTGTAATTGCAAAAATAGAAAATATAAGATCTACTATTAGCTTTACTATTTCAGGAGACAATTTAGATTTAGCAACTTTAAAACAATATGCTCGAAATATAGAAAACGATTTAAGAAGTGTTGAAGGAATTTCACAAGTAGATCTTTCAGGGTTTCCAGATCAAGAAATTGAAATCGCTGTTCGTGAAAATGATTTACGTGCTTATAATTTATCCTTTATTGAAGTTTCAAATGCTGTTAGCAAAACCAATTTGTTAATGTCAGGTGGAAACATTAAAACTGATGATGAAGATTATTTAATTAGGGCACGCAATAAAAATTATTTCGGAAATGAACTATTAAATATTGTTGTAAAAGCTGAACCTAGCGGAAATATTATTAGATTAAGTGACATTGCTGATGTTAAGGATACCTGGTCTGAAACTCCTGATAGAATCTATTACAATGGTAATAAATCTATTGATATTAGAGTTAGCAATACCAACAATGAAGATCTATTAACAACAGCTGATAATGTAAAAAAATATATTGAAAAATTTAATCAGCAACATGATAATGTACAATTAAATGTATCTAGTGATGCATCAATTACATTAAACCAGCGTACGGAATTATTATTAAAAAATGCTGGTATGGGAGTGCTTTTAGTACTTTTCTTTTTAGCATTATTTTTAAATGTTCGCTTGGCATTTTGGGTAGCCGCTGGTTTACCAATTGCATTTTTTGGAATGTTTATGTTTGCCGCAAACTTGGGTATTACAATTAATGTGCTGTCACTTTTTGGAATGATTATCGTAATTGGTATTTTAGTTGATGACGGAATTGTAATTGGTGAAAATATTTATCAGCACTACGAAAAAGGAAAAACACCTATACAAGCTGCCGTTGATGGAACATTAGAAGTTATCCCTCCAATTGTATCTGCAATTTTAACTACAATTATAGCTTTTTCAACATTTTTTTATTTAGAGGGAAGACTTGGGAACTTTTTTAGTGAAGTTTCACTAGTAGTTATATTAACATTAGCGGTTTCTCTAGTTGAAGCATTAATAATTTTACCTGCTCATATTGCACATTCAAAAGCATTGGTTAGAAAGGATAAAAAAAGAAATAAATTGAATAACTTTTTCTTTAATGTCAATCAAAAAGCTGAGAAGGTTTTATTTTATGTAAGAGACAAAGCTTATATACCTTATTTAAAATTCTTTTTAAAACATAAATTTTTTGGATTTGCAATTCCAATTGCACTATTAATATTCAGTATTGGTGGACTGGGAGGAGGAATTGTTAAAACTTCTTTCTTCCCATCTATTGCCAGTGATAGGGTATCCATCAACCTAAAAATGTTACAAGGTACAAACGAAAAAATTACTGATTCCATTATTTCTGAAATTGAAAAAGCTGCGTGGAAAGTAAATGATGAATTTACAAAGAAGCAAACAGGTAATATTTCTGTTATTGAAAATATTATTAAAAGAATTGGTCCTGGCTCAGCAAATGGTTCCTTAAATATTAACTTATTACCTGGTGAAACCAGAGAATTTGCTGCTGATGAAATAACAAATGCAATTAGAGATGAAGTGGGGCCTGTTTATGGGGTTGAAAGTTTAGTTTTTGGTTCAGGGAGAAACTTTGGAGGTAGTCCGGTAGCGGTTTCACTACTAAGTAATGATATAGATGAACTAAAGGCGGCTAAAAATGAATTAAAAGAAATTTTAAGCAATAATCCGTTACTTAAGGATATTTCAGATAATGACCCTGCAGGTATTAAAGAAGTTAGAATTAAACTTAAGGACAACGCTTATTTATTAGGATTGAATTTACAGGCTGTTATGAGTCAAGTTAGGTCTGGTTTTTTTGGAATACAAGCACAACGTTTTCAACGCGGACAAGATGAAATTAAAATATGGGTACGTTATAAAAAAGAAGATCGTTCTTCAATAAAAAATTTGGATGATATGTGGATTACTACACCCTCAAACAATAGTGTTCCTTTTTCTGAAATTGCAACCTATGAAATTGAACGTGGTGACGTATTAATAAACCATTTAAGTAGTAAAAGAGAAATTCAAATTACTGCTGATATGAAAACCCAAGGCGAAAGTGCCACAGAAGTTTTAGATGATATTAAAGCAACTATTATGCCTGAAATATCTTCAAAATACCCAACTGTTTCTGCTGCATATGAAGGGCAAAATAGAGAAGCAACTAAAACTCAAGATTCTGCAAATGCTATATTCCCAATAATACTAGCTCTTATATATATAGTAATTGCGTTTACCTTTAGATCATATGACCAACCTATTTTACTTATTTTAATGATTCCTTTTAGTTTAATTGGTGTTATTTGGGGACATTGGCTTCATGGATTTCCAGTAAATATGTTGTCATGGTTAGGAATTATTGCACTAATTGGTATAATGGTAAATGATGGATTAGTTCTTATTGAAAAATTCAACCGATATTTAAAGGAAGGAAATAAATTTGATGAAGCTCTTGTATTGGCAGGTAAATCAAGATTTAGGGCGATTGTTTTAACCACTGTTACAACAGTAGCAGGATTACTACCTCTATTACTTGAAAAAAGTAGACAAGCTCAATTTTTAAAGCCAATGGCGATATCAATTTCATATGGTATAATGATTGCAACCGTATTAACCCTAGTTATGCTACCTTTATTTATATCTGTCTCAAACTCAATTAAAGTTTTTATTAAATGGGTAATAACTGGTGATAAAGTTTCCAAAGAAGAAGTTGAAAGAGCTATTATTGAACAAAAAAGCGAAGATGAAGAAAAATACAATCAGGATGTTGATTTAAAAGAAGACCTTGAAATGAAATTGAAACATGAAGAATACCTTGATAAAAAAATTATTGTCCAAAAGAATGAAGAAAATGAGTTATAAAAACATATTAAGCATTGTTGTAATTCTTTTAAATGTAACCATTGGTTTTTCTCAAGAATTATTAACAAAAGATGAAGCGATACGTTTAGCTTTAGAGAATAACTATGGAATTAAAATAGCAAAAAACAATGTTGAAATAGCAAAAAATAACGCTAGTATTTATAACAGTGGGTTTTTACCAAATGTATCAGCAAATGCAGGTGCAAATTATAATTTAGATAATTCTGAACTTACTTTGCAAAATGGAACTATAACTGAAAACAATGGGGCAGAATCCAAAGTTTACAATGCTTCTATTGGTTTAAACTATACACTTTTTGATGGATTAGGAAGGTCTTACAATTATAAAAAATTAAAAGAAACTTATAATTTATCGGAGCTTGAAGCACAAACAGTTATAGAAAATTCATTATTACAAGTTTTTTCATTGTATTATGAAGTTGGGCGTTTAACTGAAGATACTGAAATTATTACTGAATCATTGATTATTTCAAAACAACGTTTATTAAGAGCAAATTATGCTTTTGAATTTGGTCAAAACACAAAACTTCAAGTATTAAATGCCGAAGTTGACGTTAATAATGACAGTATTCAGTATATGAACACAAAGCGTTTATTAGCTAATTCTAAAAGGGATCTTAATTTATTGTTAGGTAGAAATGTAAATACAACCTTTTCAGTTGAAACAGCGGTAGATTTTAATTTAGTATTTGAATTAAACACTTTACTAGAAAAGGCAAAAAATTATAATATTGAAATGCAAAAAGTAAATAAAAGCCTTGAATTAAGTGCATTTGATATTAAAATTAAT
>Ga0102812_10002382_pt1 | contig 12713 bp, 10 predicted proteins | sample ColrivemetaGS713_FD_79334 | JGI IMG/M metagenome (GOLD analysis project Ga0102812, IMG submission 79334) | Estuarine microbial communities from the Columbia River estuary - Flood tide ETM metaG S.713 | ecosystem: Environmental > Aquatic > Marine > Intertidal zone > Estuary | place: USA... | reverse complement strand
TTGATGCAACGAACAGAGAGCCCGTACGTCCGGTTGCGGTAGCTGTAATTGTAGGTATTGGTGCTGTTGAACGACAGGCGCCTGGCGTAGATGCCATCGACCGTACTGCTCCAATAGACGCCGCTCGTGCCCTCATCGAAGACCGTGCCATAGCTGCCGTCGCGGCCGCCCGCGAAAGGCAATTTAAGCGGTGAATCAAAAGCCCCGTCAGCGTTCTGGTTATTAGTGCCCCAACTCAGCCGTTCTGTGTCCCATTCTGCTTCTGTCGGCACATGGTAACCATCCGGACAGGGGTTGTTGATTCCATTGCCCTGCCACAAATCGGGGTTCTGTGGAGACCTCCAATCATATGGGGAGGAAGTCATTATGAAATCTCCGTGCCCCGGCACATCGCTGTTGCTCAGCATAGGGGTAGTAAGAGTTGTTCTCACCTGATGACCATCATCCAGTCTGCCCCACTGGAACAGATCACCATATCCATCCTCATCGTCACTCGATGTAGCCACCCGGGTGGCTCCCAGGTTACGGTCGAGCCAGACCCTGTCTTCTGCACCGACTACAGTTCCATAGGTAACCTCCTCGCCATTGTAATCGAAGGTAACAGTACCAGTATTACAATCCTCATCTATCTGATCATCACAATTGTCATCTACATCATTGTCACATACTTCCTCTGATCCTGGATTTATGGCTGCATCCATATCATTACAATCATGCGCTAAAAAGAAAGAGTCCCCATCCAGGTCATCATCAGGAGTTTCGGCATTGCAATCGTCATCAACTCCATTGTATGGAACTTCTACTTCATTAGGATTTATAGATGCATTAGTGTCATCACAATCAAATTCTTGTAAAAAATCATCCTGATCTAAATCATCATCCAAAGTAGAAGGGTCACAATCATCATCTATGCCATTGTAAATTATTTCAGCTATGCCAGGATTGATTTCAGGGTTTTCATCATCACAATCTCCTCCTGGTACACATTCGTTTAAGTTTTCTACGTAACCGTCATCATCTCCATCTACTAATAATACATCTCCATGATTTAAATGAGCTTGAAGTGCATTTTGGTTAATATTAATGACATGCCAATTCCCATCCTCATCGATGTGACAAACATCGACTTTGGGTTGTTTTCCTCTTGTATCTAGTTCTATATCATCAGAAAATTGGTCATTTTGTATGACTTCATCTTTGGTACAATTAATAAATAGTAGTGTTAAAATTAATAAAAAGGGTAATCGTTTCATTATTAAATTAAATTTAGGAGTTACAAAATCACTAGGTGTCAATTCATATGATTTGACAATTGTTATAAACATGTTATATGATTGCTGCAGGTAATTTAAATTTACAACTATTCTTATTAGAAAGCAATAGGGAGAGTCAATTTAGCCCTCATTTTTTCAATTTAACACTCTGATAATGTTAGTAATATCAATAATTAGATATGATTAGAGACAAATACTCAATTTTGGTAATTAGTCTGTACAGTAAACTCAAAAAAAATAATCTGAGATTTTGGCAAGTAAGTTCTAGTCGGAAGTGCAGGATGTACCCCAATAGATGACATACAATTTACTCCCCCCTCCCCTCTGATAATCAACTATCAATTGCACAATAACTTTGTCATTTTAGATGAACTAAGCGCTGTGGTGCTGTTTGAACTAAAAGGCAGGTAAATGTCTCTCTTATTTTTATACCTTTAAAAGTTCACTTTTATCTGACGCCTTACATAAATATTCTGACTCATAATCAGGTGGTCCCAGGTTCAAGTCCTGGTGGGCCCACTTGAAAATCAACCACTTACAAAGTCTTTTGTAGGTGGTTTTTTCTTTGGTGCCGGGATTTGACTGATCACAAATAACAATCTGGTTTTTTTAAAGGCGTGCCTTATGCTTTTTACTTCCCTTCACCCACACTTATAGTTACTTGCGCTGAGAATTTTTACACAAAATAATCTATGTATTTATTTTTTCATATATTTGATTTATCAGTTAATGTAATAATATGGAATTAGAGTTTATAGATGTCGTTTCAATTTTATACAACTTTGGAGCTGTAATCTTAATTATATTCCTACTCGGCTCCTCTTCAAAAAGATCATTAAGTAATCGCTTGCTTGCTGCTTATTTATTTTTTACCCTGTTTGATAATAGCGCAAGATTTCTTTCCGTTTACGTCTTTTCAAGCCACCCGGCTTTAGGAATGATCCTAAGCGAAACTGTTTTTTTACTCGCACCTCTTTTATATCTCTTTTTTAAGTCATCCGTTTATATTGACTTTAAGCTCAGTAAAAAAACATTATTTCACTTGCTTCCTTTTGCAGGTATTTTTATTTTTTTAATTCCTGGATATTTCATACCAGTAATCACGGACCCTGAAGCTGACTGGGTTAAACTTCTATTTGAAACGTCGCTCTATAAGTTCACCTATATTGCTATTCATGTCCAGCAATTTGTCTATTACTTGCTTATTTTTAAAATGCTTTTTAAATATAAGAGAATCATATTAGAGAATTATTCGAGTCAGAAGTTAGACAATTACAAATGGCTGATACAATTGGTATTGATTTATTTCATCAATGAAATATTGTCCACGTTGAAGAATCTGATACGCTTTAATTCCGGGGTTGAAGCCTATATTATAGCACAAAATATTGTTAGTGTTTTAGCTTTTTTGATTGTTTTTTGGCTCATTATAAAAGCGCTTTTAAATCCTAAATTGTTCTCAGGCGTATATACAGACATTCAATTGGTTAAATCAATGTTGAGACCAAATGCAAGCGAAACTAAATCCTCCAGAGTAATGGATGCAGAAAATGAGAATAAGCAACTCATTGCCAAGCTGAGAGTACACATGAAAGAAAATGAACCTTATTTAAATTCCAATTTAAGTATGTATGAATTGGCAAAACAATTACATGTGCCTGTCAGGGAACTCTCCATTAGCATTAACCACACACTAAACAAGCACTTTTTTGATTTTATAAATGAATATCGCATTAAAAAAGCCATGTTTTTAATAGAAAATTCAAGCGATGAAAAGCAAACTATACTTGAAATTCTTTATGAAGTTGGTTTCAATTCAAAATCATCATTTAATACAGCCTTTAAAAAATACACGGGGATGACTCCCACTGAATTCAAGAAAAATCCCTCACTCAGAGTCGCTTAGTAAAAAGTCGAACCTTTTTTAATAAATAATCGAACGCATTTGATTTTGAAAAAGCGTTCGACTATATGTATTCGGTCGCCCAGGATCTGATTCTTCCACACCTTTGTTTTTAGAAATTGAAATAATTCAAATCAAAAATGGTCAGGACAAATTACTGAAAGCAGCAATTGATATCCTAAAATAAATTCTAAGACATTTTAAATGAATTATCACAACAATTTAATTAATTATCTAAATCAATAAATATTTAAATTATGAAAACAAAAAAATTAACATTCGTCGCGATGCTAATCGCAAGCTTTTTACTTACAAGTTGCTCAGACACTTTTGACCATATTACAGGTGAAGGCCCAATTGTAACACAAACCCTTCAAGTGGATCCCTTCAACGCAATTGAAATGCTGGGAATTGCTGATGTCTACATCTCCTATGGAACAGAACAATCCGTAAGAGTAGAGGGACAAGAGAATATCATTTCAAGGATCAAAACTAAGGTTGTCAATGGCACCTGGTATATTGAATTAGAGAATCACAATTACGGTATCTATGATTTGACATACTATCTGCAAGTTCCTAAGATTGATGGTATTGTAAGCAATGGTACTGGAGATGTAATTATTTCGGATTCAATGCAGTTGGAAGATATCACTATCAACTTGTTAGGTACAGGTAGTTTCTTAGGATTCCCCTTATCAACTGATGAATGCAAAGTTGATATCTTGGGTATCGGAAATTGTGAAATCAGCGTAAACAATAAATTGGATGTTAAAATCAGTGGAACAGGCAGTGTCTTTTACAAAGGATCTCCACAGGTTAACGCAGAGATCACAGGATCAGGTAAAGTAAATGCTGTAGAGGGTTAACATCTGGGTTAAGCCCAGTTGAACCCACATTCGTCCACGATAGTCAAGATTCTGTATCTTGACAGCGGAGATTTTAAAAAAACCACTTACAATATATTTTGTAAGTGGTTTTTTCATTCCAGTTATCACCGACCCTTAAGCCGACTGGCTTAAACTGCTGTTTGAGCTATCACTATTAAGAGGGTCTATTTTGGTATGTTTATCCAGCTAAATATTTATTTCTTCTTCATTTGTAAAATGAATATCGCATTAAAAAAGCCATGTTCTTGATAGAAAATTCAAGCGATAAAAAGCAAACCATCCTTGAAATTCTTTACGAAGTTGGTTTCAATTCAAAATCATCCTTCGATATAGCCTTAATAAAATATACGGATATGACACCCACTGAATTCTGTAAAGATACCTCATTAACAGGCACTTAGCATAAAGTCATACCTTTTTGAAAAAATAGTCGAACGCATTTGATTTTGAAAAAGCGTTCGACTATACGTATTCGGTCGCCCGGGACCTGATTCTTCTACACCTTTGTTTTCATAAATTGAAATTAATTAAATCAAAAAATATCATGAAAGCACGGAAAACATTCAGAATCAAAGAAACACATCTTTTCAAATTATTCCTTCTTACCGTTTTCTTAGTATTATTTTCAAATAATACTATAAATGCGTTCGACCCGGAGCTAAAAAAAGGAAGCATTGCCGGAAAAATTACAGATGAAAGTTCAAATGTACCACTGCAATATGCTACTGTTGCCTTATACCATGAGACTGATTCAACCCTTCTGAATGGAGCAATAACCAATGAAGAGGGCGGTTTCGATATTCAGAATATCCCTTCCGGAAATTATTATTTAGTGGCAGAATTTCTTGGGTATGAAGGAAAAACCCTGCGTGATATTCACATTGATAAAGATCAAAGATTTCTTGAACTCAACAATATACAATTAAGAGAAGTCGCTGCGGAATTAGGTGAAGTAACTATTGTAGGTCAAAAACGGGGTATGATAATTCGAGCCGATAAAAAGGTGTTAAACGTAAATAAGAATTTATCTGCAAAAGGAGGAACGGCTGTTGATGCACTTAAAATATCGCCATCAATAACCATTAATCAGGATGGAGAAGTATTACTAAGAGGTAGTAAAAGTTTTAAAGTGCTAATTGATGGCAAACCATCTGCCTTAAAATCCAATGAGGTGCTGAAACAAATGCCTTCAGGAAGGATTGAAAACATAGAGATCATTACGAACCCCTCAGCTAAATACGATGCTCAAGGAACGGCTGGATTAATAAATATTATAACAAAAAAAGGTTTGGGAGCTGGCACGAATGGTCTAATCAATGTTACGGCCGGAACAGGTGATAAGTACAATGCCGACATTAACCTTAATTATACAAACGACAAATTAAATGTTACACTTGGCGCCAAGTGGAAAGACGAGGTTCAGTTTTATAATATGGATGAGCTTATCCAAACTACTTTAGATGGCAAGCAACGAACCAATGATATTCTTTTTTACCGGGAACAATGCGATAAGGACCTGGGTGCTAACATTACCCTGGATTACAATTTTAACTCAAGAAATAATATTTCTTATTCAGCAGATGCCGGGTATACACATTTTTATGTAGATGCCAATTTTAAATACGATGAAACGATTGAGAATCAAACTGATCATACCTACGTATATGAGGATTTGAGTACAGCGCTATTAGCCGATTATTTTACAAACAACATATCCTTTACACATAGTTTTAATGAAACCAGTAATTGGACAAATTCTATTTTCTATTCCAAGATTAATTATTTGCTGGATGCTGAATCAGACAGATATAACACAGCTGGAGATTTTCATATCAATGGAATTACTCCTTACTATTCCATGCAATTGGAAAACAGCAATTTTAGCACAGAGATCAAAGCACAAACGGATTACGCTAAATCATTTGAAAAAGGCTCCAGATTAGAGCTTGGTGGTCAGTTTCACAAATACCATCGATATTTGGATCTGCAAGCAGAGAATTTTGATTACACTTCCAATACGTGGAAGGGGGCTTCAGTATTTACCAATGAGTTTGATTTTAATGAACAGATATTCTCTTCTTATGCAAATTATAATGGTGAAAAAAAAGGGATAAAATACAACCTGGGATTACGAATGGAATATACCGACCGTCTGATCGAAAGCTTTACAATTAATGAAAAATATGAATATAAAAAGCTTAATTATTTTCCAACGCTCTCCCTATCAAAGTCATTTAGTGAAAGCATGCAACTAAGTCTAAATTATTCACGTAGAATTGATCGCCCCGATGAATATTTCCTTAATCCATTTCCTGATGTAAGTAATGAATTTCAGGAAGCACGTGGAAATCCCTTATTACGTCCAAATTTAACAGACTCCTATGAACTCGGTTTCCAAAAGTACTTTTCGAAAGGTATGTTTAGTTCCCAGGCATTTTTGCGCAACACAAATGATGCTTATACACAAGTTATTGGTAGCAATGAGGAAGGCATTATGGTATTAAGCTTCGACAATATATCAGATGACAAAGAATATGGAATTGAAAATATGATAAACCTTCAAGCCTTGAAATGGTGGAGTCTTAATGCAAGTCTCAATGTTATGGGCCAAACTTCAAAAGGGAATATGAATGAGGAAGCTTTTGATCGAAGTGCATTTACTTTCGATACCCGATTGATCAACTCATTTACGATTGGTAAAAATACAAATGCTCAGTTAATGGCATTCTATTTTCATGATCGCTTAGGAAATTCTATTGGAAATGTAAGTCGATTTTACTGGTTCGATGCATCGATACAGCACAATTTTTTCAATGATCGCCTGTCAGTCTCATTAGTGGCAAAAGATATTTTCAACACCAAACAACTAAAATTTGAAATCGATAGAAGTGATTATCGCTTTTATGTGCACCGAAAACCTGAATATCCCACAATTTCACTCAATGTAAGTTACAAGTTCAATAATTATAAAAACAATAGAAACAGCGTAAAAACTAAATTAAAGATGTAGTGGAGATAGGGTTGTTTTTGGATTATACCATCTCTTCACTGAAAATCAATCTGATTGTTTTAGGACCAAACAATATCAAACTAAAAAACTAATAATTATGAAAAAAATAATTTTATACATGATCATTCTAATCGGGGTATCCCTGCAAACAAATGCACAGAACCTGCTCAGCGTAGGAGCCGGATATTTCGGAGAAACGGGTGTTTACCCGGGTGTGGTTTTCGAACTGGAATATGAGCAGTTAAGATCCGAAGGCCTCTCTACTATTTCAAGAGCCAATGTGGGTTACTATGCACATCCAAGAAGCCACGCTGCGCTATTCACGGACATTCATCAAGGCCTTAGGCGAAGCTTTAGCAGTGGTATTATATTAGAAAGCAGCGTAGGCTTAGGAGTGCTGTTCTCCTATTATAATGAAGAAGTATACAAGCTTGCTGAATCAGGGGAGTTTGCGGAAACATCCAGGATCGCCAAACCCGATCTGATGCCTTCAATTATAGTAGGGATAGCTTATGATTTTTCCGGTGATTTGGAACACAGGAGAATGGTTTGGCTGCGACCTAAGATGTTCTGGCAATATCCATATAATTCACTTGCCTTCCCACATCTTTCACTACAGATTGGATATTCACACACTTTTTAAAAAACAATAATCATGAAAACAAAACTTATCATATCAATATTACTTATAACCATTCTTTTTTCGGCTTGTGAGAAGTCCGAATGGCTGGCTGATGGCGACTACTTTTTTCTCGAACACAAGGATGCAGTTATGCCGGTATGGGTCAACGGGAACATTGCATCCGGGATATTTATTGTGACCAATCATGGAGGACCCATGCGAAATACAGGTCATGACTTCCACCTTTCAAAGGGCTTTAAACAATTGGAAGAGGACTATGCGCTTGTCTATTGGGATCAAAGAATGAGCGGCCTCGCCCAGGGAGATCCAAAAATCAGTGACCTGACCGTCGAACAGCATTATGAGGATTTAGAGAAACTTACAGAATTGATCATCCAGCTTTATAAGCCTGAATCCATGTTCTTGTTGGGGCACTCTTGGGGAGGCACTCTGACCGGAGGATATTTGGGAAGCAAAAATCACCAGGATCTTTACAAGGGTTGGATCGATGTAGACGGGTCCATCCAGGATGAATTTGAGGCAAAGGCAAAAAAGGATTGGATCTTCGATCGTATCGATACAACCATGGCCAACAGTGATAACCCGGAGTTTTGGCAATTCATCATTGACTGGTATGACGAAAATCCTAATCCTGTAGAGACCGATAATGAACCATATATGTACGTGGGAGCTCTGGGTGGAGATGTATATGATTACGAGAAATTTCAGGAGGAAACTCCAATCCCATACAAAGAATTGGTGACAAGCTCACCGTTCTCTTTCGCATTTTACTGGAGCCAGCATAGGAACAAGGAAGTGCTAGGCTGGATAAATGGATATGATGCGACGCCCCAGGTAAGTAATATTCATATTCCGGCATTGTTGATCTGGGGAGAAGATGACGGGATTGTACCTCCTTCTGTGGCTACTCTGGCCTATGACCTTCTGGACACAGATCCTGCAGATAAAGAAATTGTTCTTCTGGAAGAGTGCTGTCATGGTCCACATAATGAAAAGCCCGATGAGTTCTATTTCCATGTACAGGCTTTTATTGAAAAATATAAATAAATAATGAAAAGAATTATGAAAAAGTTAATTATTATATCAGTACTATTTCTAGGCATATTTGCAGATGGAAATACACAAATAAATTTCTCCATGGGAGGCGGTTATTTTGCTTCCTCTATCACCACTACAGGATTTCTGTTGGAGGTTGAATTAGAGAAAGTCTATTCCGAAAAATTCTCAATACCCATGCAATTGCATGCAGGCGTATACATCGATAAGGAGGGGAATAATGTTCTGTTTGCCGACCTACACAGGGGCTATCGGTTAACCTTTCAAAACGGTCTTTTTATAGAACAATCTTTTGGTATGGGAGCCATGCTCTCTTTTTATAAAGAGTACCCATATTATGAAGCAGAAAATGGCAATGCCGGGTTTTTCCCCAGTGGAAGAGGATGGGATCTACTTCCTTCTGTAACATTGGGGGCCGGATATAAAATACCCTGGAATAATGGAGCATCTGGAAGAATCTGGTGCAGACCAAAGATTTACTGGAAAATGTCATTCGACAAGCCATCACAACCAAAATTTGCTTTGCAACTTGGCTATTCCCATGTAATTAAGTGATAGAAAACAACACTCAATTGATACAAGAACTAACAACAAAAAATTATATCATTTATAAATTAAAGAAAATGAAAACGAAATTAACTTTTGACTTACTATTTAGAAGACTTAATATAGCGGCCTGGATACTACTACTTCTTCCATTTTATTCATTCGCTCAGGAAAATGTAGATTCCAGCTTTCACAGGCATTATGAAATAGGAATAGGAAATTCCTATGATCTTGATAATGTATCAAGAAATGGCTTAACAACCTATAAATTGGTACAGGATGTATATTCTAAAGGAATTCAACCAAAATTACCTAAAGTGGTGGGGAATGTAATTGGAGGCGTGTGGTCTTTTGCCTTTACTTATTTATCCATGATATGGCCGCATGAATTTGGTCACGTTTTGAGAGCCCGTCAGGTAGGTGGTAATTTTAAAATTCACAATATATCTCTTCCAATCCCCTATACAACAATGCATTTACCTGAAGATGTTTCATTTCAGGACAGAGCGCTTTCTGTTATTGGTGGCTTCGAGATAAACTATTTAACTTCCAGAAGGATTCAGGATGATTTTTATGAATATAATGGACTTTATAATGATGAATTAGCACTGGCCTTTGTTCATAAATTGATGTATCCAATATATGTTTCGCTTATAGTACGTCAAGACCCTAATCTACAAGAAACATGGATTAATACAGCAGGAGATCCTGTGCATTATATAATGCCTGTTTGGCAAAGGTATTCGAACGATGAAATTTTCATTTCAGATGGTTCTGTACATCCCGGACTGGTTGATTTTTATGGACAATCCGCCATTTTGGCAACTTTTTTACAGCTGCTTGATCCCGCTTTTTATAAGCAGGCATCTGCATCGTTTGGACAAGTTAGCAAAGGGAAAAGGCCATGGTATATTATTGGAAATGATCATAATGGTTGGTCGTATGGAACCGGGTTTAATACTTCAATTTTAGGATATGAAGTTTTCCTGAATAACTATTTAAAATTAAATGACCGTTTGTTTGTTGTCAGACTAAAAACCGGAAGGCCTTTCAAAAATAATTCGATTACCATTTCTTCTCCCAACATCTATACCTCTGAGAAAATGAAGCTTGGTGCACTTCTGGAAGTTTGGGATCAGGATATTTTTGGAAAAGGATTTATGATTAATTCAGACTTTAGTTACTCCGTATATAAAAAAATGGACTTAAATGTTCAATTAGGATATAAAACCGAAGGATACACCATGGGCAAATCAGTTGAGGATAATTTCATCGGTTGGGTAGGATTGAAATACAATGTAAACAATTAGTGATTGTAAAATAACTAGATGTGATAAAAAGATTTATGTTATGAACGGCAATAAATGAAATCAATTCAGAATCTTTTCCATAATTTATTTAATAAAAATATGAAAAAGAGGAGTCTCAACAGTGCCGCATAATATAGGGGTTGCGAGTTTTAAGTAGCTTCCTCAAAATATAAAGGCCGGGATGTTTTTTAATGGAACACCCGGGCCTTTTTAATTGAATCACTTCTTTTCTAAGGTTATAATTGCATCAATGCCGGAATCTTTCCAACTGAAGGTCCAGCCCCTGTGTTTTGCCACTGTTTTTAGATAGATCTTCTGGATAGATTTCATCTCTTCATTGGTAATGTTTTTGAAAGTGCCGGAATTTCCCATATTGTTGATGATGTACACTTCATTTTTTCGGATCTTGAAAGAAACCTTATTATCCGTGTTTTCCAGCTCCTCAAAATAGCCGTCACTATATTTTGATTGGTTTAGCTTTTCTGCATACATCAAGTTTTGCGGACTTACAAACCAGGCATAATCTCCCCAGAAATCAAAATAACTGGCAACTGTTTCTTCTACGCTGCTGCCCTCTTTCTTGCCTTTCGACAATAAATATACCCACAGACTTTTTTCTTCATTTATGGTGCTTTCCAATCTGGATTCAAAAGCAAATTCATTGATCTCGTTCCATCGGTCAAAATAGCTGATCGGGTCTTGTGTCAAGGTCAGCACCCTGTTTCCAAATTGGCCGAAAACATCCAGATCCCATTTATCTCCCGCCATGTATTTATAAAGCAGACGATCCCCCGGATTGGCATCAGCAAAATTAATGGTTGCTGAAAAAATGCCATCCTTCTCAGGGTCGGTCATCGGTGTGGATTCATACCAGGATAAGGGGGCTAAATTGCCCCGTAAACCAATTTTTGTACCCGGTTCAAAATTGGTGTCGTTCATATCAATCTGCAGGGTAATGGTCGATTGTGTTAAAACGGGAAAAATCCCCGAAATTCCTGTTAATAAAAAAATAATAAGCAATGAAATAGTAATAGTTGATTTCATGTTTTTCAATTTTTCGGTTAAAAAATAGTCGTTGATCAACAGTAGTTCATTCGCAAAAAAATCTGTCCATTTGCATTTCCGATAAGTACAAGTAGTTATTATAATCCTAATCCTTTCTCTATAAATTTAGTCTAATTTCAATGGATAATCAAGTTCATATTTGATATTATGTGATTTATTCGGTCCAATTGTCGAAATTTATTCAAACAAAAAGAAGTAAAAATTTAGTACAAATCATCTTAATATCGCGTTGATAAAGAAAATTGAAAGGGTGAAATATGCTTTATGATCTGACTGGTATTATTGTTAACTACCCGATTTTGAATTATCAGATTTGTCTAATTTCGTGGAAGATGAAAATAATTTAATGAGTCTAAGCGATCCATACTTTCCTGAAGGCTTCTTTTTTGAAACCTTTACAATGGTTTGTTTCTATTTTTATTAGCGCCTTTTTCCCATTGGGATTATGTAACCATGTTATATGGGGTCATTTAAATAGATCACTGAATTCACAAATATTTTTATATTTTTGCCAACATGGAAAAATGGGAAATTGATTTTCAGTGGCTGAAGTTGAGACATTTCGTAAAGGAGACTTTTAAAACTTCTTCGATGCCTGATTTGGAAGCAATTTTATTTTTGGTTGGCATTCAGGAACATGGCCAGATAAAAAAGACATTTACCAAGGATAAAAAAATGAAACTGATGCAGAATGCAGCGGCCATGTTGTTAAGTGAAGAAGGATATTATACTTTGAAAGGTAATGATGAAAAGGGATATCAGGTCTGGGAAGAAGTGAAAAAGATCGATTTAGATGAAAAGGCAAAGGCGGATAAACTGCAATTGTTATTGATCGCCTATTTTGACAAAATTATTCCGGAAGGATATGAAAATTCGAATCCGTTTGAAAATTAAAATATTTAAAATGAAACAACTTTTTTTACTTGTGATCCTGTCTGCCGGACTGCTTATTTCTTCTTGTGGAGAAAAGCTGGTCAAAGCAAAAATTGAAACTTCTTATGGAGATATTGTGGTTGAAT
>Ga0102812_10002380_pt1 | contig 12719 bp, 12 predicted proteins | sample ColrivemetaGS713_FD_79334 | JGI IMG/M metagenome (GOLD analysis project Ga0102812, IMG submission 79334) | Estuarine microbial communities from the Columbia River estuary - Flood tide ETM metaG S.713 | ecosystem: Environmental > Aquatic > Marine > Intertidal zone > Estuary | place: USA... | reverse complement strand
GTTTCTTGCCACCAATCCATTTCAGTAATCAAACTAGAATCAATACCCCAGCGTTCGAAATGCCTGCCACACCCAAGTGGAACGTAGTAATGTTTTACCTTACTTTTTAATGCCATTATACTTCCGTAGTCTAAATGATCGTAATGGTCGTGGCTTAGAATTATAGCATCAATAATTGGTAAATCTTGCACGGCTATGGGCAATTCTGTACTATATCTTTTTTGCCCTAAGTTAGGATGCGGAGCAGGTACTTGTCCAAACATTGGATCTATTAATATGTTCTTCTCTCCTATTTCTAGTAAAAAAGCCGAATGCCCAAACCACGTAAGTCTCGGTTTGGTTGCATTGGCTACCTCATTTACCTCCAACACATCAATATTTTTAGTCGGTCGTCTACTTGGGTCTTTTTTAAACTGCTGCTTTAGCAAACCAGGCATTGTCATAAACCCAATATCCATTGTGGTGGTTTGTAAGTTTATAAATTTTTCGCCATCCCAGTGATTAGACTTTGCGTATTTAGCAACTAATGTTTTTGTTACCTTACCTCCAAATTGCGGACTAAGGTTTACGAACAATGCAATACCAGCAACAATTAAAGCTACTATACCTATTAGTATCAAGGTCATTCTTTTTAGTATTTTTTTCAATGATTATTTTTCTAAACGCCTTTATTTTTAAGCACTCCAGCCTCAATTAATTGGGCAAAAAACTCATTTACAGCCACAGAAATGGGCCTAAATTTAAAGTTCAAATCTTTTTCAATCTTACTATTATCCGCTTTCCAAGGATATCCTAGATTAGCCTTCAGCATTTGTTTGCTCAATCCAAAAAAGGGACCAATAAGCATTATTAACCATTGTGGCATATTCTTTTTAGGCAACGGGTACTTAGCTCCATATTTTGGTCTGAGCATATCGGCTAAGCCTAAAAAACTGAGATTTTCTCCTGAAGTAACATACCTACCTTTTGCTTCGGGCGTAAATGCCGCTCTAAAGTGAGCTTCTGCCACATCGCGAACATCTACACATCCAATATTCATATCAGGGCAGCCCAACATCATTGCTCCAGTCCCCATTTGTTTCATAACATTATAACTCTCCGAAGTACCATGCGGGTTTATTCCAGGGCCAAATACAAATGATGGGTTAATGACTACCAAATCCCAACGACTTTGATCCTTTGCCATTTCCCAAGCCTTTTTCTCTGCTAAAACTTTCGAGTAACTATAAGGACTTTGCGTTAGCGACGATGTTGTATTCCATTGCTCTTCGGTTAGCGTATTGTTTGGGTAGTTAAGGAAATCGACAGAATCTCCATAAATGGCCGCACAACTACTGGTTAAAACAACACGTTTTACACTTTCTGTTTTATTGGCCGTATTCAACACATTTTCAGTGCCCAAAAGTGCAGGGTCTACTAAGTCTTTTTGAGGATCTTTTATAGTTAAAGTAAATGGAGAAGCCGTATGAAAAATAACCTCACAACCTGCAGCTGCTTTATCATAAGAACCTTGCTCTAACAAATCTGCCTTAAAATACTTTATGCTACCTTTTGAATTTGCTGCAATTGCATCCAAGTATTTAGTTTTCTCTTCATCCTTCGGATTTCTTACGGGAGCGTGAATGGTAAATCCTTCTTCCAATAATTTTTTAGCTAATTGACCTGCTACATAACCTGTTGCACCGGTAAGCATAACCGGCTTCGATTTATCTATGTTCATTTATTCGTTAACTTTTAATTTATTGCTAAAGCATTTATTGCCTGATTATCTAAATACTTTGTAGCCTTCGGCTTTAAAACACTATTAATCATAGCATTACCAAATTTTCTGCTGGTAGTTACCGATTTCATCCTCTTTAATAATGTAAAAAATGGAGTCATTACAATGTATAATATTCGGTAAATTTTAGTGCTCGATTTTATGCCATTCTCGGCAACCAACGCTCCTAATCGAAACATATACGCATCTTTAAACCCTTTATTTAAAATGTAGTTTTCCGTTTTGCCTTTTACTCTGCTCCACATTACCTTGCCTTTTTCTGTACTATCGGTTCCTGCTCCACTCACATAATTAAACACCATATTTGGGTTAGCATCATAGCACGCATCTGCTAAACTTTTAGTTACATCGTATGTAAGCTTTGTAAATGCCCCTTCTTTTTTGCCAACGGAACTTACGCCCATACAATGAAAACAAGCATCGTAGCCATTTAGTTTATCAACCACTGAACTAAAATCGGTAAAATCAGTATGCACCAATTCCTTTAGTTTTGGATGTGTAACACCCAAGCTCCTTCTATTTATCATTAGTACTTCTTCCACATTCTCACTTAGCAGGCATTCATTCAAAGCGGAACGTCCTACCATTCCTGTACTTCCGGTTATTATTACTTTCATATTGGTTATTGGTTATTAGAGATTAGTTAATTGTTATTAGTTATTAGGCGATGTACAAATAATGGCTTAGCTGATTTTTTGACGTAAGGGGGAAATAATTCAAGCTATGTTTCATTTTAGTTAGTGGGATTATATTTTTTCTTTAAAGTTGCTAGCAGCTGTTGTTTATTTACCTGATTTCCTTTGAGTAAGATGGTAGTCGCGAATCCGTCAATATAACTCATAATCAAATTTGCTTCCATTTCTACATCATTATATTTTAACGCGGCTAACGCCTTTATTAATAGTATTTTAATAGGTTTTGACATTTCATCATTATAATAAGCAGTCTGCCATTTTAAACTATATACCAATCGCCAAAAAGGAAATTCTGTTTCTGAAATATGAAATGGCATTTCCATTATTTGCTGTATAAGTTCTTCAGGATTTTCAATTTTCGAAAGTTCATCCATTTGCTCCGCTATGTTGTCCATACCTAACTGCATAATGGCGTCTAACAACCCTACTTTATTCTGAAAATGGCGAAAAATAAGCCCTTCAGAAACCCCTGCTTCTTTAGCGATTAGGCTAGTAGGCACCGCATTAAAGCCCCTTTCAGCAAACAATTGCAAGGCTACGTTTAATATTGCTTTTTGCTTTTCTGTCATAGCTATAAGTGAGTAATTGCTTACAAATATAAAACCAAACGAAACAACAAGCAAATTAATAGTAAGTAATTAATCACTTTTTAGTAAATTATAGATAATTTATTAGTTTTACACGATGAACAACCAACTCGCTAATTTGCCCTTCTATCTGCCAATTGTATTTTTTGCGTGTATAGTATTTACCTACTATATGTTTTACAAGGCAACCCGTTGCAGCAAACCCTTTCTATGGCTGGCTTTTGGTTGGATTGTAATTCAAGGTGTTTTAGCCAAAACCGGCTTCTATATGGCTTTCGACAGTATGCCGCCTCGTTTTTTATTGGCAGTTGGACCACCTGTATTCACCATTATACTTCTTTTTACCACCGCAAAAGGCAAGGCCTTTATTGCTCAACTCGATTTAAAAATTCTAATAGTCTTACATTCCGTTCGTATTGCGGTAGAATTTTGTTTGTTGTGGCTATTTCTCGCCAAAGCCATTCCACAACTAATGACTTTCGAGGGTAGAAATTTTGATATACTTGCAGGAATTACCGCACCAGTTGTTTACTACTTGTTTTTTGTAAAAAAGGCAATTAGCAACCACGTTTATTTAGTTTGGAATATCGCAGGGTTTTTATTGTTAATGAGTGTTGTTGTTCATGCTTTTCTATCTGCTCCATTCCCTTTTCAACAGCTTGCATTTAATCAGCCCAATATCGGCGTTCTCTATTTCCCTTATATTTTACTCCCAAGTTTCATTGTACCCCTTGTGCTTTTTAGTCATTTGGTTGCTATAAAACGTTGGAGAGAGGCTTCTTAAGTAAAAAACCGTCAATTTCCGATTTAAGGTAAGACTAGGCTCACTGCTAAAAAACAACCAGAAACTTGCTATTTAAAGCTAAAAACAGTTAATGTAGTTCTGACATTATGCAATTCGCTAGACTCATCCAAAAGAAGAACATTACCACCCAAATTACTTAACGCTCTTGGATATGAAAATTCTTTCAAGTCTAGCTTATATCCCATAATTCCTGTTCCTGCCACCGTATTAATCTCCTTATTTTTGCAACTTATCAAATACCCATTTATAGCAACAAGATACTCCTTATGTTCGTTTGCACTAGCTTCCCAATACGTGGTATAGGCGTTAGAAATGTCGACTTTAAACAAATCAGACTCCTCAATCTTATATGCACTCTTATCAATCCTAATTTCTTTAAATTGAATGTTGCCACGTTCGCTAATATCAGACTTTAGAATAACTGCTTCAGAATCTGTAACCGAAACCAGATCATATCTACCTTGGTTTAATGTTACAAAGAGTAAGTTTGAAATTAAAACGCTACTGCCATTTGAACTATACAGAACAAGACTATCTTTTTCAGAATATCTATAATGCACTAGCATGTGCAAATCATTTGACTTACCATTTATCCAAACATCAATATCAACCACCCTATTATCTACAAGCTCTCCAGGCCGAACAACCCAGTTATTTATCAATAAACCGTCTAAACTTCTAACAGATATTACTGCGGAACCGCAATTATCATCTGCGGGTATATAGGCATTCCAACAAACAGCTATTTCCTCGTTAGTGAAGGCATACCCACTATATTCTGAAATGTACGACTTCTGCCCTTTCCACCTAGCCAAACTTCTTTGATTTTGAAGAAAATCGTCATATTCAAATAAGTTAGTGTATCGTCCTTGCAAGTTTGCCTTAAGATTAGAACTTGGATATAACTCCAGCCAAGATTTATGCTTTTCTAGATAAATTTCCTCAATCATTTCTTTTGCACTGTGGTAACCCCAACTGCTATCCATATACAAACGACGGACAAAATAAGCCGATGCATATTGAGGCATAAGTGAACTATCTGCGGGGTAAACTACCCGAAGACTATCGCAGTTATTATGAAGATTAAAACTGATATTATCAAACCTGCTATCTAGCGGTATGGAAGAATTAATTTCATTAATTAATATTAAATATTTGGACTGCAATTTTGATAAATACCCATTTTTGCGAAAACTAGATATCAAAGCCATACTTGCTAAATCGGCCAAATATTCTTGGCAATTTAGTCCCCCTTTATTTTTTCTGTACCTATGAACCAAATGATGCCCTAGTTCATGAGACAGCAACATAAGCACATTGTATTGAGCTAACCTAGTGGCTTCTTTTTTAGACTTAAAACTTTTTTTGGGATCCCAATTACTATTTGTTAAAAGATCACTCCAATTTTGCCAATACTCCCAAACACTATCTCTACTCGGAAAATCACTTACAACGATAGCTGGGCTTAGTCTGCTATTATTATAGTAATTTATTAAATTGGTAAAATGTTCTGTATGCCAATTTAGAGAATCATGAACTGACACTTCATATCCCCTAAAAAAAAGCTCTAATTGCTTAATTGTACCTTGCCAATTACCCGAGCAAATTGATTTTTCCAATGTTGCTTCATTATAGTTTTGTGCTGATATACAATAAGAATTGGCAAAAAAACAACAAATTAGTAAACACCTATACATTTCGGAAAAGTAACCATATGAAACCAAATAGGCAATTTTCATAGCTTGTTAAAAAATAAAACGCTACATTAAAAAATCATTTACATTCGAACTATTATGCATACAACAGACATTAGATTTCCTATTGGCAGATTCGAAAAACCAGAAACTTGCACTCTGGAAGAATTACAAAACATGTTAAACGCGTTGGAAAATTTTCCGAATAAAGTAATAGCTCTTGCAGGACATTTACCAGCAGAACAACTTAATTGGCGATACAGGCCAGACGGTTGGACCTTAAAACAAGTAGTACATCATTGCTCGGACAGCCACTTTAATTGCTTACTTAGAGTAAAACTCAGTTTAACTGAAGATAAGCCTGTAATTAAACCCTATATCGAAGCTAAATGGGCAGAATTGCCTGATAGTCTTGAAGATAATTTATCGGCTTCCATACAAATTTTGAAAGGAGTGCACTACAAATTGAATGCATTACTTCGAACGCTTGCCGAGGATGACTTGAAACGAATTTACATACACCCACAATACAATTCCACCTTTTCCATAATGCAAGTAATTGCTTTGTACTCGTGGCATTGCAATCATCATTACGCCCATATGGAACAAGCAATTTTATCAAAAGGTAAATACAATTAGGGATTGATAATTACCACTTAAACAACGTAATTTTACAATTCAAACTCAGCTACTTCCGCAACCTCTCCAGCAGTCAAATTGCCAAGTAGTATTGCACCAATTCGCATCCTAATTAAGCGAATTGTAGGAAACCCTACAGCAGCCGTCATTTTACGCACTTGCCTATACTTTCCTTCGGTAAGCGTGATAGAAACCCAACTTGTCGGGCCGTGCCGTTCACTTCTCACCCTTTTTAGTGGCTCAAATTCTGGCACTAACATAAGCTTATTCGCCTTACAGGTGCTAGTTACATATTTCACATTTCGAATTCCAATTTCGACACCATTCCTCAATTGTTCAATAGCCTCATCCGTAATTACGCCATCCAGTTGTGCATAGTATTCTTTTTCCACCTTCTTACTCCGCACATTTTCGCTTTCTACCCCATTGGTTGTAAGTAGCAGTAGCCCTTCGGAGTTTTCGTCAAGTCGGCCAATTGCCATTATTCCTTCTGGAAATTCGCCCAACTCTCCAAGCAGCTTTTTATTCTTTCGCTTGTCCTGATTATTTACAAATTGCGATAAGTAACCAAATGGTTTATGTATGATGAAATGACGGTGTTTTGGCAAGGTTTAAACGTTCAGCGTTCAAAACTAATACTATATTGACTGAACTACCTCATCTAAAGGAATTCTTCTTTTTGGATTTTTATTTGGTTGATTAGCATCTTCTTCGTGTCTATAGCCAATGGCCACTGCTACCAATGCGTGATGTTCCTCATTCCCTAAAATAGTATTGTATTTGGCTGCTTCTATTCCTTCCATTGGAGTAGCATCTATACGCATTTCTGCACACGCACTTAACAATACGCCAAGGGCCAAATAAACTTGTTTATCAAACCACGCCTTTAACTCGCTTTCTGGCAATTGTTTTAAAAACTGATTGTAATATGCAACTGCACCTTCGGGCAAATGCGTAGTTATTTGCTTTTCAAAAGCTTCTATACTATCTATTCTACTAAAAACAACAATAGTATGGCAATCCAATACTTTTGGGGCATTAAATAGTGATGCTTCCGCCAAAGTTTTCTTTAATTCTGCATCCGAAACAAAACTAAACCTCCAAGGCTGACTATTTATAGAAGATGGAGCTAATCTTAAAACTTCTTTTAATTCCTCAATATAAACTGAATCCAGTTTTTCCGCTGAATTGTATTTTTTGGCAGTATATCTCCACTGCATTGCTTCTAAAAAACTCACTTTTTTATTTTATCTGTACACTTTTTAACGATTAGAACAGCGGATAGTTTTATCAAAATAAAATAAGAGTGCACAATTAGCTATTTGAGAAACACACATTTTGCCTCTAGTATCGGTAAAATTACTTCAGAGAATTTATACTGGTATAAAAGAAAAACTATTGTCCTTTTTTACTTATGCTTCAGTGCCCAAAGCTCTACTTCTTCCTCCGCACGCCAAGGCTGATTTCTGGTGGTTTTTGATGATGCTGCTTTTACTTTTTTCTTAAAACATTTATCAAGTATAAATCGGTTTCCTTTTTGCAATTCTTCTTCTACTGGGTGTGTTTTACTTACCTCCGTAATTTGTGCCAGATTTGAAAATAGAAGTACAATTCGCCCATCTTCTAGTAATCGTTCTTTGGCTTCTTTAAAAAATGCAGGAAACAGCGTTTCGTTGTAATAAATCGCTTCATCCAAGCGGTTTAGTTTACTAGAAGCGGGCAACCACGGCGGATTAAAAACAATAAGCTCAGTGGGCTTTGTCCATTTACCAAACAAATGCCCAAAGTCCAATTCTATTTTGCGAGCCATTTTGCTTTCGCCCATACTTTCTACTAGTCCAATTATTGCATTGGGATTTATATCCGTACCAAAGGATTTTTGAAATCCGTGCTTTACCAACATAAACGAAAGTATACCGCTGCCTATACCAATATCAATGGCTGTTTTTTTAGCTCCATCATAATGATTTAACCAATTGTCGAACAAGATTAAATGCTCGAATCTTGTTGGAAAATACACGCCATAGTACGGATGAATTTTGTTGCGGAGCACTGGAATAAGCACGCCGTTAGTATACCATTGCCACGCACTATTTAGGCCTTGTATCTGCGGAAAGCTGAGTAGGTAATCTCCATCATCGGGATACAACTTGGCCAACCAACCAATGGCCGGACCTTTTTTCACCACCAACTTTTGATTACTAACTTCGAGCAAAATGCGATTGGAAAGCAGCTGATATTCGTCTCGGTAATCTCGCTGTCCCAAAAATGATGGATTGTCATGCTTCTTTCGAAGATAAGCCTGAAGCTCTTAAAGTAAATCTAGACCGTTGCTATAAAAGGCATCTATACGAATGTATTTTCCGGCTTCTAATGCTTGCAAGGCCGCTACGCTATTCGAACCACGCACAAAAGCAATGGCTTCTACACCTGTTGGTATGGGTAAAGGTTTATTTGCAACAAGAGCGGAGTTTGGCATTTCCGCAAGGTAGGTGATTGTATTGAACGTGGTTTAATTAAAATTTATACTTCAGGTCAGTTTTAACTATAAATAACCCATTGAGCATAGGCTATTTTAATTCCAATTTCCTTGGATGCGGCTTGCCGTTTTCCAAATAATACCTCAATTCATCCAATAATTCGTCAGCAACTTTACCCAGCCTTATCTTGGCTAATGGCTCCAATAGGTAGCCGATTCCTTTCATATCCGCACTAAAATCTAAGAATAAACCCGTACTGTTCGCGTCTTTTTTAGTTAACCTCCAATGGGCTCTAACCTCTTTAATAATGGCAGGTGTTCCTGAAATTGATTTGTACGATAATGAATACTTCTTTGGGTCAAAAGATGTCATTTCTTGTTTTGTAATTCCATTCTTTGTATTGGTCTCTCTTATGGCATAATCAAGGTCAGCAAGTTTAGAGTCTCCATAAACTTTAGATTCCTTAATTAAACTAGACCATTTATAAATTTCGCCAAATTGGTTTCCCAGCACCTCCCAAACCTGAGCAATTGGTTTGCCAATTATCAGTGTTTTTTTAATATCCATTTTATTTCTTACCGCTATTATTATAAAGTCGGTAATATCCGCTATTGTTATGGACATTGACTTTTATTTTAATTTAAGAACTCCATTTAGTCGATATGTTTGGGGGTGTCTAAAATTTCTAATACGATTGACACTCCTCCTATTCTGCTTTGTAATCCGAGAACAATTTCAGGGTCACATTACTTCTTAGCTTTCATTTTTTGACACAAACCACATCTCAATCTCCCCCTTGCCTTTAGCTTCTATTTTACCTCGGCTCTCAAAGGTGAAGTCAGTATCATCTTTCAACAATTCATAAGTAGCTTGGCTAATGTTTACTTTGCCTACTTTGCCATTGCTTTCAATACGTGCAGCGGTGTTTACGGTATCGCCCCAAATGTCGTACTGAAATTTCTTGACACCTACGATGCCTGCAACTACAGGCCCGGTATGAATACCAACCCTCATTTCAAAAGCAGGGCTACCAGCGGCATCCATTGCTGCTTTACGTTTACCAATAAAGGCTTGCATTTCCAATGCTGCAAGAACCGCATTTTTGGTGGAGTCTGGCGTGGGGACAGGTAAACCGCCTGCGGCCATATAAGCATCGCCAATGGTTTTTATTTTTTCTACTTCGTATTTTTCGCAAATGCCATCAAATGCCTCAAAACAGGTATTTATTTCCGAAACTAATTCTGCCGCACTTAGCTTAGCACTTTGTTCGGTAAATCCTTTAAAGTCAGTAAATAATATACTCACCAAATCAAAATCGCGAGCTTCTGCTTTGCCGTGTATTTTGAGTTCTTCGGCTATATCAGCTGGAAGGATATTCAGCAATAAATTGTTGGAACGGTCTTTTTCTTTTGAAATGATATCACGCGATTTTCTGACGAATCTCCAACGACTGTAAAAACCACCTGCAAAGAGAATAGCCAGCATTCCTCCAATGGCCAGTATATTTCGAGTCCTGTTTTTCTTGCGTACTTCTTCTTGGTGTGCTTCTTGCACCAATCTTGCTTCTTCTGCTTTTGCGATGCTATCTGCAAGCATCACCTTTTGGAACTCCATTAGTTGCAGTTTCTTAGAGGTTTCTTCAGCGTCTAGGCTATCGACAATCACAGTCATTTTCTCTAAATAAACCAAGGCTTCATTGCCTTTGCCCAAGGCTTTGTAGGTATCATAAAGACATTGGCAGGCATCTTTTTGATCTTGTAAGACACCTATTTCCTCCGCTAAGGCTAAACCTTTAAGGCAAAATTTCAATGCCTTAATGGGATTGTTTTGATCGCTTAACGTTAATCCTATATTCGTGAGGGTATTAGAAAGCCCAACTTTATCCCCAATCTCTTCTCTTATTAACTGCGATTGATTGTATGATTGCAAAGCCTCAGAGTAATTCTTCATGTCCCTGTAAATGCCCCCAAGATTGTCTAATGACAACGCAATATTTCGTCTATCGCCGATCTCTCTATTTATTTTCAGAGCACGATTAATGTATTCTGTGGCCTTCTGATAGTTTCCTTGGGTAGCTGATATCTGACCAATATTAATAAGGACAGCGGCAATATTCCTTTTATCTCCAATCTCGGTAAAGAGAGTGAGTGAACGTTCAAAATAATCAAGTGCTTTTAGGATACTCTTTTGGTCCTTATAGATTCCTCCAATGACGTTAAGACATGAGGCGGCAATCATCTTATTCCCCAATTCTTTCGAGATTTTGAGTGAACGAATTAATGCTTCTAAAGCCTTGGGATTGTTACCCAACAGCGAGTAAGCATAGCCTGTATTAAACATGATTATTGCCATTTGCTCTTGGTCCTCTAGTCTTTCATAAATTTCTAAAGCACGATTGTAGTATTCCAAAGTTTTGGGGAAGTCTCCAGTATTATGGTAAACGCCTCCTATGTTAATCAGTAAGGATCCTTTTATTTTGTCTAATCCAATTTCTTCAGCGATTTGAAGAGCACCCGTGTAATGTTCAAGTGCTTCAGAATAGTCCCCAGTTACGGCTTTTGACAATCCACGGTTGAGGTGTGCTAATGCTTGACCTGCTGGGTAGTCCTTTTTTTTGGAGAATTCAAGCATTTCACCGGCCATTTTAAATGCACTATCGGGTTGTGTGTAAACTAGGCCATTAAAAATGTGCTTATTTAATGCCCACACACGGACGGAATCGAGTTGGCTATCGTCTTGCCAAACGGAGTAGAGGGAATCTAAATTCTGAGCTTTTACAGATTGAATAGTGCTTGAACCGAAGGAAAGACAAACTACAACCAGCAACCATAGACGAATCATACTACGCAGTAGTGGGTTTGGTTTAGAAATTAGAGAGTTAAATAATTGGCTTAAGTGGTTAATTTTTTTCATAGTATGGTTTAGCTTTCTTGAAGGTGTAATTTCAAATTCGAAAACCATGTATTTACGTAATTCAAGATTTAAATTACGTACATATTTTTAAGTTAACAGTAAGGGCTATTACAACTATAATGCAAAATTGCAAACCGTTGCAAACAAATCAAATCACTTATTCACCATCGCTAATTGACGATTTCTTCTGACCAAAGTTAATTAAAAAAAATAAACTAGTCGGATTTATACCTGCCAGTTAACCACATTTACAGTACAGATATACCGATTACGACCCACTACAACACATATTTCGTAAAAATACCTACCAATTCTTCATTGGGATTTTCGCATAAACCCGAGTGCGTTTTGGAGCTTTGTATAACCGTGCTTCGGCAAGCAGCCAACCATCTAAAGCGGTCGGGCAAATCCATTTGACCAATGGGACCACCATCAGCTTTGCCTTCACAAATACTTTGCCATGCAGCTAAATAACTATTAAGCGTTTCCAACTCTATTTCGCAACCAAAAGCATCTAGTTTTTTAGGGTCGATATAAAACTTTACATCCAAAAACTTTTTGGGTTTAGAAAACAAAATAACCCCAACATTAAAAAATTCTTCCCGCTCTACCTTGGGTACAACGCGAATTATGGCATATTCAAAAGTTGCCTTACCTTGCATCTTGGGCCTCCTTTGCTAGCAAATCTATCATAGACAATTTCGCGGTTATAAATGCAATATATGCTGCTCGCATTTCGTCGGCAGACAAATCCTCGGTATCATTTAGCAGCCAATCTTCTGGCAAGGTATTCACAATTTCAGTAACCTTTCCTTCTGTAAGCATTTGAGGCAACTCTTTGGCTACCTCTGCTAAATGACTAGCTTTACCCAACAATACATGGCCTTTCACCATTGGGAAAGTACGAGTAAGGTGGTTTTTCCAATTACTCCAGTCGTGGTGAAAATAGAAACTCGCTCCGTTATCTATTACCCACAATTCTTTGTTCCAATGCAACAGGTTTGGGTTTCGCGGTGTACGGTCTATATTGCTAATTATACTATCGAGCAACACCACTTTTGACGCTGTAATTCCGTCTACTTCACTCACCAAAGGGTCGTAGGTAATAGCACTGCTTAAAAAATGT
>Ga0102812_10002377_pt1 | contig 12724 bp, 11 predicted proteins | sample ColrivemetaGS713_FD_79334 | JGI IMG/M metagenome (GOLD analysis project Ga0102812, IMG submission 79334) | Estuarine microbial communities from the Columbia River estuary - Flood tide ETM metaG S.713 | ecosystem: Environmental > Aquatic > Marine > Intertidal zone > Estuary | place: USA... | reverse complement strand
TCGCGGCATCAGGTGCCGGCGGATATTCCGGCTGATATTTTCGATGCCTGCATGGATTACGCGTTGCGTGCGCATCAGGCGCTTGCCTGTCGTGGGTTGTCGCGCACCGATTTCCGTTGGGACGAGTCGCGAGGGCTGGATGGTTTGATCCTGCTGGAAACCAATACCCAACCGGGGATGACACCGACATCACTTGCGCCGGAACAGGCCACCCATGTCGGGATCGATTTTCCGGCTCTTTGCCGTTGGCTGGTCGAGGACGCATCATGCAACCGTTGATCGCCCGCAAAGACCGCACTGCCACCCGCCGTGATCCGGCCCCGAGCCGTTGGGGCTACCGGTATCAGCGGATGATGCTGACGCCTGTATTCCGGTTTTGGATCCGTTTTGGCGTTCCAGTTTTATTGATCGCGATAATCGCGGGCGTCTGGTCTAGCCATGAGGCCAATCGAAAATGGCTGTCAGAAAGCTATGCAGCAATCGTGCATTCGGTTCAGAACCGGCCCGAATTCATGGTGGCCGCGATGGGGATCGAAGGGGCGGACCCCGACCTTTCGGATCAGATCCGCGCAGTTTTGCCGGTGAATTTCCCGATCTCGTCCTTTGATCTTGATCTGGATGCGATGCGCCAGACGGTCGAAGCGGTAAGCGCGGTGGAACGTGCAGTCTTGCGGGTAAAACCGGGTGGGATTCTCGAGGTTGCGGTGACACCCCGCACGCCGGTTGCAATTTGGCGGTCGGATGACGGGCTGAAACTGATCGATGTGAACGGGGCCTTTGTAGGGCCGTTGGAGACCCGGGCGGCGCGGTTGGATCTGCCGCTGATTGCGGGCGATGGCGCCAAGGAAAATATCGCCGAGGCGCTTGCGCTTTATGCCGTGGCAGGGCCGATCGCATCGCGGGTGCGTGGCGTTGTGCGGATGGGCGAACGGCGCTGGGATGTGGTTCTGGACAGGGACCAAAGGATACTGCTGCCCGAAGAGGGCGCAGTGCAGGCCTTTCAGCGGGTTATCGTGATGGCCCAGTCTCAGGGCCTGTTGGAACGGGATGTGGCGGCGGTGGACGTGCGTAACGAAGCGCGCGCAACCGTCCGACTGAATGAAAATGCCGTGGAAACAATGCGGCAAATAAATGCGTCGATAGCAGGGACAGGTAAATAGGATGCGGCAGCTTTACGAAACCCAGCGGGCCATGCGGAACATGCGCAAAGCGGCAATGCAGCGCGGCGTGGTGGCAATTCTTGACGTGGGCACCTCGAAAATCGCCTGTCTGGTGTTGCGGTTCGATGGTCCGGAGCGGTTGCGGGATTCTGACGGTATCGGATCGCTCGCGGGCCAGTCCCAGTTCCGCGTGATCGGTGCGGCGACCACGCGGTCGCGCGGTGTCCGCTTTGGCGAGGTCGACGCCATGCCGGAAACCGAACGCGCCATTCGGACCGCTGTGCACGCCGCCCAGAAAATGGCGAATGTCAAAGTTGACCATGTGATTGCCTGTCTGTCCGGCGCGCGGCCACGGTCCTATGGGCTCAACGGTGAAATCGATGTGCAGGGCGCTGTTGTCACTGATGGTGACATCGGACGTGTTCTGGCGGCCTGCGATGTTCCGGATTTCGGGGCGGGGCGCGAGGTGTTGCACGCCCAGCCCGTGAACTTTGCGCTGGATAACCGCTCTGGCATGGCGGACCCGCGCGGTCAGATCGGCCACAACCTCGCGACTGATATGCATTTGCTGACCGTTGATGCGGCAGCGATTGAAAACCTGCTGTATTGCATCAAACGCTGCGATCTTGAACTCGCAGGGCTGGCGTCTTCGGCCTATGTGTCGGGTATCTCGTCGCTGGTCGAAGATGAACAGGAACTCGGGGCCGCCTGCATTGATATGGGGGGCGGCACGACGGGCCTGTCGGTGTTCATGAAAAAACACATGATCTATGCCGATACCGTCCGTCTGGGCGGCGACAATGTAACCAACGATATTTCGATGGGGCTACAAGTGCCCGCCGCCACTGCGGAACGGATCAAGACGTTCTACGGTGGCGTGGTCGCAACTGGCATGGACGACCGCGAAATGATCGAAACCGGCGGCGATACCGGTGACTGGGAACGGGACCGCCGCACCGTCAGCCGGGCAGAACTGATCGGGATCATGCGCCCCAGGGTCGAGGAAATCCTCGAAGAGGTCCGTGCCCGTCTGGATGCGGCCGGATTTGAACATCTGCCCAGCCAGCAAATCGTGCTGACCGGCGGCGCGAGCCAGATCCCCGGTCTGGACGGGTTGGCCAGCCGCATTCTAGGGCATCAGGTCCGCTTGGGCCGTCCGCTGCGCGTGCAGGGCTTGCCCCAGGCAGCCACTGGCGCGGCATTTTCGGCGGCTGTTGGACTGACGCTCTTTGCCGCTCATCCGCAGGACGAGTGGTGGGATTTCGAGATTCCGGCCGAAAAATATCCCGCCAGGTCGTTCAAACGGGCCGTTCGGTGGTTCAAAGACAACTGGTGATACGCAAGATATTGCCGATAGGTCGAAATCCAGCGGAAAATTGGTAAAATCTGCCCATATTTTGTGGGCAAAATGCGTTTTTCCCGTGACCTGAGAGCCGGTTACCAGTAACATCGGTCCAAATATGGCAAGGACGCCCGGTGGGACGGGCCGACAACAAACAGGCGGACAGAGAATGACATTGAACCTCTCCATGCCCGGACAGGACGAGTTGAAGCCCCGTATTACGGTCTTTGGCGTCGGTGGTGCCGGGGGCAACGCAGTCAACAACATGATCGAGCAGAACCTTGATGGGGTTGAGTTCGTTGTCGCGAATACGGACGCGCAGGCACTGCAGCAGTCCAAGGCAGAGGCCCGCATCCAGCTCGGCGTCAAAGTCACCGAAGGTCTTGGGGCAGGTGCCCGTGCCTCGGTCGGGGCTGCCGCCGCTGAAGAGAGCATTGAACAGATTGTCGATCATCTGGCCGGTGCGCATATGTGTTTCATCACCGCCGGCATGGGCGGTGGCACCGGAACCGGCGCTGCCCCAATCATCGCACAGGCGGCCCGCGAACTGGGCGTTCTGACGGTTGGCGTCGTGACCAAGCCCTTCCAGTTCGAGGGCGCAAAGCGCATGAAGCAAGCCGAAGAAGGTGTTGAAGCGCTTCAAAAAGTTGTCGACACGCTGATCATCATTCCGAACCAGAACCTGTTCCGTCTGGCGAATGAACGCACCACCTTTACCGAAGCGTTCCAGCTGGCCGATGACGTGCTGTATCAGGGCGTCAAAGGTGTGACCGACCTAATGGTCCGTCCCGGTCTGATCAACCTCGACTTTGCCGACGTTCGCGCCGTGATGGACGAAATGGGCAAGGCCATGATGGGCACAGGCGAGGCCGAGGGCGACAATCGCGCCATCGAAGCCGCCGAAAAGGCCATCGCCAACCCGCTGCTGGACGAAATCAGCCTCGAAGGCGCAAAGGGTGTTCTTATCAACATCACTGGCGGCTACGATCTGACCCTGTTCGAACTGGACGAAGCTGCGAACAAGATCCGCGAAAAGGTCGACCCCGAGGCGAATATCATCGTGGGTTCGACCCTCGACACCTCGATGGAAGGCAGGATGCGCGTGTCCGTCGTCGCAACTGGTATCGACGCAGTCGATGCCCGCGCCGAAATCCCGGTTCCGCGCCGCAAGATGTCCGAGCCGCTCAAAACTCAGGTCAGCGCCGAGATTCAGGCACCTGCACCTGCGCCCGCACCGGCCCCAGTTGAACGGCCCGTCGCGGCAGCGGCCCCCGCTCCGACCTTGTTTGACGAAGACGAGTACGAGCAGACCGCTGCGGAACAGGCCGAAGATATCTTTGACGCCTTCGAAGCCGAGGCTGAAGTGAACGACATTCCGGAACCGGCCTATAAGCCGCGCCCCGAGCCGTCGTTCGATCGCGCCGCTGATTCTTTCGTGGCGCCGCGGGCTCCGGCACCGGGTACGCCTTCCCCGCAAGCGCTCCAGCGTTTGCAAGCCGCTGTTCAGAACCGCCCCGCCGGCGAGGTTCGCGCCCCTGCGCCGACCCCGCGTGCCACCGAAGAGGCCCGCCCTCGTATGGGGATCGGTTCGCTGATCAACCGCATGACCGGCCATAGCGCCGAGTCGCAGGAGCCGGCGCGCCAACAGCCGCAGGTTCGGGCAATCCGGGAAGAATCGGCCATGGATCCGGAGCAGGAACGCATCGAAATTCCGGCATTCCTGCGTCGTCAGGCAAACTGACGCAGCGGAACATCTAGGATGAAAGGGTCGCCATTGGCGGCCCTTTTTCTTTGTAACTACAAGGGGTTATAGGTCCGCCGTCCAGTCGCCGTTTCGTTTTGTGACAGGCATGGCCCATATATTTCAGACCGTTGCAATCTGTGAGTTGAGTGGCAGCGCCGGCATGCTTAGGTGAAGATCACCGAAATATGTTCAGAGGCCAAACGTGCAAACCACTGTCAGATCCGTTGCAAGTTTCGCAGGCGTTGGCCTGCATTCGGGCAAACCTGTCACATTGCATGTGCGCCCCGCGCCGGCCTTTCACGGTATCGTCTTTCGCCGCACCGATATCCTCGGTCGGAACCCGCTGATCCCTGCGCTTTGGTCCAATGTCATTCAGGAACCGCTGAACACGCGGATTGAAAATCAGGATGGCGTCACGGTCTCTACGATTGAACATCTGATGGCTGCCCTTGCAGGAACTGGCGTCCATAATGCGCTGATCGATGTCGACGGGCCGGAAATCCCGATCCTCGACGGGTCGTCGGCGCCGTTTGTGCGGGCATTTGTGTCCATGGGGCTGACACATCTTGATGCGCCTTTGCGGGCCATTGAAATCCTCGAAGAAGTCCAAGTCGGCCACGGGGCCAGCCGGGCCTCGCTGTCGCCTGCGACCTCGCTCCAGATTGATTTTTCCATCGATTTTGCGGATCAGGCAATCGGCCAGCAGAAGAAGACCCTGAATCTCGCGAATGGCACCTTTGTGCGCGAACTCTGTGATAGCCGGACCTTCTGCCGTCAGGCAGACGTCGATGCGATGCATGCCCGTGGCCTCGCGTTGGGCGGGTCGCTGGAAAATGCCGTTGTCGTTGATGGCGATGCTGTCCTTACCCCGGGCGGGTTCCGGCACAACGATGAACCGGTCCGGCACAAGATGCTGGATGCTTTGGGCGATCTTTACACAGCCGGTGCGCCGATTCTGGGCCGCTATACCGGCGAACGGGCTGGTCACGCGATGACCAACCAATTGCTACGGGCCCTTTTTGCCAAACGATCCGCATGGCGTTGGGTGGATTGCGACGTGAAAATCGCAGCGCGCTTGCCCGGATGTGGGGTTTCGCAGGCAGATTTGGCCGCAGTGGCCTGACGCGAAATAGCGCAAGGTGGACAACAGGGGGCAAAAGGCATTTTGCCCCCGATTTTTATGTGCTAGACCGAAGATCAATATCGGGGGGTGACCCTCGGAACAGGCAAGTACTGTCGGGGGCGAACGCATGTCGAGCGATACTCAGCGCTGGATCAAAAAAGCAGGTCTTTGCGTGGCTCTTGTTGGCTTTGTCGGCCTGTCTGCCTGTGCCGACAAGGATCCAGTCACCAACGGATCGCTGGAGAGCTATTCTGCCGAAGAAATCTATCAGCGCGGCGAATATGAACTGTCGCGCGGTCGCGACGACAAAGCGGCGTCGTTCTTTGGTGAAATCGAACGGCTCTATCCCTATTCAGAATGGGCCAAGCGCGGGCTGATCATGCAGGCCTTTGCCTATCACAAGGACCGCAACTATGAAGCGGCCCGTGGGGCTGCCCAGCGGTATCTGGATTTTTATCCGGCCGATTCCGACGCGGCCTATGCCCAATACCTGTTGGCGCTGTCCTATTATGACCAGATTGACGAAGTCGGTCGCGATCAGGGCCTGACCTTTCAGGCCTTGCAGGCCCTGCGTGTGGTGATCGAACGCTATCCCGACAGCGAATATGCGCGGTCTGCGATCCTGAAATTCGATCTTGCCTTTGACCACCTTGCCGCCAAGGAAATGGAAATCGGGCGCTATTACCTCAAGCGCAAGAATTACGCCGCTTCGATCAACCGGTTCCGCGTTGTGGTCGAACAGTTCCAGACAACCAGCCAGACCCCCGAAGCCCTGCATCGTCTGGTCGAGGCCTATCTGTCGCTGGGTCTGACCGAAGAGGCACAAACCGCAGGCGCGATCCTTGGTCACAACTACCAGTCGACCGAATGGTATCAGGACAGTTATGCGCTGTTGACGGGCCAAGGCCTTGAACCCAAACTTTTGGGGGATAGCTGGCTTGCCTCGATCTATCGTCAGACGGTCAAGGGTGAATGGCTTTGATATGCGGGCTTTGTCGGGGACTTCCCAGCCGATCTGATACCCGTCGCTAGGGGCAGTCATGCTGCGCAGCCTTGAAATCCGGAATATGCTGATCATCGACCGGCTGGACCTGACGTTCCAGCCCGGATTGAACGTGCTGACGGGCGAAACCGGCGCGGGCAAATCCATTTTGCTAGATTCATTGGGCTTTGTCCTAGGGTGGCGGGGCAGGGCCGATCTGGTTCGCCAAGGCGCCGATCAGGGCGAGGTTACGGCCGTTTTCGATATTCCTTCGGCCCATCCTGTCCGCGACATTCTGCAAGAGGCCGGGATCGAGGCCGAGGACGAATTGATCCTGCGCCGTGTGAATACCGCTGACGGGCGCAAGACCGCTTGGGTCAATGACCGTCGCGCCTCGGGCGAGGTGCTACGGTCGTTGTCTGATGTATTGGTGGAACTGCACGGGCAACAGGATGACCGGGGGCTGTTGAACCCCCGTGGGCATCGGTTGTTGCTGGATCAATATGCCGGGGCCGAACCTTTGGTGGATGCCACCCGCAGCACCTGGCGTGCCGTGGCTGCGGCCCGCGCCAATCTCGCCCGCGCGCAGGCCCGCATTGCCGAGGTCCGCACCGAGGAAGATTTCCTGCGCCATTCCGTAGCCGAGTTAGAGAAACTTTCCCCCGGCGCCGATGAAGAACCCGAACTCGACACCCGCCGCCGGATGATGCAGGCGGCCGAAAAGATCCGCGCCGATGTGGCCCGCGCCCATCAGGCCATGGGCTATGACGGGGCCGAAGGTCTGCTGACCGACGCCACCCGCTGGCTGGAAGGTGCGGCAGACAAGGCCGAAGGCAAGCTTGAAACCGCAATCGCAGCCCTTGGCCGCGCCATGGTTGAATTGGGCGAGGCCCAACAGGGTGTCGAGGAATGTATCGAAGCATTGGCCTTTGATCCGTCCGAACTCGAACAGGTCGAAGAACGTCTGTTCGCGATCCGTGGCTTGGCCCGCAAACATGGCGTGCAGCCCAGCGAACTGGCTGATTTTGCCGAAACCCTGCGCGGGCGGCTTGCCGTTCTAGATGCGGGCGAAGGCGAGATCCGGTCCCTTGTTCAGGCGGTGACCACAGCCGAAACTGCATATGGTGCCGCCGCCGCGGCGCTGACCGCCGCTCGGGTCAAGGCGGCCAAGAACCTTGACGCGGCGATGGCCGGTGAACTGGCCCCGCTGAAAATGGAACGGGCGGTTTTCGTGACCGAGGTCACACCGTCGGACGCGGGCCCCGACGGCGCGGACCTCGTGGCCTTTACCGTCGCGACCAACCCCGGCGCGCCTGCGGGCCCCTTGAACAAGATCGCTTCGGGCGGGGAACTGAGCCGGTTTCTTCTCGCGCTCAAGGTTTGTCTGACCCAGACGACCCAAGGTGTTACGATGATTTTCGACGAAATCGACCGTGGCGTCGGTGGCGCAACTGCCGATGCGGTGGGGCGACGCCTTGCAGCACTTGCATCAGGTGGGCAGGTTTTGGTCGTCACCCATTCGCCGCAGGTTGCTGCCCTTGGGGCGCATCATTGGCGGGTTGAAAAGCAGCAGACCGATGTGGAAACGCTGTCCCGTGTTGTGCCCTTGTCGCCCGATGAACGGGTCGATGAAATCGCTCGGATGCTGTCGGGTGACCGGATCACCGACGCAGCCCGCGACGCCGCGCGCGCCTTGTTGCCGACCTGATCAACCGACCGTCTGAACGACCTTGCCGGGGTTGAGGATGTTTTGCGGGTCCAACGCCTGTTTGATCTGCGCCATGACATCCCATCCCGCGCCATGTTCCGCCGCCATATAGGGCAGCTTGCCCATGCCCACGCCGTGTTCGCCGGTCACCGTTCCGCCCAACCGAAGCGCACGTTCTGCCATGCGGTGTGACAGGGCCTTGGCCGCGGCGACCTCGGCCGCGTTGGCGGGGTCCATCAACAGGATCGCGTGGAAGTTTCCGTCGCCCACATGCCCAAGGATCGGGGCAGGGATGATCGAACCCGCGATATCGGCCTGCGTTTCGACGACGGCCTGCGCCAGTCGCGACAGCGGCACACAGACATCGGTGACGATTGCCCGGCTGCCGGGACGCGAGGCGAGGATCGCCCAATAGGCCTTGTGCCGCATGTCCCACAGGCGGTTGCGGTCCTCGGTTCGGGTGGCCCATTGAAACCCGCGCCCGCCATGATCTTCGGCTATCGCGCCAAAGATTTGGGCCTGTTCGGCCACTGCGGCCTCGGTCCCGTGGAATTCGACCAGCAGATGGGGCAGGGCGGGGAAATCCGCGCCCGAATGCGCGTTCACCGCCAGGGCGGTCGCGGCATCGACAAATTCGATCCGCGCCATTGGCACCCCGACCTGAATCGTCTCGGTGACCGCATCCACAGCCCCCTGCATCGTGTCAAAAGCACAAACCGCCGATGACACCGCCTGCGGCAAGGAATGAAGCCGGACCGTTATTTCCGTGATCAGCCCCAGCGTGCCTTCGGACCCGACCATAAGCGCTGTCAGATCATAGCCCGCCGCCGATTTGCGCGCGCGGGTGCCGGTGCGGATCACCCGCCCGTCGGCCAGAACCACCTCGAGCCCGAGAACATTGTCCCGCATGGTTCCGTATCGCACGGCTGTTGTGCCGCTGGCGCGGGTCGATGCCATGCCGCCAAGGCTCGCATTCGCGCCGGGATCGACCGGAAAGAACAGGCCGGTGTCGCGCAGGTGGGTGTTCAACGCCTCGCGCGTGATCCCGGGTTGGATGCGGGCATCCATATCTTCGGCGTTGACCTGCAACACAGCATTCATGCGGCCGAAGTCGACGCAAATGCCACCCTCGATCGCCAAACCGTGGCCCTCCAAACTTGTCCCCGCACCCCAGCCCACAACGGGGCAGTTCGCAGCAGCGCAAAGCCGCAGGATTTCGGCAACCTCTGCCGTGGTTTCGGGCCAGACGACGGCTTCGGGCGGGGTCAGGGGGAAATGCGACTCCGATTGGCCATGGGCAGCGCGGTCGGCGTCACGCAGGCTAAACCGGCCCGCGAAACGGGCGGCAAGTGCGGCGCTAAGGTCGGGAGTTAAGCGCATCCTAGTTACCGCGGAGATAAGCGTAGTATTTTTCGGACCGGCCCGGGGGCACGATTTCCAGATGATCGATACCCGCGGAATAGCTGACGATGCCCAGGCGGATCAGCTCGTCTTCTTCCGTGCGCAGATAGGCGTCATGGCCCGCGATCCGGTATTCGACCGCATGTTGCGCGGTTTCGCCGTCAATCGTCAGGCCGATCTGCCCGTTCAAAAGAACCATCGGGTTCAGACAATCCGCAAAGACAAACCCCAGCGCGACCCGTTCTGGGGCCTCCTTGAGCGTCCAGCGACCGACGAGAAAGGGCGGGATATCGGACTTGAAGCTGTCAAAGCCATGCAAGGCGCTATAGGCCGCGATATAGGATTCAAAACCGTCCTCTTTGCGGATCACATCCAGATAGCCAGCGGGGTTTTCCAGTTGGAGCGCCTGCAGATATTTGCGCGCTGCTGCATTCTGATAGGCAAGGAACCCGATATAGGCGATTGCGAAGATGCCGAAAATCATCGTCAGCCGTTTGCCGCGGGCCGTGAAGCGTGGCAGGGGCGGGACCCCAAGGCGATCAAGTGTGTTTTGCAATCCGGGCATAGGGGCCTCCTGTCAGGAAAGGCGCGCCAAGGGCGTTGGCCGTTTGCATCTCGTTTGACAAAAGCGTAGGTCGGAAACAACAGTCGTCATCGGGTTTTCTGGTCCCAAGCGGACTTTTTTGCCCTGATCCGGCCGAAACCGCAACAGATGACAGATTGCAGAACCATGATCCCAGCAGCGCCCACAGAATCCCGCCAAGTCACGATTGTCTATCTTTCGGTTCTGGCAGTGATAATCGGGGTGGTGACGGGGCTCGGGGCGATTGTCTTGCGCGTGCTGATTTCGATCGTGCATAACCTCGCGTTTCTCGGGACCTTCTCGCTCAGCTATGACGCTAATGTGCCGACGCCCGCTGCACCCTTCGGCGCATGGGTGATCCTGTCGCCAGTGATCGGTGGGCTGATCGTTTTGTTCATCGTCCGCCGCTGGGCGCCCGAGGCTAAGGGCCACGGCGTGCCAGAGGTGATGGACGCAATCTATTACAAAGGCGGCAAGATCCGTCCTGCTGTCGTGGTGATCAAATCGCTGGCCTCGGCAATTTCCATCGGGTCAGGGGCGAGCGTGGGCCGCGAAGGTCCTATCATCCAGATCGGGTCGGGGATTGGGTCGGTACTGGGTCAGATGTTCAATCTGCGGTCTTGGCAGGTCATCACGCTGGTGGCCGCAGGCGCAGGCGCAGGCATTGCCGCGACGTTCAACACGCCGCTTGGCGCTGTGATGTTTGCAATCGAATTGATGCTGCCCGAGTTTTCTGCGCGGACCCTGTTGCCGGTCGTTCTGGCCACTGGCACCGCGACATATGTGGGGCGCTTTGCCTTTGGTCTCGAACCGGCATTTCTGGTCGGCGCCTATGAACGCCCCGATCTATTTGTTCCGCTCTCGGCTGATATGCTGCCGCTCTACCTTGCTTTCGGGGCGCTGGCGGGGGTTGCGGCCACTGTTTTCGTCAAGGGGCTCTACCGTATGGAAGACGCCTTTGATGACTGGAAAATCAATCCCTACCTCAAGAACATCGCCGCGATGGGGTTCCTTGGGGTGCTGATGTATGTGCTGTTCCAGACCACTGGCATGTATCACACCGCATCGGTCGGCTATGATACCATTCAAGCGATCCTGACGGGGCAGATCAGCGGGGCGTGGTTCCTGTTGATGTTGTTCTTCCTCAAGATGTTGGCGACCTCGGTTTCCTTGTCGGGCGGCGCTTCGGGTGGGGTGTTTTCGCCCTCGCTATTTCTTGGGGCGACGCTGGGCGGGGCCTTTGGCGCCATGCTCGATTTCTTCTTTCCCTACCTTGGGTTCAGCCCGATCGTCTTTGGCCTGATCGGGATGGCGACGATTGTCGGCGGATCGACTGGGGCGACGATGACCTCGATCATGATGATTTTCGAAATGACGGGCGATTATTCGATCACCGTTGCCGCGATCATCGCCGTGGTTTGCGCGGTCGGGGTGCGGACCTATCTGTCGCCCAATGACATCTACACCACCAAGCTGGTGCGGCGCGGGCATCACATCCCGCGTGACCGGCGGTCTCATATGTTCCCGATCCGGCTTGCCCGCGATGTGATGGAACCTGTTGTGGCAACGCTGGATCGTGCGCAGGTCGAATGCCCGACCGAAGTCGCGCGTCAACCTTCTGGCCAGCGCGCCCATGCGCTGGTGACCGAAGGCAACCGCATCGTCGGCATTGTCGAGGTCGATCCCGCACACCCGACCCAAGCAATCGGTGTGATGATAGAGGGCCCCTTTGCCCTGAGCCTGCCGACAGGTTTTGTCCAGCAGATGATGGAACGTATGGCCAACCACGGCCAACACGCGGTTCTGGTCCTGTCGGACAAGAAAAAGCCGCGGCCTGAAAATGTATTGGGTGTTGTGACCCGCACGGCGCTGGCCGATAGCGTGATCGCCGATTTCCGGCGCTAAGCGGGGCTAGTCCCAGCGGTCGATATCGGGGTTGGTCAGGGTCAACCACGGCACATGCCGCGACGGATCATAGACCGACACGCTGGGCGGGGTGAACTGCGGGTTGGCGAATGCGCCGGCCTGAACCGCGATCATATCCGGCACGTCTGAATTGGTATACCAAACCGTCACGCCGCAGGTCGGGCAGAAGTGCTGGGTAATGGCGCTGCCTTCGTCCCCGATGCGGGTATAGGCGGTAGATGTGCCCGAGGTCGTGACCTGCGCCGCGTCATAGCGAGCATTCCATGAAAACGCGCTGCCGGAATGGCGCTTGCATTCGTTACAGTGACACACGCTCGTCCGCACCGGCGGGCCTTCGCAGGAGGCCTGCAATTGCCCACAGGTGCAGCGCGCGATATCAGGCATCGGCCTGCTCGACCGCGACTTTGGACGGATAGAACGCCAGATGACCGGCAATCGCCTCTAGCCCCTGTTTCGGGGTCTCATAGGACCAGGCTGCGTCCTTGATCGGGCCGCTTTTGGCGATGATCGTGAAATAGCTGGCCGCGCCTTTGTAAGGGCAGGTCGATGTCGTGTCCGACGCATCCAGAAACGCCATGGCGATATCGGCGCGGGGGAAATAGATCACAGGCGGATAGTCGCCTTCGATCAGTTCCAGTGCATTGTTGGTTTCACCCAATATCGCCCCACCTGCGCGGATCACCCATGTGCCGCCTGCGGGCCGGATCTTGATATGGTCGGACATGGCACTTCCTTTCGCGCTGCGGAACAGCGTC
>Ga0102812_10002376_pt1 | contig 12727 bp, 13 predicted proteins | sample ColrivemetaGS713_FD_79334 | JGI IMG/M metagenome (GOLD analysis project Ga0102812, IMG submission 79334) | Estuarine microbial communities from the Columbia River estuary - Flood tide ETM metaG S.713 | ecosystem: Environmental > Aquatic > Marine > Intertidal zone > Estuary | place: USA... | reverse complement strand
GTGATCATTGCCGGCCTTTATTTTGGTATCGAACGCTGGGAATGGGCCATTTTAACAGGCTGCATTACACTAGTCATCGCCGCCGAAGCGTTGAATACCGCAATTGAATTCCTGACGGACCTGGCTTCTCCCGAGTATCACCCGTTGGCCGGAAAAGCCAAAGATACTGCCGCAGCCGCCGTCCTCTTCTGTGCCATCGGCGCAGTAGTGATAGGAATCATTGTTTTTTGGCCCTATTTGACATGAGGCTTACCTTTTTATATTCCTAAAAGGAAAAAATGACTGGGCAAGCCTCAAGGTACAAAGTACTTAGTAGAGGGTAGAGGGATTCGTGGATTCCTAAAAAGGATGCGATACCAAATACGATCTACTATTTACCAAATACAATAAGATTAGCAACTACACCTGTCGCGAAGTGGAATCAATACGCCCTCCACTTTGAGACAGGTAGTCTACAACCAAATCAACATGCGTTTACTCATCGCAGGATTCCTGCTATTCCCTTTATTACTGAATGCCCAATTTCAGCTTGGCTGGCGCACCGATACCTACGCAGGCATCAACAGCGCCCTCGTCAACCCCGCCTCTCCCGGGCGAACACCCTACAGCTGGGACCTCAACCTGGGAGAAGTGAGCACCTTTTTAGCCAACAATTACAGTTATTTGCGCGAAACGAGTATCACGGAATTGTTACGCAACCGGGACAAGAACATTGATGTGTATTTTGCGCAAGATTTACCAGCTGACATCAACCCAAGCAATCCAGGCGACGGCGTGCTGGTCTACGATTACTTTCATAACAGCAGTTATTACGGTCAGCAACTCAACAGTATCCTCGGCCCGAGCTTTTCGGTCAAAGTAGCACCGCAAACGCGAATTGGCATCTTCACCCGCTGGCAGACGCTCTTCAGCGCCAAAGGCATTGACGAAGATTTGGGCTATTACCAGTGGTATGACATCCCCACTCAGCAAAATTTCACGCTGGACAAATTCCGGGGGGCGGCGGCTTCCTGGGCGGAGGTGGGCCTCAATATCAGCCAGGGTATCTTTACCGATAATGGAGAATTGTTACTGGGGCTTTCCGTCCGTCGCTTGTGGGGCCAACGCGCTGCTTACATTATCAGCGAAGAGGATTTTAGCCTCAGCAAATTGCCCAATACCATCGGCCTGGAAGGGACGGATTTTAGCCTGGAGGCAGGCTTCACCAGCAACGCCGGCAACGACGACTTTACCGATAGCCCTGGCCGCGGCTGGGCTGCTGATCTGGGGGTACTCTATCGCATCGACCTGGGTGACGACTTCTACCGCTGGGAATTTGGCGCTGCTATTTTAGACATCGGCGGTTTGCTTTTCAAAGAGAGTGAATTACATCGCTTCAACAGCAGCCAGCTGGCCACCACCTTTACTGACAGTTACAACAACCTTGATACCGAGCAAGGTTTCGCCCAGGCTGCCTCCCAGCTCAGCGAGGATATTTTTGATGACAACAGCATCTCCCGGGTCGGCAATGAATTTAACCTGCGCCTGCCCACCACCCTTAGTTTGCAAGCCACTTATGCCTTTACCGAATGGGCCAAAGTAGAGGCCAATATACTTGCCGGTATTGCCCCTAGGGGTGCCAGCCTTACCCGCAACACCACCATCGCACTCACGCCCCGTATTGATCGCTACTGGTGGGGTATTGGCATGCCCGTTTCGCTGTACGCAATGAACGACCTGCGTGTTGGCCTAGCTGCTCGTTTAGGTCCGTTGTTTATCGGTACCGACCAACTGGGCGCCTTCACGAAGTCCAAACAACTCAGTGGCGGCGACTTTTTCGTAGGCGTCAAGTTTTTCCCGCTGGGGCTCAATCGCAATGGGGGCAAAAACAACAAAAAGCGTGGCGGTCGCCGCGGTGGCGGTAAGGAGGTGGAGTGTTATAAGTTTTAGTATATTTTATGGAAAAAGCAATTAGTTTCGATCCAGGTAACCCGCGCTTCAGGCTTCGCCTTGCGCGTTTACGGACATCGCTCCAGGTTGCGCGGGCTTCAGTCCGCTTTTACAAGGGCAGAACCATGCGAACTAAAGCCCGCGAAACCTAGCGCATCGCGCATCTTAGTCTCTCGACCAGCAAGCAGCAGAACAACCTCAATAATAAGGGCCATGCCCATTCGTGGCGTTGCTGCGCAAACGCCACTCGGCACCAGGCCAGTGGTCACTATCGCTCCCATCCATCGTTGGCCTGCGCACTGCGATAGGATTAGGTCCTCCCTATAACCCTACACATCGGTATAGAAACAGGTATAGAAAAAAATCCTTTCAACGTCTTTTCAGGCCACGGCCCAGCTATGTCCTCCGCTTGGGCGGAGGAGAAGTGCTCGTTGCCAGAACTTAAGAGAATTGGGTGCTGCCAAAAATTGGGATGTTTTTTTTGCAAAAAAAAGAACAAACACAAGTATCTGTTTATCAGTGGTTAATATTAGTATCAGGAACTTTTTTATTTCCCCGCGCCTTACTACGCAAAAAGACTGCGCAGCAAGGCGTGCTTCTTTGTGGTGTTCAAAGGAACAAACAAATACAATTGACATAGAAACATCCGGGCAGTGATGCAAAACCGTTACTTCGAATCACAATCAAACTATACGGCTGCAATTTTTCTCCCGGATTAATTATTACTGAGGCAGTGAGGTCTGCGGATACTTCGTTGTCACGCCGGTGTTGTGGGTATCGAATCCCACCGGGGCACCGCACGGATGCATTCGAAAGAATGATGCCGTTGGCCCCGTAGTTTAAGTAGTAAAACGTCGGAAAAAAAACCGCTTCCATTTTTCTCCTCAGTATTTTCTCATTAGAACACTTAGTGCTCTCCTAAATGAAGTGACATGAAATTTAACAAACGAAAAACGCGCGCTCCTTTTTCTACGGGTATTATTGCAGGTAAAACCACTGCTGCCGCAGGTCGGTACACACCCGAGCAGGCACTGCGTCGGGTGACCATGGCCAACCTGCTTTGGGAAAGTACCTACTACCAGTCTGCGGATACCATCATGGCTCGTATCGAAGAACTTATCCCAAAAGTAACGTCTGAGGTGATTGTTGAACTTGCGTTAGAAACGCGTTTCGAGCAGCGCCTACGGCATACGCCGCTTTATCTGGCCTTGCAGCTTTTTAAGCATCATGGCAGTGCAGGTGTTGCCGATTTATTGGCTAAAATCTGTACCCGCCCCGATATGACGATGGATACCCTGGCGATGTTGCCACTGGTTTTGGAACGCAAATCCTTAAAGCCGATCCCCAAGTGTATCAAGAAAGGTCTGGCGCAGGCTTTCGATCAGTACGATGCTTACCAGATTGCCAAGTACAAGCGTGCCACGCACAATCTTAGCCTGGTAGATGTGGTCAACCTTGTGCACCCGGTACCTACGCAAACCAATGCAGCGGCACTGCAAGATTTGGTCAGCAACCAACTGACGGCCGCCGATACCTGGGAGAGTAACCTCTCTGCTGGCGAAGACAAGGCTGCAACTTTCACCCGCTTGTTGGAAGAAAACAAACTGGGTGCCTTGGCCCTGCTGCGCAACCTGCGCGGCATGACCGAAGCTGGCGTTAGCCGTCAGTTGATTACTCAGGCATTGACAAAGGCCAACTCCAAGTGGTTGACACCCTTGAACTTTCTGGCGGCTCAGCGCTATGCACCCCAGTTTTCTGCACAGCTGGAAGACCTGATGGCGCGTAGCTATGCGACCCGTAAAATTCCAGGTACGACGATCCTCGCAGTAGACGTATCCGGTAGCATGGGCGCACTGACGAGCACTGGTAGCAAGTTCTCTCGTATGGACCTTGCCTTTGCCCTCGCCGCACTGGCCGGCTATATGTTCGAGGATGTGATGCTGGTCTTCACGGCGGGTAGCGACGGCTATCGCAAAGGTGCCCACGTGCTGTGGAACAACAGCAAAGGCTTTGGCATCTTCAACGATCAGCGTGCCATCAGTGCCAAAGTGGGCCTTGGTGGTATCTTCACCCACCAGTTGTGCGAGTGGTTGAAAGACGAAGGCCTGGCCGATCAAGCCGATCGCCTGGTCGTGATTTCTGATAGCCAGGATATTGATGCGGCGCACGGCAAGAAGGTTTTAGCGGATACCTCTCCCTACAAAACCTCCTACATCATTGATATCTCTACCCATACCCACGGCATCAAAACGGGCCGCTGGACCGCGGAGATCAACGGTTGGTCGGATCGCCTCTTCCACTATATTGCGGAGGTGGAGCAGGGGTAGGTTTGGGTGCGCTCAAATCCGAGAAAACCAACTACCCATACCTTTTCGCTATCTCATCAACAGCAGCAGCAAGTTTATGGTCTTTATCCGTGACCACATCTCCGGCATCGTGCGTATTCAAGCGAAAACTAACGGTATTGTAAACATTCGACCAGTTGGGGTGATGCTTTTGAGCCTCTGCTGCAAAAGCCACTTCCGTCATAAAGGCGAAAGCCTGGGTGAAATTATTGAATTTAAATTCGGCCTGTAATTCATTGTTTTTTTCTTTCCACATAAGACTTGTTTTTTTTAAGTGACGGGGAAAAAATAAATTTATTTTCTTTTGATTTCGCTTTTTGTGCTAAGACTAGGAATACTTGGACTAGACGTGCGCAAAAAGCAAAATCTTCAGAAAAAGAAAATAGATTTATTTCCGTCAAATTACTAAGACGTCGAGGCACACCTCTTTTTTTTAGCAATGAAGTAACTGTTCGACACCTTTATTCTCTCAACACTTAGTGAGGGAAAGATGTTGAATAGCTTTACTTTTGCAAAAATAACAACTCGTTATGGCCTTAACGGAATCCAATATGCTCCCGCTCGGGACAAAAGCTCCCGATTTTACCCTGCCCGATACCGTAAGTGGTAAAAACCTCAACTTGCAAGACATTGCTACCAGCCGGGGTACCGTCATTATGTTTTTGTGCAACCATTGCCCTTACGTGATCCACGTCAACGAAGAAATCGTACGGATCGCCAACGACTACCAGGCGAAAGGCGTCGGCTTCGTCGGCATCAGCTCCAACGACGTAGACAACTACCCCATGGACGGGCCCGAACTCATGAAGGAGCACGCCGAAACGGAAGGCTACAATTTCCCTTACCTCTACGACGAAAGCCAGGAGGTAGCCAAAGCCTACGATGCCGCCTGCACGCCCGATTTTTACATCTTCGACGGGGGCCAACAGCTCTATTATCGTGGCCGCATCGATAGCTCTCGGCCCAAGAATGATGATCCACTGAATGGGAAAGACCTGCGTCAGGCTTTGGACGATATGCTCGCCGACCAGCCAGCTCCCGAGAAGCAGTATCCCAGTGCAGGGTGCAATATTAAGTGGAAAAAATAACGAGTACGAGGTATTAGGTACTAAGTACTTCGTACCATTTACCTGATACCTAAAATAATCACTATTTTTGCCCACTGTGGAAACAAAAAACTTACAAACCGAAGACTGGGAAATGGATTTCGAATGGTTACGCATTCGCCATTTTCTAAAAGATCGCTTTCAGCGGGATGTTCTGCCCGATCTGAATGGGATTCTTTTTCTAATTGGCATCCAGGAACTGGGCCGCTGGCAGGAAAAGTTTAGCAAAGAAGAAAAACAAGACCTGATGCACATTGCTACTTGCCGCTTGATGAGCTATTACGGCTTCTACGAGTTTGCGGGGCGCGATGCCGATGGTTGGCCCCATTGGGAGATGGTTCGTAAAATTCCACCCAATAACCTTCGAGAACAAGAAATTCTTTTCAAGCAGGGGATTATCCGCTACTTCAAAGAATGGGAGGCGGAAACGGCCTCACTTAACGAAGACAACCAGTAGACTATATTCTAAATACGCATACGCATGATGACAAGACTTCTTTTCGCCCTGTTAATACTAGCTACGCTTAGCGGCTGTAACAACGATGGTAGCACTTACGCCCTCATTTCTACGGAGTTTGGGGACATGAAAGTAAAACTCTACAACAGTACCCCTCAGCACCGGGATAACTTCATCAAACTGGCCGAAGAAGGCTTCTACGATGGTACCTTGTTTCACCGCATTATTGAGGGCTTCATGATCCAGGGCGGTGACCCCGATAGCAAGACTGCTCCTGCTGGTCAATCCCTGGGAATGGGTGGCCCCGGCTATACCATTCCCGCCGAGATTGGTGCACTGCATTTGAAAGGCGCATTGGCTGCAGCCCGGACCAATAACCCCGAGAAAGCCAGCTCTGGCTCTCAGTTTTACATCGTCCACGGCAAGCCCGTAACAGATGCGGAGTTGGACAACATCGGGCAACGCGCTGGCAAGACCTACTCTGATGTACAACGCCAGCTTTACAAGGATTTGGGCGGTACCCCACAGCTCGATTTCGAGTACACCGTTTTCGGAGAAGTGGTCGAAGGCTTCGAAGTGATCGATGCTATCGCTACCGTCAGCACCAACCCCTCGGCTGGTAATCGCCCGCTTTCAGACGTCAAAATGACCGTAAAAATTCTGAACTAATGCAAAAGATCATTTTTTACCTGGCTGTATTTGCGCTCTTAGGCAGCTGCGCCCGCCCCATGGCAAATTTTTCGGTGCCTGCGGAAGACATCCCCGCAGCCAAGACCTTTACATTCAATAACGAAACCGAAAAAGCCCAAACTTATCTCTGGGATTTCGGCGACGGAAAAACCTCCACAGAGACCTCTCCTGAACATCGCTTTCTAAGCTCCGGAACTTATTCGGTAAAGCTTACGGCTACCGATGAGAAAGGAAAGACCGGAACCAAAGAGAAGAAAGTAACCGTCGTCGCGCCAGAACGTTGCCTGGTACTTATCCAGACACCAATGGGCGACATGCTGGCCGAAATATATGACCGTACGCCGTTGCACCAGGATAACTTTGTAAAAATGGTAGAGCAGGGGTATTATGACAGCCTGCTTTTCCACCGCGTCATTCAGGGTTTTATGCTACAAGGCGGTGATCCGGATAGCAAGAATGCAGCTCCAGGCAAGACGCTAGGATCTGGGGGCCCTGGCTATACGATCAAGGCAGAATTTGTGGATTCGCTTGCACACGTCAAAGGTGCTTTGGCCGCCGCTCGCACCAACAACCCACAGAAGCGGAGCTCTGGCTCCCAGTTTTACATTGTGCAGGGCAAGAGCGTCAGCGAGCAAGAGCTCAACAATAAAGAAGGTACTGCACGTTTTCGCTATCCTTCTTACGTGCGGGAAGAATACCTGAAAATGGGCGGAACACCTTTTCTCGATCAGGAGTACACTGTTTTTGGCCAGGTCATTGAAGGACTGGATGTTATTGATCGGATTGCGGCAGTAAATACGAATGCACAAAACCGTCCGCAGGAAGATGTTTGGATGGTGATTAAGCTTATTCGCTAACAGAGAGATAGAGATACTATGCAAGATAATATTATACTCGGTGTAGACATTGGAGGCACCGGCATCAAGGGCGGACTGATAAATGTAGAGACCGGTGAGATGGTTACCGAAAGGCATCGCCTCGATACACCACAACCCGCTACGCCCGAAGCGGTAGCGGCCACCTTTAAAGAATTGGTAGAATTCTTTAACTGGAAAGGACCGATTGGGGTTGGTTTTCCTGCTATCGTCAGCCATGGTGTAGCCCTGAGTGCTGCCAATATTGATCCTAGCTGGATCGGTGTGAACATTGCGGATTTACTTTGTAAATCTTCCGGTTGCCACGTTTATGTGCTCAATGATGCGGATGCCGCCGGAGTAGCATCCATGCGCTTTGGCGCAGGTAAGGGAGAGCAGGGCGTGGTGCTGATGCTTACGGTAGGTACGGGTATTGGATCGGCCTTGTTTATCGACGGAAAATTGGTGCCAAATACGGAATTAGGCCACCTGTTTCTGAAGAACAAAAAAGAGGTGGTAGAGAAACAGATCTCCAAAATAGCCCGCGCCGATAAAGAACTCAGCTGGACTCAATGGGGAAAGGGTTTCAATAAATATCTGCTGCATTTGCAGCGCTTGTTTTCGCCAGACCTCATTATCATTGGTGGCGGAGGCAGCAAAAGCTTTGATGAGTACAAAGATGCGCTGACGGTAGATTGCCGGGTAAAACCCGCTGGCTACCTCAATAAAGCAGGGTCAGTTGGAGCAGCCTACTACGCCTGGGAGCAGGAGCAGCTCTGATAAGATCAGGTTGGCAGGTCCTTTAAATTAGCAATCCCTCTCAGCTCTGCGGGCGAAATAGACTAATGAGTGCAAGTACTTCCGCATCGCTCCTTAAGGGAGGGTGCCAATCGAAAAGATAAGGGTGTTCAAGATAGTTTTCGGTCAAGACTTCCGCCAATTTGGCCAAACCTTCCTTTCGCTGGCCATTGCTAAACAAACAGGCGATGTAGCTGTATTCCAATTCGGCTTCATACAAAGTCTCATTGGCTTCTTCCAAGAGATTTAAAGCTTCTTGGGGACGCAGCATTTCGATATAGAACCACGCAATATCAAGCCACATCTGGCTATTGTCCGGGGCAAGGTCAAGCGCGGTGTCATAGGCTTTCTCCGCTTCTGAGAAGTCATTGGTCGCAAAAGCAGCTTCAGCTAAAGCCTGATAGTAATTCTCATCTTCATCATTCATGCGGATGGCCTTCTCGAAAAAACTCCTGGCAATGGACCATTTTTCCTGCGCCGCATAACACTCTCCTATTTTAAAAATCACCTCATCGTTATGAGGTTCAATACGGGCTGCTTGCTCCAGATACGCACGGGCAGTTTCGTGTTGGCTCATCTCGTGGTAACAACTTCCCATCCGCAACAACAGGTCACCATCGGTACCAAAGCGTTCGGCCATTTCATTGTACGTCTCCAGGGCTTTTTCCGGCTGGTGGGTTTCGAAAGACAGCTCGGCAAATTCCAGGTAGGCTTCTTCCAGATCAGGGTCGGTAATAAAAGCGTATTCGTAGGCTTCCAGCGCCTCTTCAAATTTACGTAGATAGACCAATGCTTGCCCCAGGTAATACCAGGCAAAGGCATTATAAGGGTCTTCATCGATGATTTTATGGTAAAGTGTACATGCCTCTTCATGCTTTCGGCAAAAGTCGGTACAGAGGCTTACCCGTTCCAATGCACGCTCATTGGTCCAGTCTGCTTCCAAGGCTGCTTTCAGCGCGTAAAACATGTGTTCGTATTGGCCTTGTCGCTCGTAGGCTATGGATTCCACCAGTAAAATCTCGCTAAGATCTTCCAAACTTGCTTGTAGTTTGTAAGGTGCCAGAAGCGCTAGCCCCGCTTGGGATTTTCCCGTTCGGATAAAGACTTCCGCCAAAAGGAGATTGAGCTCAAAGTCTCCCGGAGCAAGACTGAGCGCCTGTTCCAAAATCTCCAAGGCCTGGCTGTGTCGGTTGGTATAGATCAGTAACTGCGCCTGCTGAGCGTAAAAATCAGTAGAAAATCGGTATTGAGAGCAGGCTTGCCGAGCTACGGTGAGTGCTTTTTCAAAATGCTCCTCGTTCTGATAGTATTCAATCAGATCGTGGTAGGCCTCCATGTCTAAGAAAGCAGTGGCTTCACCTGTTTCGTAGGCGGTTACCAAATCCACGATCCTGGTATCCCAGTCATCTTTTCTTCGTCTGTTCATACGCTACTAACTATTTTATCCTAAATAGTAGTGTTCTCACCGTCTCCTTTATACGTGTGGAAACAGCTGGTTTGTTGCAAAACAAAGCAAAAAGAAGCGAATTCCTGGTAACAAGATACAAAAGTATTGTGGTTATCTTTTATTCCCCCTGCCCGACTGTTGGCGACGTTCCCGAATTTGGCGCAACAAATCTCTTTTGAATTCATTTTCCGCCTGTGGGAGGAGTACCAGTTTGGTAGCTGGAACTTTTGTTTTTACATCATTGTAAAACTTTCGCTTTAGCCGTAACAATGCTTCATCCAGCTCAAATCTGCGCTGGATCAACTGGTCGGCTTCTGTTTCCGTAGCGGGGCGGGACACCTCGGTGCGAAAGATTTTTTTAACGCTTCTTTTGCGGCTTCGTATTCATTGAATAGTTGCCAAAAGTGGGCTGCCTCCGCGCTGTTTAATTGCAAACGCTGGGTAATGTATGCTGCTCGCTGGGCCCGAATCTGATCGTTTTCCGGCACCCAGTCACCATCTTGTGCACGGGTGCTCAAGGTGAGTAGGGTAAAGCATAAAAGCAGGGCTAGTTTTTGCATTTTTTTAAATATTGTCTTCAAAAAGTTCCGAAACTTCTATTTCATTGAGCCAGTCATCGGCTTCCAGGTATTCCTCCAGGACTTGAGTACTGATGCCGTTGCCCGGTATCATTTCATTGGCTGCTTCGAACGCGGATGCGGCTAACAAACCTACCTCAAAATCATCGATATGATTCATCACGTAAGCGTTAAGATCTTCCGTAGCGATACCGCTCCAGTCGGGTTCGGCAGCCGCTATGGGAGAATTGTCAGAAGGTTGTGGATACCAATACCAGCAACCCAGCGCCAGTACGATGACGGCAGCTACGGCAATTCGCCAATAATCATTAAAGCGGACAACTTTTGCATGAGTAACCTTAGCGCTGGTGGTTGTTTTTAGCACTTCTTCAGTCAGTTGTTCCAGGTAACCGGCGGGAAGCTCCCACTCGGGGACTTTGCCCTGTTCGGCCAACAAGTGTTCCGCTTTTTGCTCGCGGAGTTCTTGTCTGATATTTTTTTGCTCTCTCATATTGTTTACTTAGTATTCGAGCTAAAATAAGTGATTCCAATTTGTTTTAAGGTTCAGCAAGAAAAAGAACACAACTTCCTTTTAGTCAGTCGCTTATCTTTTTTTTGCTAAACCCAAATTGGATCATCTTATTTTTTTACGCTCACTTACTCAAATGAGCTTCAATTTTCTTAACAGCGTGATGATAACTGGCTTTCAAAGCACCGACCGAAGTGGTAAAAATGTCAGCCATCTCCTGGTAGCTTTTTTCTTCAAAATACCGCAAACTGAAGACGGCCTTTTGCTTGGGTGGTAACTCGGCGATGGCCTGATCCAGGCGTTCCCTGACGTAAGCCCCATCCAGGTGCAATTCGGCACGTGCTTCCGGTATAACGTAGTCTTCGTTACCGGGGCTCACAAACAAACGGCGCTGTCTTTTTCGGCGTTCCAAAAAAGTGAGCGCTTCGTTCGTAGCAATTCTGTACAACCAGGTATACAGCTGGCTATTCCCCTGGAAGCGTTCTATGCCCCGATGGATTTTCACCAAAGCATTTTGCAGCACATCATTGGTATCTTCGTGGGTATGTACCATCCGTCGGATATGCTGATACAAACGATCCCCATAGGTATTCACCAGCAGCCGGAACCCTCGCTCTCGTAGCTTGGGCTCTTGCATAAGACGCAAAATTTCCTGATCGGTATCGGCTGACAGCAAGATTAACAGCTTTGAAAAGTTTTTATCATCATGATCTTACCTCTTAAAAGGTCTCCTGGTGGTTATACCACGGCCTTTGACTGTTTAGTGATCCTTTAGTTTAACGCTCGGAAAAGCTTTTTCCTTGTTTATTATTTTTAGCGATCAACTCATGCCATACGTTTTTCTCTCATGTATTCGTTTATTTTGCCGAACCCTATGTACTGGTACCAAAATAGTATAGCATGAACAAATTCTTTATTTTATTACTCCTCGGTGGTTTTTCCTTTTTCCAGCCGCTAGCTGGCCAGGATTACTACACCGCTTTCGTGGGATCTTTTGTCGAGGTCCGGCCTCAGGACTTTGCCAGGGTTCGCCCCTTGGGCTTTCTTTACGTGCAAATGGGGGAAGGCAATTTACAACAAGTCTTTCTGGGGCAATATCCCAAAGCAACCACTGCCGAAGAAGTAGTGGAAGCACTACGAACAGAAGGTTTTACCAATGCCCGGGCCCTTCCAGGGAGTTACGCACAAGGCATAGAAGTACCAGTTATTCAGATTGCTACCCGCTACGACAGTAAAACCGTCGACTGGCAAGACCTCAGCAGAGCTGGATCACTGAATGTATTGTTAGCCGATGGTGCGGTAAAAGTATTGACGGGTACTTTCCCCGATATAGAAACAGCCAAAGCCGAGCTACCCCGCATTCGTAGTCTTGGTTTTGAAGATGCCTTTATAAAAATGGTCAATAGTGGCCGTCTGCTGCCCGTAACGAATGTGGCTACCGGCATCAAAGAAGACCTTATCCCTCTGAACCTCTCGGAAGGAACACCGGCTTCAACAACCACTGCTCCTCGTTCTACCGTAACGCCAACCGTACAGCCAGAAGAGATGGACGTTTCAGATAGCGGGATTATCACCAAAAATCCGCCTTCCGTTCCTCGTCCCACCACCACGCCTCCGTCAACTCCTTCTGCGGCCCCGACCAATCGGCCGGTGGGAAGCACGGTAAGCGTAGTGAGCCCCGTTGTTGACCGGCCTACGCCACGCCTCCCGGAGATAAGGGGTAATGTGAAGCGTAATTCCGTCATTGAATTACAACGCGTCCTCAAAAACAGTGGTTTTTACCAGAGTGGCCTTGATGGTTATTACGGTTCTGGAACTACCCAGGCCTACGAACAGATGCGGACGCAGGATTTTACCGTAAGGAAATACCAGCAATTGATCCCTTTCTACCAAAACATCAATGCTACCCAAAAGCAGAACGCGCTGCAATTGGCCATTCGGGAATTGCCTTACGACCCCAATGCACCGCTGGTGATTGAGGGCGACCAAACGGCGATCGGACTAGCTTACCAGGC
>Ga0102812_10002371_pt1 | contig 12747 bp, 7 predicted proteins | sample ColrivemetaGS713_FD_79334 | JGI IMG/M metagenome (GOLD analysis project Ga0102812, IMG submission 79334) | Estuarine microbial communities from the Columbia River estuary - Flood tide ETM metaG S.713 | ecosystem: Environmental > Aquatic > Marine > Intertidal zone > Estuary | place: USA: Columbia... | reverse complement strand
ATTGCAAAGTCTTTAATTCCTCAACAAATAAAGTCAATTTCTCTATTGAAACATGGTCCATTACGACCACCTTGAACCAACGAGGGCTTAAGTGATTGTCAGGAATCAACCCAAACTTTTGCGTTATATGGTGATTAAGAAAATGCGCTCTGATGGTTACTATATTCGACCTGGGGTTTCGATAATACGCTACCTCCAATTGTTTCAATTGCTTGCATAACCATTCTGCTCGTTTTTGGAGTATTAGTATCTTTTCATACCAACCGAATGGTCCATTTTTTACTAAAATCATCCAAACAGCAATAGCATTTGCTCCTGATCTACTCCCTATCAAGGTAAAGTCCTCGCCCTCCACATAACTCGCTTCTTGCGTATTTACGTTGTTGATCAACCCTTTTCTAATTAGGAAGATCCCGGTGCCATAAGGAGATTGGGCCATTTTATGCGCATCGAGCGTAAATGACGTTATATCAGGATTTTGGAAAGTGAGTAAGCTATCCTCGTCGGTAAAAGGGGAATAAAACCCTCCATAAGCCCCATCCACGTGAAGCTTGAACTCGCATGACAATTTCTTCAAGGAGGAGGTCAATACTTCAATATCATCAACAGAACCAAACATGGTTGTCATCATATTACAGACAACGATGAAATATTTTTTACCCTCCTTTTTCGCGCGCTGTAATACCTCTTCAACTGCCGGACGGCTAATTGCTCTTGTTTCTTCATCAACCGCTATTTTATAAATAGCTAATGACAAGAGATTGGCTGCTTTATCCATGGAATAATGGCTATCCTCACTGCATACTATCGCTATCTCCTCCTGGTTGGCTGAAAATTTATTCTTAAAATAGTTTCTGTATATCCAGATAGCCTGGATATTTGCTTCGGTTCCTCCTGACGCTACGTAGCCATCTTGCTCTTCATAATTTCCTTTCAGGATATCGACTGCGCAGATTTCAATCAGCTCTTTTTCAATGGCGTGTGTCCCTGCAAAGAAGGGTTCAGATTTGCCCAAAGTATGGCACCCGATGTGATTGGGATTTTTGACCAGCGCATACATGAATGGCGCTTCTTTTAAGAAAGAGGCATCCTGATTGAATACTTTATCATCCAGATAAGAAGCAGGCACGCCAAGTGCTCCTTCTCTATCATAATTGATATTTCGCTCTAGTGCATCAAACACTATTTTTTTAATTTGGTCCTGTGATTTTATCGTCCAGATTTTTGTCATCTCTCTTTTTTAAATAGCTATAAGCGTCTGTTTACGTGAAGTAAAGATCGCCAAAAAAAGGAGTAGAACAAGCTGAGGTAAGTGAACCTTTACTTTTGTCTTGATATGTTTAGGGGGTGGTTTTCTTTTCTTTCCCGTAAATATTCATCACCATACCTGCAATGATGAGGATAATGCCCAGCATGGGTAACAAGGCGTATCCTTCCCCAAAAAAGAGGTAGCCCATGATGAGTGCGTAGACCAGTTCCATGTATTTGAAGGGAGCCAAAACACTGGCTTCTGAATATTTAAAGGCTTTGGTCATGAAGACCTGGCCAAACAGGCCAAAGATGCCAATCCCAATCACAGAGGGCCACTCTTGAGGCAAGGGGAAACGCCAGTAGGAGACAAAACAAAGCCCCACCAGCATACAGACAACCATGAAATAATTGATGATTGTCAGGAAGTGTTCTTTGTCACTGAGGTAACGAATGAGTACGAATACCATCCCGAGAAAGAAGGCGGAAGTGAGCACCAGGCCCAGACTGAGATAATCGATTCTGAGATCGAACCCTTTGATGACAATTACACCAGAGAAAGCGACGACAAAACTTAGCCATTGCAAAGTACTGACTCGCTCTTTGAGGTAAAACCACGCTAAGACGGCTCCAAAGATGGGCCCTAAATAACGGATGGACACCGCTGACCCCAAGGGGATACGCTGGAGCCCCATAAAGAAGGTTGCTAAAGAAACGACGCCTACCACGGACCGCGCGAGCAATAACTTTGGGTTATTGCCCACCAAACTTATCCGCCGATAAAGCATGTAGGGAAAAATAAAAACAAAAGAGCCAAATGCCCGCAAAAATACGACCTGCAAGGGATGCATTCCCGAGAGATCCTTGGCCATCGCATTCATGACAGCAAAGGAGAGGGTAGCAATAAGGATATAGACAATTCCCTTGGAGATAGCTTTCGGTTTTATGGGAATAGATGTACGAAACCAATGGATAGGGGATGATCTTTGCAAAAGTCATCCCCTATTCATTCAGCAAGCACTAAGGAAAGAGATTAATCATCAAAATCCTCTACTGGCTCATCGGCAATCTCATCACCGAGATCATCCGTTAGCTCTTCTGTTTCTCCCAAATCATTGTCATCATTGGAGTTGAAATCATCGAGGAAGTCGAGATCATCGTATTTGTCTGCGTACTTTTCTCTCGCTTTCGCTTTCAGTACACCATCGTCATCGTAGTCATCATCTTCTTCGATGATATTACTGGCCCGCACGGGCGTCATGCGAATGAGGTAATAATAATCTTCCGTTTCGAAGGGCAACCCCATCTTACGCTGGCCATCTCTGTTGACAAACGAGATCAAGTGTTGACTAAACCCCCGTGGATATACCAATTTGATTTGTTCGATTACTTCCGGTGGAAGTTTTTCGTAATCCTTAATCACTTTTGGCTTGCTCATGCTCTAAAACTTTATTTATAAATTCCAAGGTGTAAAATACGTCCTCCTGTTTGATTTACCGGGCTTACGCTTTTGCCAATGACAATGCCATCCGCAGGTGCGTGATAATCTTTGATTTTCGTGCCAAATATATCTCTAATTGTTGCAATTAGCTGCCCTTTCTTTATTTCTTCCCGCAAATCTACCCAAACGGTAAGTAATCCGCCCACATCGGTATAAATCCAAAAGGAAGAATTGCACAAGACCGTAGGCTTGGCTGGTGCTTCTATCTCGTCGTCCACCATTTTCAGGTGGCAAAGAACATTATGAATACCCGTAATACCACTACGAATCAACCGTTTCTGGAAAGTATTGGGATTGCCCACTTCCAGGGTTATTGCGGGAATACCGCTTTCGGCCATTGCTCCGCGCAAGGTACCATCCGAAGCTGGATTATGCACAATAATATCTGCATTTTGCAACAATGCCAACTCTCTCACCACTGGATGATCCATATTGGCACGAATATAATAAGAATTGACTCTTCCCTGGCTTGCGGTATGTAAATCAAGTAAATAATCGAAATGTTTTACCAAACGATCAATAAATCGATAAGCATAAACCTCACTTACGTTGCCCCCTTCTTTGCCTGGCATGATATGATTGAGGTCTACACCATCACTAAACCGGCGGCTCCTGCGTATGAAAGAGGGCACATTAACGACCGGCACTCCAACGATGGTGCCTCTTAGTTCATCTATCTCAACTTCGTTAAACAGACGTTGAATCACCGGAATACCATTCAATTCATTGCCATGAATCGCGGCGGTGAGCCCCAGTACGGGCCCATCTTCCATCCCGCGAGCAACCATCACTGGAATACAAATGGGGTTGGCAAAACCATCAGAGATGATTTTTAACCAGTAATTGCGCTTGGTACCCCTGGGAGTATCTTCCGGATCAAAATCCAGGATCATTGGCAGGCCATTCTGCGTAGTGGGCATCAGCATATTTAAATATTTTATCTATTGTCGGTTGAATAACGGGGCGACCCGTCTGTTGTTCAGCTTGCGGAAAGCCCCCAATACTAAGGGTGTTGATTTCCGAAAGCACTCGTTTCCCATCATCATCTACCAGGGTATCGGCGCCGTAGATCAGGATGCCGGATTGTTGGAGTTTGGGGTTTATTTGAGCAATGATAGCTTCTTCCTCGGGAGTTGCCGTGGCAGATACCGATGTGCCTCCCTGAGCCACATTACACAACCAGGAATCCGGCGCAGGTAGCCGCAGCGAAGCAGCCATAATCTGCCCTCCTACCACGAGGATTCTTTTGTCGCCCTGGTTGACATTTTTCAGGAATTTCATGCCCAGCATACCGTCTGTTTGGAGAATATCCTCAATTTCCTTCAGGTAGGTCGCGGTGTCGTGCAAGGTTGTTCCATCATCCAGGGTATTGCCATCAATTTTCAGAAGGCCGCGGCCACCGTATTCCCGTAAGGGTTTCAGGACAATTGGAAAGTTGCTAGCGAAATCCAACACTTCCGTAGTAGAACGACACAATTGCATCGGCGGACAGACCTCCGGAAAATTCAGTAAAAATTGCTTGGTGCTGGTTTCCACCACTCCTTGGGGGTGATTCACGATGGCTTTTCCTTCCAAAATATTTGCCAACCAACCCAGGAATTCATCACTTATAGGGCGGGGCAGCCGCAGGAAAATGAGGTCATAATCCTTGGGATTCACCACTCGCAGTGCTTGCGTGAGGTAATCGCCTCCTTCGGTGTAGGCAAAATCCGGCGTAACAGCAGCAACCTGCAACTGGTCCCCCTTCTGCTCCTTAAAAAAAGTATCGTTACCCGTCCAGCCCCTCGTCGCAATGTCGATCTGCGCACAACGGGGGTGCTTACACATTTGCCGCAGCAATGCGTAGATAGAATTTTCGGCGCTATGCCCCCGGTGATCCGTCAGGACTAGTACCCTATACTTTGCCTTTATCATATCATAATTTCATCCAGCAGCGTCGGGTCATCGTTTAAAGACTTGAAAAGACGCATGCGAAATTTCCCTTTACTGTTGTAAAGATTTTTACACATTTTATCAATGGCGATGGTAGACAGTACCGTTTGGATATACGCCTCCACAAGGTCATCAAGGCCAAGCCCTAATTTATTAAAATCCCTCCGGTCCATCAACATCAAACGATTGGTATCTGAACCCCATTCATTTTCAGCGTGCTTGATGGAAAGGTTGGTACCCAGCATACTCCATGAATCGCTGCCTGAAGTGATCTGATCCGCGAGGGGTTCTGCTGCCCGGCGCGAATATACGCACAGTGGCTTGATACCGTTTTTGGTACTGCTGACCATTAGACGAAGATCCGTTACATAAGTTTCGCCTTTGGCGGTAGGAATAGTACCAACATGATAAAACTTTCCTGCACTACTGGTAGAGCTCCAGTTGTAGTTGCCAATCAAGCTTTGTACGATGAAGCGCTGGTATTCCATCTCCAGCTCCATAAAATTATCCAGCTCCTTCTCACTAATGATCGTATAAACCCCCTGTCCGGCATTGCTGTAAGGAATCTTAATCACCGCTTGCCCGCCCAGTTTTTGCACCCAGAGGGGGATTTCTTCCCGGCTCACATCCCAGATGGTTTCCGGAATATTGATCTTCAGGCCGTGGGCATGGAGTTCGGTGTTGTAAATATCGTAAGCTTTGGCAGCCACCATCTTGTTCCGTCCTCCAGCCAGACAAGCCACGATGGGATTGAGTAGTTTGGTTTTACACTGTAACGGAATCCGGTTCCAGGGCTTTTGAGTAACGTAGCGGAAAGCCGCCCGCAGCTTCACCCATTCGCCCTCGTGTTTCACGTAGACCCAGTCGTTGTCAATTTTCACGTGGTGGTTATCTTCTCCCTTATAGTAAGGGATCAGCAAAACCTCTTCCTGCATCACATCCGCAATGACGGCTGCGTAGCCAGAGGTTTCCATGTAGTTTTTGTCGTAGATGAGGCCAAGTCTCCCCTCCTTCCCTTCTTTTTTCTTTTTCAAAAGGGGCTTAAAGGTACGTTCGATCAACAAACGATAGGAACCATCTTCCTTGTTGTCATCCAAAAGCGGCATGGATTTCTGGCCCGATGGGCAAGAGTTGTTCTCCAGGATAACCATCTGGCGTTTTCCGGTGGCAGAGGTGGCGTTAATCAAGTCTGCTCCGCTCCACAAAAAATATTTGCACTCATAGTTCAGCACCTCTTCCAGCTTTGTTCGGTTCACCATGGGGTGAAGGTGGCAATAGCGAGAGATGATCCGATCTTTGGAGAGATTCAGAAAAAAACTTACCATCGGGTGAATGGTAGCATTCAGGGCTTTGGGGTACCAATGGTTCTCACTCCGGAAGCTTCCAGGTTGGATAGGTTCTATGTTGGATGGATGTTCGATGATACTGCTTTTTTGTTGGAATCAGGGTAATCCGAAATTCCCCGCAAATATGTTTGCTTTATCCCAAGTATACTAATGAAAATAAAAAATCATTGGTATTTTTACTACATCTTTAAAATAATAACAACATGGACTTTGTGCTTCTCTCACAAGAAATACCCACAAATAAAATCAGGCAGCGCAATTAAGCGACTGCCTGATAAGTAAAGTTTGATACAAGTTTTAGATGGAGGGAGCTACCTAAAATTTAAAGGTACAACCACATACACTCATCTTACCTTCTACTACAGTTGTCCACTGACCATTCCAGGTTCCACCATAGGAAGCACAGATTGCTGGGCATTTCGCTTTTGCGTCATCATTGTTCCAAATAGGGCCAGCAAGAACATCCATGGTATACTCTGAAGATCCAGAAGGATTAGTTTCCATTTCCAGTTCTACTACACTCATCTCGCCTTGCACAACGGTCGTCCATTGTCCCGTAAATTTTGCCAAGTGAGCAGCAGCGATAGCAGGGCCGAGTTTCTGTGCTTCGTCATTATTCCGAAGAGGACCTGCGGGAATTGTTACTTTAAAGGTTGCCATGTTTTTTTTAAATTTTGAGTTTTAAATAATGTTGTTAAATCAATTGTCACAAATATGGGGGGCAATCCCGCGACAGCCCCCATCATTTCGGTTCAAAAAACCGTCAATTGGTTGCAGTGAGCAAAAAAAAGACTGTCAATCCGTTGCATGCATTGATCACAAAAAAGACACAATCAACTGAATAACAACTAATTGCTGGTTGCACTCGGCAGGATACCGAAAGCTTCCTGGAAAGACTTGGAAAAATGGTTGGGATTTTTGTATCCCACCTTCCAGGCTACTTCCGAAACGGTAAGGTCGGTGGTTTCCAATAGGGCTTTAGCCTTATTAAGGCGGTAGAAACGGATGAAATCGGAGGGAGAAGTATCACTCAGGGCTTTCATCTTACGAAAAAGCTGGGAGCGGCTCATGCCCATTTTCTGGCAAAGCTGGGGCAAGGCGAAATCTTCGTCGGCGTAGTTCGCCTCTACGATCTGCCGCACCTTCCGCATGAAGGCATCTTCCACCAAGATCGCGTCCTCGGTTTCTTGTAATGCGGCTGTATTTTCGCTGAACAGGTTTTTGGAGAAATACGCTACCATTCGTTGCTGGCGCTCTACCAGCATTTCCAGCCGGACGAGCAACTCCTCCTTATCGAAGGGCTTAGTGAGATAGGCATCGGCGCCGCGTTTCAAGCCGAAAATTTTGGATGTTGTATCGGCCTTGGCCGTCAGCAGAATGATGGGGATGTGGCTGGTACGTTCGTCGTTTTTCAAAGTGTCACACACCTCATAGCCATCTTTTTCGGGCATCATAACGTCGCTGACGATGAGATCAGGAATGCTCTCCAAGGCTTTTTCAATGCCAATTTTACCGTTGTAGGCCACATCCAACTGGTACAGCTCGGCCAGGCAAGATTTGAGGTAAACGACTACGTCGGGATTGTCTTCGATGATGAGCAAGCTGGGGGCTTCGGTCGTGGGAGATGGTGATTTGGCGGAAGAGAAATTGTCTGTTGGTGCGAAAGCTGAAGGCATCATCTCAACTTGAGGAGCATCTGCTTCGTCATTGGTAAACCGTACATCTGCCGTTTGTTTGATCGGCAACACGACGGTGAAAGTGGTTCCTTGGCCTGGTTCACTGTCCGCCGAAATATCCCCCCCCATGAGTTTCAATAGCTCCATCGTATGGGCGAGGCCAATGCCCGTGCCCTCGCCTGCTCGGGTGTGCGAGCCGTCTACCTGGTAAAAGCGGGCGAACACCAAAGGCAGATCTGCTTGAGGAATACCAATACCCGTATCCTGCACCTTGATATTCAGCTGTCCTTCGACCTCCTGCAACCGCACGGTGATCTCTCCGCCAGAAGGAGTAAACTTCACCGCATTGGAGATGAGGTTGGTCATCACTTGTTTGAGTTGTTCCGGATCAAAGTCCATGTCCAGTTTTTCAATGGTACTAAAAAAACGGAGGGCGAGGTTCTGGTTGTTGGCGAAAGTCTGGAACGACTCGGTGAGATAGCGCAGATAGGGAACGATATCACCGTGTTGGAGCTTGAGCTGGAACGATTTATTTTCCAGTTTGGAAAGGTCGAGCAATTGATTAATGAGGCGCAAGAGACTTTGACCATTGGTTTCGATGAGGCGGGTCCCTTCTTCCAGGTATTTGGAGGGATCATTCTTGATTTGTCCGGTCATACCAAGGATGACGGTCAAGGGAGTACGAAACTCATGCGTAAGATTGGTGTAGAGGCGGCTCTTGAAATGGTCTAAGTCCCGGAGGCGTGCAGCTTCCACTTGCTCCTGCTTTAGTTCATGCTGCAATCTCCAGCGTCGTCGTAGAAAATAGAGGATACCGAATACTATTCCGGCGAGCAACAGCGCGTAGCCGCCGTAGGCCCACCAAGTTTGCCACCAGGGCGGATGGATAAAGACCAACACCTTTAATTCGTTGGGGTGCCAGCGGCCATGGTTATCCTTGGCCTTCACCCGAAAAACATACTCGCCAGCGGGCAAACTGCTGAACCGGGTAAAGTTGAATCTCGACGGTGTAGACCAGACCTCCTCGTAGCCTTCCATTTGGTAACTGTACAGCACCTCGGTAGGATTTTGGTAATCGGTCAGCAAATACTTAAATGTAAAAGCCCGGTTATGGTGGTAAAGATGAATCACTGGTTGTGTCTGGAAATCACGCTGCTGAAGGGTTTGCTGCTGTTTTTCATCCACGTATTCAAAGGAACTGAGGACTACTCGTGCCGACGCGTTCTGCTGTTCCAAACCTTGCATCAATTCGCTAGGATAAAATGCGTTGATCCCCCGTAGTCCCCCAAAGTACATCCGCCCATCTCGGGCTTTAAAATAGGATTTGCGATTGAACTCGTTGTGCGACAAGCCATCTTCTTCGTAAAAATTGATAAATGTTTGGCTGGCAATATGGAAGCGAGACAGCCCATGATTGGTGCTGAGCCAAAGACAGGAATCGCCCTCAGAGAGCATCCCACATACAAAGTTGTTTGGCAAGCCCTCATCGGTGGTAAAATGTTCAACTTTCCGGTTTTCAACATCGTACCCAACGAGACCATTGTCCGTAGCCAGCCATATTTTACTGTCGGCTCCTTCTTCAATGGCGAGTATGCTGGAAAAGGAAACCCCCATTTCAGTGGAGCTAAGCCACGTTTCCTTCTTGGTTTTGGGGTCAAATAAGAGCAGCCGATCCAACTGATCGATGTAAAGGAGTCCAGTGTTTTTACCTATCTGCAAGCTATTTGTCGCGTAACCATTCTCTTTTCCCGGTAGTAGGGTCAGTACCTTTTCCCATTGTAGTTCCCCGGTGCTATTGTTAAGCGTATATAACTCACTCAAATAGGTCCACCAAGTGCGCCCCTCCCGGTCTTTTGCGAAGAAACCAAATTCTCCGTAATTCTCTGGCATCGAACCGGGGATAGCCTGAACGTCCCCCGTTTTGGGGTCCAGCAGCGTACCGTTGTTCAGCCAGAGGCCAGGTTGGTCGGCAAGGAGACTGGAAGGGAGTGGGAGCCAGCGCTGGCCATTTGGTGTAAAAAAAACAGCCTCTCCCTCGTGAGGGTTGAATTGGGCAATGCCGTGATAAAAAGCAGCATACATACTCCCATTTTCGTCTTCTGTCATGCCTCTAAAGCTGCAATTACCACTGCACACTTCGTTCGAACTGGCAAAATAATGCTCAAAGGCTGAAGCTTGCAGCGAGACTTTCAACAGCCCAAGTCGGGTGCAGAACCACGTGGTGCCACAGTCATCCTCGAAGCCGAACAGCATGTCATTGACGTTCGGCATGATGGTTTTCAGGGTGGGCGAAAAATCGAACAAGGTATCCTGCAAAGCATCGTAAAAAGACAACTTGCGATCAGGTCCGCACAACCAACTGCTGCCGTCCTGCAACGGCAAATGCGAACTTAAAAAGTAAGCATGATTGTCGATAAATCGGTTGGCAGGATGTGGTTCGACCTCAAGGGTCAAGGGGTCTATCGTAACCACCTCATGGTGCCACGTAAGCCTTGCTGCTTTGTCCATTATTGGGGAAGTCAGCAAAATGGAAAGCAATTTATTTTCTTGTAGACAGAGATCAACAATTCTAGCATCTTTCAAATGCGGTGCAACATTAATCTGTTTTGGAGGTTTCCCGGTGGATGATAAAAAATGAACGATCGGGGCATCATTACCAGGGAGTAGGAAAGGCGAAAAACAGTAGATTTTTTCAACAGATTCATAAAAACAGGATTTATGAAGAAGAAGCTTTTCAGGAAAAGAACTAAGAGTGAATTGATTATCCTCAAAAAACCAAACTTGGGAGGTTTCAGATTTTTCCTGACTTACCCGTAATACCAATCTATCCACCTCTTTTTCCTTGCCGGGGAGGGGATCAGCATGCCAATCTTCACCAGGACCAAAAGGTAAGGGAAAAGACTGCCAGGTACCCTCGAAGGTATTCAACAAGAACAGGTGTTCTTCCCCTAAAGTGACCAAAAAAGAATCGCTGTAAATAAGTCCACCCCGCAAGCCTTCGCCACTACCTGGCAGCTCGGTTGGTGGCCTGTATTGCTCAAAGCGGTGCCCATCAAAGCGGTGCAGCTTGTAATCATTGAACACCCAGATAAAGCCTTGTCGATCCTGGGTAATACCGTGGGTAAAGCTGCCAGACAGGCCATCAGCTGTGGTATAAAATTGAAAATCAGCCTCTTGGGCAGCCCCAAAAAAGACTAAAAAGCAATAGAAGGCAATATGTATAGCTCTGCCGATGGTCATCCAGGTTTGAATATGGGTCAATGCGAACAGATCTAGGTCTAAAAAATGATATCCACTTGGGACTAAGCCCACTGTTTGCTGGACATGACTGTCCTAAACAATTTGACTATCCACGTATTTACCACAAATATAGCGATAAATCTTAGGGAGTTAAGATAACGACAGCCAGTTAATATTACTAGCGTAGTAGTGGGCCTTCCCATTGCTATCTAACTACTTGTTTTAACCTTTTTCTTCCATTTCCAATTTTACCCTAACTTTAGGAGGTCTAATTTCTTTTTCTAACACCATTATTTCACTTGACTTAATATTGCATTATGACTAATCGCTTACTAATGCTCGTATTCTTGTTGATCGCGTCCCTTACCGCGGCTACTGCCCAGGAAGAGGTGAATAAGGACATCAACGACCTGATCCGCAAACACGGTCTGGACCAAAGCCAAGCGCTGGAAATTGCCGGCTGGATCACTGATGTCTACGGCCCGCGACTGACCGGCTCGCCGATGCTGGACAAAGCTACCGAATGGGCCCAAAATACCCTGACCGAATGGGGGATGGCCAACGTACACCTGGAAAGCTGGGGCCCTTTTGGACGCGGCTGGGAAATGACTCATTTTGAAATGCACGCTAACGGGCCCGGTTACTGGCCGGTCATTGCCTATCCCAAAGCCTGGTCCCCCTCGGTAAAGGGCACCGGCGAGGTCATCTACCTCCAGGCAACTAATGAGGAAGAGCTGGCCACTTACAAAGGAAAACTGAAAGGGAAGTTTGTGCTATTCGACACGACGCGTCAGGTAGAAGAACTGTTTGAGCCCGCCGCCAAAAGGCATGATGCCGAAAGCCTGTTGGAACTGGCAAACGCTCCAGAACCCACCCCACGCCCACGGCGCAATTTCCGTGATTTAAGTGGCTTTACTTTCAACCAGAAGATCTGGCAATTTCTTGCCGAAGAACAGCCGCTGGCGGTTTTGGACCGCAGCTACAAAGGCGACCTGGGTACCGTATTCGTATCCGGCGCTCGGACGGCCGAAGGTAGAGCACAAAATGTGGATCGGGAAGTAGTGCCGCAGTTTACCTTGGCGGTAGAACATTATAATCGAATTTTCCGAAATCTCCAGCGCGGTATTCCCGTAGAACTCAGTGTTGAATTGGAGGCTCGTTATACCAACCCAGACGAGATGGAGCACAACATCATCGCGGAGATTCCCGGAACGGATCTGAAGGACGAGGTGGTTATGTTTGGCGCTCACTATGACTCCTGGCATACCGGTACCGGCGCGACCGATAACGGCGCTGGCTCTACCGTAATGATGGAAGCCGCCCGCATTTTACTGGAAACGATTAAAGAAAGTGGTATCCAGCCCCGCCGTACCTTGCGTTTGGCACTATGGACGGGCGAGGAGCAAGGCTTGTTTGGATCCCGTGGCTACTCCCGAGAACATTTTGCGGAGTTTCCACCCGATAACAACACGCCACAAAGCTTGAAACCGGAGCAGGAAAAAATTTCTGCCTACTACAATCTGGACAACGGTACTGGTAAGATTCGGGGCGTTTATATGCAGGGGAACGCTGCCGTAGCGCCCATCTTCCGGGCCTGGTTGGAGCCCTTCAAATATTTGGATGCCAGCACGCTGAGTTTGTCCAATACCGGCGGTACGGATCACCTGGCCTTTGATGCCGTTGGTATTCCCGGCTTTCAGTTCATCCAGGAGCCCATGGCTTATTTTGCGCGTACCCACCACTCTAATATGGACAACCTGGATCACCTGGTAGAAGCCGATCTGGCCCAGGCGGCTACCATCAT
>Ga0102812_10002368_pt1 | contig 12753 bp, 12 predicted proteins | sample ColrivemetaGS713_FD_79334 | JGI IMG/M metagenome (GOLD analysis project Ga0102812, IMG submission 79334) | Estuarine microbial communities from the Columbia River estuary - Flood tide ETM metaG S.713 | ecosystem: Environmental > Aquatic > Marine > Intertidal zone > Estuary | place: USA... | reverse complement strand
TTTCGAACACTTCCTGTTATTTCATCTCTTTCAGTAGATCCTGAAAAATTACTTAAAGAAGAGCGAACTAAACTGCCTCTTGCGCTAATTGTATACCCTTCATTAGATGGTAATTTAATAGAAATATTTCCACCAGAAGTTTTTAATGCGCAGGTTGAAGTTATACTTTTAATATCACCGCTAATATTTCCACCGCTAGTTTTGCCATTAATTGTTCCAGCAACTGAATTCAAACGTAAATGACCACCACTTGTAGAAAATGTCAAATCACCTGAAACTTGATTTAATGTAATATGTCCACCTGAAGTAGACGCTTCTAATTGTCCTTCAAATTGATTCAACTCAATATGTCCGCCTGAGGTTTTTACGGTTAACATGCCTTCCATGTCTTCGCCGTTAATGTGTCCACCTGAAGTTTTAGCATCTATTACGCCTTCAACTCCCATTAAACCAATGTGGCCACCTGAAGTCTTTAACTCTGCGTTAATACTTCTTGGTGTATAAACGACGAAATGAATACTATAATTTTCATCCCAATTCATCATACTGAAGCCTTTATTACTTTTTGCAACAGCCATAATGGTATTTCCCATTTTTTGGATTACTACGCTATAATCGTCTAAATCCATTTCTTTTTGGGTGTAGCTTTTCCCATTTTTTCTAACAAACATTTCTACTCGAACAAAGTCATTACTTTCTTTGACCACATAAATATGTCCACCTGAAGTTGTCACTTCAATTCTAGGAGACTTCTCTGTAACATTAAATTTTTCAACTCTATACGGTGTGCCTAAATCTGGTTGAGATTCGGCTTTTACAGTAAACGTTGCTAAAAGTAATGCGATAAACGCAACAATTTTCATAATTTCTTTCCTTTTCATTTTGGTTTGTTTGCAACCTTACGAGACAAAAATAAAAAGGTTATAAAGCACAGTAATTAATGTACCTATACTCATCTTACCGAATAACCAATAGTGCTTTTTCCAAGAACTTGAATAAGACTTGAAATAATTGATTGAAGAAAATACCCAATTTCGGAACAACCCAAAGAAGCATATAAATCCCGGCTAGTACTTTAAGTGGTAATGCAATAAAAAAGATATTCGCGCTTGGCATTATTCGAGCAAATATGGCAAATGCCACATCCATTAAAAACAAAACAATGATAAAAGGTGCTGCTAATTGAATACCTATAACAAATATTTGAGTTGCCATTTTTACAAATTCTGGCCCAGCTGCACTATAATCTGCCGTACCCAAAGGAATAACATCAAAACTTTTTTTAAGTGCTCTAAGATAAGTTGCATCTCCTCCAATACTCAAAAAGATGATAATCCCTAATAAAATCATAATTTGACTAAAAATAGGATTCTGAGTTTGAGTAGTCGGGTCAATAATATTAGCAAATCCCAAACCTGTTTGAATAGATATAAATTGACCACCAAATTGAACTCCGGCAAAAACAATTTGTCCAGCTAAACCCATTGCAACCCCTATTAAGATTTCTCTAATTATGAGAATAATCAACTCTAAACTTGAAGTATCTAATGGAATAACTGCGCCATTTAATGGGACAACTGGCATTAATACAAGGGTTACCGCTAAAGCAAAAAACATTTTAATCCGTCCCGGAAATTGGGCAGATGCAAAAAATGGAGCCGTTGCAATTACACTTGCTACACGTACCATAATGATGAACGCAGTAACTAAAAAAGCGGGGTCTAGTAAATTAAGATTCATGCTTTGTTCTCAAATGAATCCAAAAAATAAATTCAATTGTTAGCTTTAATGCATTTCGCATTATTTTGCCAAGAGTGGGATAAAATCAAAAATTCGCTGCATAAATGCGATACCATATTGAAGCATATAGCCAAAAAAGAAAAACAGAATAATTACAATCACTACCATTTTTGGAACATAGCTTAATGTCATTTCCTGAATAGAAGTAGCAGCTTGAAAAACCGAAACAGTTAAACCAACTACAAGTGCGGTTATCAATAAAGGACCTGCTAAAACAACTGTGGCTGTTAGCATTTCCTGTATCCAATAAAGTCCAATTTCTGTATTCATACCAAAAACCTCAATTAAAACTTCTTACTAAGGAATCAACTAAAAGATACCAACCGTCTGTTAATACAAATATGAGAATTTTAAATGGCAACGAAACCAAGACCGGTGGTAAAAACATAACACCCATTGCTAAAAGAACCGAGGATACAACTAAGTCAATTACGAGGAAGGGCAAGTAAATTAAGAAGCCAATTTGAAATGCTATTCTAAGTTCAGATATAACAAAAGAAGGAACTACAACATAAAGCGGAAGTGTTTCTACCGTTCCTACAGATCGCAAATTAGCTAAATCCATAAATAAAAGAACATCTTTTTCACGCGTTTGCTTTAGCATAAATTCTTTTAATGGAACAGCACCTCGATCTAATGCCTCTTGCTGTGTTATTTGATTCTTAATATAGGGCTGAATCGCAACATCATTAATCCGATTAAACACGGGCATCATAATGTAAATAGTTAAAAAAAGAGCTAGCCCCACTAAAACCTGATTTGGTGGTGATGATTGTGTTCCCAAAGCTGTCCTCATAAAGAAAAAGACAATTACAATTCTTGTAAACGAGGTCATCATAGTTATAAAGGCAGGGCCGAAACTCAGAATGGTCAGTAATATTACGGTCTGAATGGCTATAGAATAATCTTCTTTGCCTTGAACGGGGGAAACGGATAGGTCAATTCTTGGAATGGATTGCGCAATCAATTCAGCGGCCCCTGAAAACAGAAAAGCAATTAGAAAAATGAACACTAATAGGAACTTTTTTACCATTTTATTTGGCCTTAACTCTCTGTTTCTTTTTTGAATAGCTTACTAAAAGCAGATGGTTCTGAAGTAGTAGACATCTCCGGTAAGCTAGTCCATTCTATTTCAGAAAGTGTTTTTAATACTGTTATTGACTGATGTGTAACACCAAGTATATAGACTTCCCCAGCAAATTTTACTGCTTTAATCGACTGACCGGGGCCTATAATTTGCTCGGCAAGTATACTGCCTTGAATTTGTTGTGGTGCTTTTGCTTTTTTACTCCAAAGCCATAAAACCGATATCAAAACAACTAAAACCAAAAAAACAGGTAAAGCATTTGAAAATAAATCAGGCTCTTTTTCTTCACGAGCAACCGTATCAGTAGTGCCTAAAATAATTCGTAATGAATCTAGTCGCTGTTGACTTTCAGCTGTAAGAGGTTCTTCCTGTTCTTTAGAATCAGTTTGCTGAAGGGCAATCAACCAAAGGACCAATAAAATTCCGGATAAAATTAGTATTGGCCGTAAAAAAGTTGATCCTATTTTCTGATTACCCTGGTTAAGCATTAACGAAGGCTTTCGATACGCTCTTTTGTTGAAACAAGATTGGTTATTCTAACGCCAAAATGTTCATCAATTACTACAACTTCACCTTCTGCAATTCGATGCCCATTAGCATAAATTTCTACGGGTTCACCTGCTAATTTGTCCAATTCAATAACTGAGCCTCGAACTAAGTGTAATACTTCACCTAATGGAAGTTCTTTACGACCTAATTCTACTGATATATCAAGTTCTACATCTTTTAGAATGTCTAGATTTCGTACTTCATGTTCACTTTTAACATCCGCAAATGGATTGAAATCTTCAAATTCAACAGACTTTCCAGTTACAGGGGCCATTCCTTTTGCACGTTCTCTTTCACGATCTTTTTGCGCAGGAGCTGGCTTTGCTTCGGGTGGAGTAGCCTGACGTGTTTGTGTAACTTGTTTTGGTGGAGGAGAAGACTCAAAAGCGGCTGCAATATCATCATCTGAAACCATTTCCTGAGTAGATGCCTTTTGTGCCGTTGGTTTTGGTTTTGCCTTTGGTGGTGGTGGCGGAGCTTGTTCTTCTTCAGAGCCCATAACAGCTTGAATCATGTCATCATCAGGCACTTCAAAAGCTAAAATCATAGCTAATTGAGGTTGTTCGTCACCGTCTATCGTAAATTTTCCGGTTACATCAATTTGGGCAATAAAGTAATCAGTTCCTGTTATTGAAGCTGCAATCTGTGCTGATTTTAATAGGTCAACCGTTCCTGGTTCAACAGGAACATCATCAGATTGAAGAGAAACCTGAACGGTTCCAAATAACTGCGAAGTAAATTCTTTAATTAAATCGCGAGTAATTTCATTTACTTCACGTTCTTCAACGCCAAGCATTGCATTTGACAATTGTGGAATCCAATTATCATCAAAAGCAATATAAATCATTGTTCCAAAAACCTGCTCTTTACAAGCAACAACGGCGGTACCTGTTTTCAACGCTTCAACGACCATTTCAGGGTCGGCAAAACTTGTAGCTGAAACCTCAACGTTTAATTTTTTTAATAAAATCGTTTTAAGAAAGCTTTCTATAGCCGGGAGTTGATTTTTTAAGCCCTGCTCAATTACGCGCGCTTCCATACCTATTCCTTATTCCTTGTTATCTTTATCTATAAAATCGAATACTTTAATGGCTTTGTGTCTTCTCATTTGGCCTGGAAAAGCTTTCATTTTCAAATGATTATTCACTAAGACATCAAGAGGTTGTTCAACTCGGCGATTCAATGTAATGGCATCACCGACTTGCATTTTGATTAAATCTTTGATGGTAATTTTGGTTTTACCTAATACTGCTTGAACTGGAACTTCTACCGTTTTCAAATGATCACGATAAATAGCTCTTTGTTCAGGTTCCAAATCATCTTTCCGCATCTGATTCGCATTACGGAATAATGAATTAGAAAGAGCTTTTTCTAATAAAGCATACGGATAGCATAAATTGAAAACAGCACGACTATCATAAATCGAAATTTGATAGAACACTACAATTGCTGGTTCCATCGCTGAGATAATCTGAATGTTTTCCGGGTTACTTTCATAAGAGTGTTGATAAACCGTAAGCTGCATATAGGGAGCCCATGCTTCCTGCAATTCAGAATAAACTCTATTCATAACTCGCGACATGACTTTTTCTTCAATATTGGTCATTTCGCGACGGAATGTCATCTCTTTACTTCTACCACCACTTTGTCTTTCAACCGAGAACACACAAAAACGTGGGTCAATTTCCATTACTGCTTCACCGCCCCATTCTTCAACTGTGAAAATGAATAGAGCACTTGGGGAGGCAATAGATTGCACAAACTCTGAATAGACTACCTGGTCTATTGTCAAAAATTGAATATCAACAATGGTCCGAAGCATATTAGTGAATGCTACCGACATATTTCTGGCAAACGTTTCATGCAGATTACGCAACGAGCGCATCTGTTCTTTACTTACCAGTTTAGGGTGTTTAAAGTCGTAATTTACTACTTCCTTTTTAGGAAGTACCACCATAGGGTCTTCAGAATCCGGTACATCGGCAAACTGATTAAGTAAAGCATCAACTTCGTTTTGCGACAGCAGTTTTGATGTCATATCTGCATTCCTGACTATTGCATCACATATTTTGTGAAGAAAATATTTCTTACCGCAGTTGTACCCATTACGGAATTAACAACTATGGCTAATTCCTGTTTAAGTGTAATTCGGGTATCAACTCGTTGTAGTTCATCCACCGTTTTTTGGCTTAAAACTGTATTTATGGCATCTTTTATAATAAACTCTTTTCTCTGCGCATTTTGCAAATCATTTTCATCTCGCATTTGAATACTTATTGAACATACTAAAAATCGCTGCCCTTTAGATTCAGCAGGGTTAATAGTTACATTTTCTATGGAATAAGTAACACCAAGACTAGGTGGATATCCATAAACCCATTCATAAATTGCTGGGTAATTTAATGCAACTATGGTGTATGCACCAATCATTTCAGCAATCAAAATAGCAGTAATCAGAAAAATATTGCCATAACTTTTAGACAATTTTCGTGGAATAGTAACAACAGGTATGTTGTCGCTATCGAAGGGCGATGGTTTTGATGATTTAGGTTTTTCGAATTTTTTAGCCATAACTCTTTTGAAATTAATTTACTGACTGCAATGGAATTGTGGGAACAATTGGAGTTCTTCGTTCACCTAGTCCAACTGATTGTCTGTATCTGATAAGAATTTCCACACGTCGATTTAAGGCTCTACTTGCCGGATCATCATTATTAGCAATCGGCTGGTATTCACCTGTACTACTCGACTTAAATTTCTCTGGTGGGAGATTCGTATTTTCCAATAAAAATAAAAGAACAGAAATTGCGCGTTCTGAGCCTAAATCCCAGTTTGAGCGAACTCTTCCGCTTCGAACAGGAATATTATCTGTATGGCCTTGAACTTCAACCTGTTCAATATCTTCATCGAACAGATACGTAATTTGTTTTAAAATATCTTGTGATTTGTCCAGTAATCGAAAGTCACCACTTAAAAAAGTTAGCGACTCTTTCAGAATAATACGATTACCACTCGGAAGTAAATCGATTTGAACTTGATCTTTTAAATCATTGTCTTCAATATATTTACTTAATTCCTCCCAACGTTCAACACGTTGCATACGTTCTGCAAGAGCATCTATAGGGATAACTGAACTTTCGTTTAAAATACCTTCTCCACCTTCAAAAACAGCTTTAATGGCTTTTAGCTTAGAGTCTTCTACACCAGGAGTCATGGCATAAAAAACAACAAAAAACACCATTAATAGGGTGATAAAATCTGAGTATGTGACTAACCAGCTTGAAGATCGGTCAACGCGCTTTCCCATTTTTCCCTTTGCTGATTTACCCAGTGGTTATACATTTTATCTTCCTGTTGCTGATTATAACTAGCACTACCAAACAATCTATTGTATTCCAGTTTTTCATCAGGAGTACAAAAACTCAGCATTTTCTTTTCTAAAATTCTGGGATTTTCACTGTTTGCTAAAGCTAATATTCCGGCACGAAGCATTTTCTTTTCATTAATTTCTTTTTCTGAAAACTCTTTGAGTTTTCCGGCCAAAGGCGCAAATATCAAGTTTGCAAATATTGTACCGTAAAATGTAGTTATTAAAGCAACTGATAAACCTGCACCAATTCCACTCGAATCGTCCAAATTTCTAAGCATCAAAATTAAACCTATTAATGTCCCAATCATCCCAAATGCGGGTGCATACGTGGCCATGGAATTTAGAATACGATAATTAACATCGTGTCTTTTTTCCATTTGCAAAATTTCGTCCCCTAATATGTGAATCAGATTATCCTCTGAAATCCCGTCAATTGCTAATTCCAATCCACCTTTTAAAAAGGGGTCGTCTATATATCTAATGTCTTCATCTAAAACTAATAAGCCGTTTCTTCTAGCTCTACGTGAAAAAATGGTAAACATCTCAATATGATGAAGTAAATCGATTTTTTTACCATTAAACGCTTTTTGAACCGATTTTTGAGTATTTAATAAATCATCCTGTGGATAGTTTACCAAACAAGCTGAAATAATTCCCCCTAAAACAATAATCATTGACGAAACACTAATAAACGACATCAACCCGCCTTCTATAAGAATAGAAAGTGTAATTAGAGCAAGACCTGCTGAAATTCCAATCGTTGTTGAGCGATCCATTAATTATTCGTTTTTTTTAGATTCATAGGAGTTTTAAAAAGAAACCTGCCGCTTTAGTGGCGGCAGGTGTTTACTTACGAATAAGCAAAATTTTAACCAATTGATAACATTACACTTAAAAGCATAATACCATGTCAATTAATTATGATATTAACGTTTTAACTGAGTTACCTCTGCTAATAACTGATCAGAAGTTGTAATTACACGAGCTGCTGATTGATATGCTCTTTGAGCTACAATCATTTCGGTAAATTCAACTGCTAAATCAACGTTTGATGATTCTAGGAAACCAGAACTGATTGTTGTATCAGGTAAGTTTTTCGCAGAACCGATAATTAAATCACCAGCTGTTGTATTAACTGAGAACAAGCCACTACCAACATGTACTAAAGCATTTTGGTTAGCAATAGAAGCAACACCTAATTGAGCTAAGTTTTTGCTACGGCCGTTGCTGAACGTACCAACAATCAAACCACTTGCATCAATGTAGAAATCACTTAAAGTACCTTGAGCATAACCATCTTGTTTTACGAAGTTAGCTGAAACAGCACCATCGAACTGAGTTAAACGACCAGAATTTGAATCGTCTAGATTCACATCAAAAGTCATTTCTTCAGCCATGTTGCCAGGATTGAATGTTAAACTTTCTAAGCCGTTTGCAGGAGTAACTAAATTACCTTCATCATCAAATTCGATTTGAAAAGTTGAGCTAGGAACTAGGTTCGCTCCAACTCTAATTTGTTCGTTATTCAAGAAACTAGAAGTAACTGTCCATTTATTAAAATCATCTTGAGTAAACTCTAATAGTAAAACGTGCGCTTCACCTTGTGAGTCATAAATGGTATTACTGATTAATGTAGATGCGGTTTCACCAGGAACTGATTCTGTAAATGAAGAGAAATTAATATTTCCCGTTGCTGCAGCATCCATTGCTAAAGTAAGGCTTAATGAGCTATCTCCAAGTTCATCTCCTTTTAGAACTATTTTACCATCTTGTAAGTATGCCGTTGCCTCACCAGCAAAAGCTGTATTTAATGTTGCAATTAATGAATCTAAAGTTGTTCCATCATTAGCAGCGCCATAAGTAAATGTCGAAGTAATAGCCGTACCATCTTTTGCAGTTCCCGAAATATTAATTATATCACCGTCAACTAGTGCTGTCGTTGCTTGATTCATTGTCGCTAAATCTTGTGAACCAACAGCTAATGCATTATCAGCATCTGTGAAAGCATTATTGTTACCAATAACACGAGCAGAACTAGTATTTGAACTCAAGTTACCAGCTAAGTTAACAGTAGTGGTTTTTTTAGGAGCAAAAATATCAGAGAAGTTTACACGGAGATTTTCTGCAGAACCACCATTAATTACAGTACCGTCTGCGTTGGCATTAAAACCACGAACATTCAAACCTGCATCGGTTACTAAAGCACCATCAGCATTGAATTTGAAGTTACCTGCACGTGTTACAAAATCAGAAACTCCGTCGTTTACCATGAAAAAACCATTACCTTGAATAGCCAAGTCAGTTTTTACATTTGTTGAGGAGATTGGACCTTGAGAAAAGTCGCGTGAAATTGAAGAAACGCGTGAACCTAAACCCACTTGATTGTACAAGCTTGGTGCAGAACCAAAACGAGCATCAGGTTTAGTTAAACTTTGAGAAACAAGTTCTGCGAAGTTTACTTGGCTAGCTTTGAAACCAGCTGTATTTACGTTTGCTATATTGTTACCGATGACGTCCATTTTGGTTTGGAAACCGCGCATCCCGCTAACACCGGCTGTTAAAGATCTCATTAAAGACATAAGATTACCTCTTAATTATTATTTGTTTTATGTGACGTAGGAGTTGTGCTATCAATCGATCAAGCACAATGGGCTCCCCTTGCGGGTCCAGCCCTGAAAAAAATGTTGTAATCAGTCGGATTACATCATTTTGTTGGTTAATACGGCGCTATCAATTTGGGTAAATACGCGATCGCGTAATTCCATTTGATCCACCGCAGTTATTACTGTCCTGTTTGGAATATTGACAACAAAAGCGTTATCTCCATCCAAGACAAGGGTTTCACGACTGCCTTTTGCAGCGGCTCGGTTAACAGCTTCATCAATTCTAACAAGATCTTGCTCATCAAGAAAGATGTTTCTGTCTTCTAAACGCTTCAAAGCATGGCCGGAAAACTGCAACGTCCGGTTTCCCTGCTGAACGCGCTCCAGAATATTGGCAAAACTCTCACCCGAGGGCGAAAGCGGAACCTGATTCGGAGTTTGTTTCGGCGTGGGTTGCACCGGCGCGATAGGATTCATCCTACCGGTCAGATGTCGTATATCCATACCTAGTATGTTAGTTAAAGTTGACTCTACCGTGCAAAATAAACGTTTTTTTGTTTATCATTTCGGGAAAATCACTATTCGGGTTTATTATGCCCCGATTTCTTCAACATCTCCAAGTCCTATGTAGGCTCCGTTAACCAAGAGTTGTACACCTGTTGGGGTATATTTTACTCGATCAACAGTTCCGTAAATGAACGTATTGGCTTGGACTTCGGCATCACCATCTTGAGCAGTTACGCGTACTGCGTAGTCGCCTGCCGGTAAACTTTTACCGTCGGTGGTTTTACCATCCCATTCCCAAGTGTGTTCACCAGGACCTTTATTTTCAAAGTTAACTGTACGAATAACATCACCATTTTCACTGATAATTTCGATGTGAACCTTATCCGCTGTTGAACCTAGATTATATCCAAATTCAGTCGGTTGGTCTCCATCAAAGCGAATTACTTCAGCGTATGCTTTCACTTTTTTACCAGGCAATGATGCTGCTAAGGTATTACTTAATCCGGCGCCAATAACTTCCTGTGAAGCTGCCATATTTTCAATGGAAGAATTCACATTAATTAATTGCTCAACCGAGTTAAATTGAGCTAACTGAGATGCAAATTGTGAGCTATCCATGGGATTAACAGGATCTTGATTTTGCAACTGGGTTACCAGCAAGCGCAAAAACTCATCCTTTCCCAAGTCGCTTCCGGGAGTTCCCTGAGCTCGATAAGCCGTAGAAGAATCGGAGCGTATTTGTGTTAGTGCATCCATACAGTTATTTTTTTTTCTGTCCAACTACTCTTTGCAGAGTACTTGTTTGTGGGTGTATTACGGGTTGTTAAACCGCAATCTCTTTATGATTCACTTGCTTCATTCAAGCCAGTGAGTTTTCCCAGTTCAATTTTGCCTTCACTTTGTTGAGATCTACTATTTTGTTGAGATCCCCCATCACGATCAGGGTTATTGAACTGAATTTCAACTTTCAATTCTAGACGTTGTTGAATATTGTCACGAATTTCATTCAAATGTTGTTGAATGACTCGGGTTAACTCAGGTGTTCCACCGTTAATTTGCAACTGAATAATACCTTCAGCACTTTTTCGAACGGCGATAGTCAGAGCTTCTCCCTCATCTGTAACTAAGCGATGTTTATGCCAAAACTTAGCATCTTTATTTAATTCATTCTGAGGGATATTTCGAATAAACTGAGCTACTTTTATTGGAAAATCTTTCCTAACAGGAGAAGAAAGATACACTTGTTCCGTAGTGTTATTTACTTCGTTTCCGTTAACCTGTAAACCGTTATTATCCAATCCATTATCAGCAAGCTGATCAGTGGTATTTATCATATCAGTATTCTCAGAAACGGTATTTTTTGCAACAGAATCAGCAGATGCTTTATTTGAGTCAACTCCTGTAGAAACTGTATCTTGCTTATCCGTTTTTAGAGTAAACGACTTCTTGTCTGAGTCTGAAACCTTGATGTTTTTTGAAGTTGAATTTGATCCATTTTGCAAATCTGAATTCTTACTCTTTCCAGAGAATAATTCACCAACTTCATTTTCAACTTGTTGACCATCAACAGATCCAAATTGCCCTGTTTTTTGATTCGTATCAAGTTCGGTAACAGGAACTTTTATATCCGTGTTAAATAAGCGCACTTGAGCTTGTACATCTTTTTTAGAATCACCAATTGAGTCAGTTTGTACTGACCGACCAAAATATCTGTTGTTTTTGATATGAGAAGGTTTGCTTTCTACTTCTTTTTCATCAGAAACTGGCAATTTATGACTAAAAACAACTTTTGGTAAATCCTCAACCGATTGTTTAATTGCATTTGTTTGCACATTAATTGGTTTAGCAATTGAGTTATCTAAAGCTACTTTTGGAGCATCTGTAGCTTTATCATGAGCATTATTCAACACGCCTGATACAGCTGCAGCAATTTCAGTTTCGGGACTGTTAATTTGTCCACTTTCTTTTAATTCAGCTTCAACTCTAATGGCACTATTTTCTTTTAGTGCCTGATGTATCTTTTCAGATTCTGATTTTGATTTTTTATCTAACGGCTTAGCAACTCCCGCTTGATTATCGATATCATTTTTCTGAACTTCACCCGAATAAGTAGTTGTATATTCAGAACTTACACCTTTATCAAAAACCGTCTCTTTTAATTCAGAAGTTTCTTTTTTCGATGATACTTGAGTCTTAGAAACAGAGGAATCAACTTTTTGACCTTGTTGTTTTTCTACTGGTTTACCAGTTATAATCTCATCTTTTTCACTTTTTTGCAGTGGCGCTGCTTCCGTTTTTATTTCACTAGTTACGGGTGAAACTTCTGGTTTAACTGAACTATTTCCGTTAAGCTTTGCACTAATTTCAGGCTTTTCTGCTTTTGCAGTATTCTGATTTACATCAACCGATATAGTTTCCTGAATTACTTTTGGACCTCCAATTTGGCTTGATGATTTTAGCGGAGTAGAATCACTTAGCTTGTCTTTTGAAAGTTCATTAGTCGCTCCGGTTGTTGGTTTTAAAACAGTTTTCTGTTCAGTAGCATCTGACTTTCCAAAAAGATTTGGTGTTTCGACTTTAGCGCTAGAAATTTCAGATTTTGATTCAGCTTGAACACTTGGTGCTTTTACAGAACTAATTTCTTTTGGGCTGACATCGACTTTTGGAGCTTCTACTTTCGCGCTTGTTGACGATATTGGTTTTGATCTATTTTCATTCGAAACCGTTTCTTTTGTTGTGCTTAAACTCGGTTTTTCATTCGATATTGATACAGCAGATTTTGCTTCAACTTTGTTAGTTGAAACTTCTTGTGCATTTACCCCTTTGGTAGATACTTT
>Ga0102812_10002365_pt1 | contig 12758 bp, 11 predicted proteins | sample ColrivemetaGS713_FD_79334 | JGI IMG/M metagenome (GOLD analysis project Ga0102812, IMG submission 79334) | Estuarine microbial communities from the Columbia River estuary - Flood tide ETM metaG S.713 | ecosystem: Environmental > Aquatic > Marine > Intertidal zone > Estuary | place: USA... | reverse complement strand
TCATTGGTCAATTAACCAACCACAGCCAACTCAACGAGCTGTATGACCGCGGTACGCCAATGGTCGTATGGGGCGCGCGCATGCCAGACAGTCACTACCCCGTGGTCGGCGGCGATAACTTTCAAGGCGGCTTGCTTGCGGGTCAGCACTTGGCGCAAGCCGGCTGCAAACGCGTCGCGTTCTTAGGGGACATCAAACACCCCGAGGTCCAACTGCGCCATGCCGGTTTCGTCAGGGCCTTGACCGATGCTGGGCAGTCCTTTGACCCGCGCCTCCACATGCCGCTGCTGTTTGGCGACACGGCTCTGCGTGCAGCCATCGGTCAATGGATCGACCAAAAAATCGAATTTGACGGTGTCTTTGCCACCAGCGATGTGGCCGCCCTCACGATCATCGCGGCGCTACAGGAGCGTGGGCTGAAAGTCCCCCGCGATGTCAAAGTCGTGGGCTACGACGACATTCCCCTATCGACCCACATCCACCCAACGCTCACGTCAATTCGACAACCCACCGAATTAGCGGGACGCGCGATGGTCACGTTGATGCGACAGCGGTTGCAAAACACCGACGTCAACTCCATCACCCTGCCAACGACGCTCGTGGCTCGCGAAAGCACCCTCCTTTAAAATTAGTACTAAAAAATTACTTATAAGGGTTTTACCTAATTTGCAATCGATTGCATTTTAAATTTAATCACAAATGTCGGCGAAGTCCAATCCGTCCATCGCCGAAGCACCCAACCCTTACTGGAGACATCCATGACCTTCAAATTGAAATCTGCCGTCTTGGCAGCCATCGCGCCCATCGCCCTTATGGCCAGCGCACAGGCCGCAACCATCACCATTTCTTGTGGCTCTGTCGGCCAAGACTTTGAGTTCTGCAAGAAGCACACATCCGAGTGGGCAGCCAAAACGGGCAACGAAGTCAAACTCTTCACCATCCCCAATTCAACGACTGACATCCTGGCGCTGTTCCGCCAGATGTTCGCCGCCAAATCGACCGATCTCGACGTGATCAACGTCGACGTCGTGTGGCCTGGCGTGATCAAGGATCACCTGGTTGATCTGTCGAAGTACAGCAACGGCGCGGAGAAAAACCACTTCCCCGCCATCGTGAAAAACAACACCGTTGACGGCAAACTGCTGGCCATGCCCTGGTTCACCGATGCTGGCTTGCTCTACTACCGCAAAGACTTGCTCGCGAAGTACAACGCCAAAGCCCCCGCCACTTGGGAAGAGTTAGCCGTTGTCGCCAAGAAGATCCAGGACGGCGAGCGCGCTGCGGGCAACAATGATTTCCAAGGCTTCGTATTTCAAGCAAAGGCCTACGAGGGCTTGACCTGTGATGCGGTTGAATGGTTGACCAGCTACAACGGCGGCAACATCGTAGATGCAGACGGCAAAATCACCGTCAACAACCCTGGTGCGGTCAAGGCCCTCAAAACAGCGGCGTCTTGGATTGGCACCATCGCACCCCAGGGCGTGCTGAACTACGCTGAGGAAGAGGCACGTGGCGTGTTCCAAAACGGCAACGCCGCCTTCATGCGCAACTGGCCTTACGCCTGGTCGCTTGGTAACGGTAAAGACAGCAAAATCGCCGGCAAGATTGGTGTCTCTGCTCTGCCTAAAGGCGGCGCTGACGGCAAGAACGCCGCCACATTGGGTGGCTGGCAGTTGGCGGTTTCAAAGTACTCAAAGAACCAAGAGGCAGCCGCATCTTTGGTGATGTACATGACCAGCCCTGAAGTCCAGAAAGAGCGCGCCATTAAAGGGTCTTACAACCCGACCATCGCATCGCTCTACACCGACAAAGACGTGTTGGCCGCGAACCCATTCTTCGGTAGCTTGTACGACGTGTTCACCAACGCGGTACCGCGTCCCGCCACAGCAACAGGCCTGAAGTACCCCGAAGTGTCAGCTGCATTCTGGAACGCCACCCACGACGTACTGTCAGGCAAAACCAGTGCAGAAGACAGCTTGAAGAAGCTTGAAGGCAAGCTCAACCAAGTCCGTCGCGGTAAGACCTGGTAAATCATCGCTTAAGCGAACGGCCCGAGCAACACAATGAACCCAAAAACCAAAACCGCTTGGCTTTACTTATCGCCAATGCTGTTGGTCCTGATTGTGGTTGCGTTGTGGCCGCTCGGGCGAACCATTTGGTTCAGCCTGACCGATGCCAACATCAACGATCTCGATGCAGCAAAGTTTGTTGGCCTCGAAAACTACTTCGGCGAATACGGGCTGTTCGCCAACCCCAATTACACCGATGGCTTTTGGGAAAGCGATTGGGGTATTTCCATCATCAACACCCTCAAGTTTTCTGTCGTCTCCGTCACGATAGAAACCTTGTTGGGTCTTGGTGTCGCGTTGTTACTCAACCAAGAATTCAAAGGACGTGCTTGGGTCCGTGCAGCCGTCTTGGTGCCATGGGCCATACCGACCATCGTCTCCGCAAAAATGTGGGGGTGGATGTTGCACGACCAATTCGGCGTCATCAACCAATGGCTTTACGACCTCGGCCTGGTCGCGCAGAAAGTGGCGTGGACTGCAGACCCTGACTTCGCCTTGTGGACAGTCGTCGCTGTCGACGTCTGGAAAACCACGCCCTTCATGGCGCTGCTGATATTGGCCGCGCTACAAGTGCTACCCAAAGATTGCTATGAAGCCGCCCGCGTTGACGGCGTTCACCCCTTGCGCTTGTTTTGGCGCGTCACGCTGCCACTGATTAAACCGGCTTTGATGGTGGCGGTTATTTTCCGTTTGCTTGACGCGTTGCGGATTTTCGACCTCATCTACGTCCTGACCTCGAACAGCAACAGCACCATCAGCATGTCTGGATTTGTACGCCGTGAAATGGTTGACAACGGCTACATGGGCTATGGCTCGGCGGCCTCCACCGCCCTGTTCTTAATCATCGGCCTGTGTACGGTTGCCTACATCCGTATCGGACGTATGAAACTGGGAGAAGACTGATGCATCGCAGTCGCTTCGCAACCTTCTCGATCTACGCGCTGGCAGCACTGGTTGTTGTGGTGTCGGTGTTCCCATTTGTGTATGCCATATCAACGTCTTTTAAGACGGGCTCAGCGCTGTTTGACCCCAGCTTGCTGCCCAGCAGCGTCTCGCTGAAAAACTATATTTCCCTCTTTACCCTTGCCGAGCAACCCTTCGGTCGCCACATCCTCAACTCGATCATGGTGTCCGTCTTGGTGGTGGCCTTGTCGTTGCTCGTGGGCGTGAGCGCCGCCTATGCATTAGGGCGCATCAGCTTCAAGGGACGCGGTTTGCTGCTCACCACGGTATTGGCTGTTTCCATGTTTCCGCAGGTCGCCGTCTTGGCAGGTATGTTCGAGCTCATCCGCGCATTGGGCATCTACAACAAGGCGCTGGGTTTGGTCTTGCCGTACATGATCTTCACACTGCCATTCACGGTGTGGGTGCTGACCACCTTTATGAAGCAGTTACCCAAAGAGCTTGAAGAGGCCGCCATCATGGACGGTTGCGGCCCCTTCCGCATCATCAAGGATGTGTTCATGCCACTGTTGTGGCCCGCATTGGTGTCAACTGGATTATTGGCATTCATTGCCGCGTGGAACGAGTTTTTGTTTGCACTCACATTTGTGCTCGACAACAACGAGCGCACCGTACCGGTCTCTATTTCACTGATTTCTGGCGCCAGCAAATACGACATTCCGTGGGGCAACATCATGGCCGCTTCGGTGCTCGTGACGTTGCCGCTGGTTCTTCTTGTTCTCATCTTTCAGAAAAAAATTGTGTCTGGCCTCACGGCTGGCGCTGTTAAAGGCTAAATCCAAATGAGTATCTCAAAAGCCCCCAATAACAACTGGTGGCGTGGTGGCGTTTTGTACCAAATCTATCCCCGGTCTTATCAGGACAGCAACGGTGACGGCATTGGCGATTTACCTGGCATCACGCAACGCCTCGAGTACATTGCCCAATTAGGGGCCGATGGCATCTGGCTATCGCCCTTCTTCAAGTCACCCATGAAGGACTTCGGCTATGACGTCTCGGACTACCGCGATGTCGACCCCATGTTTGGCACCTTGGACGACTTCAAGGCATTGGTCGAGCGGGCTCACTCACTGGGCTTACGGGTCATGATCGACCAGGTCTTGTCTCATACCTCCGATCAACACCCTTGGTTTGCAGAAAGCCGCGCCAGTAAAAACAACCCAAAAGCAGACTGGTACGTATGGGCAGAAGCCAACGAGGACGGCGGCCCACCCAACAACTGGCTGTCAATCTTTGGTGGAAGCGCATGGCAGTGGGACACCCGTCGCATGCAGTACTACATGCACAACTTCTTGGTCTCGCAACCCGACCTCAACTTCCACAACCCCGATGTCCAGCAGGCCCTGCTCGATGACGTCCGCTTCTGGCTCGATCTGGGCGTCGATGGTTATCGCCTTGACACCGCAAACTTCTATTTCCACAGCAAATCACTTGCCTCTAATCCACCACGCGGACGCCCAACTGGCGAAGACCCAGCAGTGAACGCGGCCAACCCCTACGGTTGGCAATGGCACAAGTTCGATAAAAGCCAGCCCGAAAACCTGGCGTTCTTGCAGCGCTTGCGTGCCTTGCTCGACAGCTACCCCAACACCACCATGGTCGGTGAAATTGGCGACGACGACGGCATTGGGCGCATGGCTGAATACACGCGCGGCGGCGACAAACTCCACATGGCGTATTGCTTTGACCTGCTGGGTACGCAACACACAGCGCCCTACCTGCACCAGCTCTTTGCGCGCTTTTTAAGTGTGGTTGGCGATGGCTGGCCCTGCTGGGCTCTGTCTAACCATGATGTCACGCGGGTCGCCACGCGATGGGGCGGCACCAACCCAGACCCCCGCTTGTTGCAACTCGCGGCAGCACTTCAAATGAGCGTGCGCGGTACCCCCTGCTTGTACCAAGGCGATGAGCTGGGTTTGCCAGAAGCTGATATCGCCTTTGAAGACCTACAAGACCCCTACGGCATCACCATGTGGCCCGAATTTAAAGGCCGTGACGGCTGCCGAACCCCCATGGTTTGGGACGCCAGTGCCGCGAATGGCGGCTTCGGCACGGGCAAAACCTGGCTGCCAGTGGCCAACACCCATCTGCCATTGGCCGTCAACAAACAACAAAATACCGAAGGCAGCCTGCTGAAGTTTTACCAGCACCTGCTGCACTGGCGCCGGAAGCAAAGCGCGCTGATCAACGGCGATATGCACCTCCTGCCAGCGCACCCCCAAGTGCTGGCCTTTGTTCGGGAGTCTGCCGAGCAAAAACTGCTCTGCGCCTTCAACTTCAGCAATGAGCCCTTGCAGTGGGCGCTTTGCAGTGAATTTGCACAAGCCTGCGCCGTCGGTGATAGCGCTGTTAGCGGTGCCGTCATCAAACAAGGTGTTGTGCACTTTGAACCGTGGGGCGGCATTTTCGCGGCGTCCTAAAAACCAGATCCTGTCACCATGTCAAAAATTGAATTTCGAAACGTCAGCAAGCGTTACACACCGCAAGCCTTGACCATCAACGATGCCAATTTAGTCATCGAACACGGTGAGTTTTGTGTCTTCGTCGGACCATCCGGCTGCGGAAAGTCAACCTTGTTGCGCATGGTCGCAGGACTTGAAGACATCACAAGTGGTGACATCCTGATTGGGGACGAGCGCGTCAACGACCTGCCACCCGCCAAGCGCGGCGTCGCCATGGTTTTTCAAAGCTACGCCCTTTACCCGCACATGACGGTGCGCGAAAACATGGCCTTTGGCCTGCAAGTGTTGGGCTCCGACAAAAAGGCCATTGCACGCAAGGTGGATGAAGCCGCCGAATTGCTGCAACTCACCCCCCTACTCGATCGACTGCCCAAAGCGCTTTCGGGCGGACAGCGCCAACGGGTTGCGATTGGCCGTGCCATCGTCAAAGAACCCCGCGTTTTCCTATTTGATGAGCCCTTGTCTAACCTCGATGCAGCCCTGCGCGTACAGACCCGTTTGGAGATCGCGCGTTTGCATCAGCGCATTGGCTCGGCCAGCATGATCTACGTCACGCACGACCAAGTTGAAGCCATGACCTTGGCGGACAAAATCGTGCTGCTGCACACCGGCGACCGCATCACCAAACACGGCTCCATCGCACAAGTGGGCAGCCCGCTGACGCTCTACCACCGGCCCGCTAGCCTGTTTGTTGCCGAGTTCATCGGCTCACCCAAAATGAACATCTTGCCAGCGACGCTCGCCGCGCCAAACGCACAGCGCAGTGCCATCACCGTTGGTACATCGTCCCTGCAAGCCAGCGTTGACACGCACACGCTCAGCGCCGGCGATGCCGTCCATCTGGGTTGCCGCCCCGAGGACATGCAACTGGCCGCTGAGCCCGCGCCCAACAGCCTGCCCGGCACCATCAGCCACATCGAAAAGTTGGGTGAAGCCTCACTCATCTACGTTGACATCAGCGGGCATGACAACGCGATCACCGTCCGCGTCGATGGCACCACCCGTGAAACCGTGGGTCAAGCGGTGCACGTCGTTCTGCCAGAGGCACTGATCCACGTCTTCGACAGCACCGAGCAGGCGTGCCACCGAACGGTTGATTTACCGGGTTAAGCCGGAGCAAGCCACCGAAACCTCGGGCTTCGAGGGTAATCACTTATTTCATCAGTCATCGCGATCATTAGAATCGCCAGAAGTCCTCTGACCTCTGATGTCTTACAAATTACCCGCCTCTTATCCCGAATGAGCTCTACCCCATGAAGTTGTCTACGCGAGTTCCCGCTTACAAGATGGCCGCACTCGAGATTCGCAAGTTCATCGAGTCAAACGGCCTCACCGTCGGTAAGCCACTCCCCCCGGAGGCGACACTGGCCCAGCAACTGGGTATCAGCCGACCATCCCTGCGGGAAGGCGTTAAGGCGCTCGAATCTGTTGGCGTGCTCGAGGCTCGGCACGGTGATGGCGTTTACGTCGCCAATTTCTCGTTTGACTCGATTGTCGAAAACCTGCCCTATTCGATGCTGGCTGACAACGCGCAGCTTACCCAGCTACTTGAGGTTCGCACGGCACTGGAGGTTGGGATGATCGCCAAGATTACCGAAATTATTCCTAGAGCGGACATCGATGAATTACGACACCTCGCGATGCGGATGAAACAATTGGCTGAGCAGGGAAAGAGTTTTGCTGAAGAGGACAGGCTCTTCCACGCGCGCCTATTTGCCTGCCTCGAAAATCCTTTTCTCGACCGATTGGTGGATTTATTTTGGAAGGTCTTTCAAAAGATGGCCCACACGCTTCCTGTTGCCGCGCCCAGCTCAGGGCAGCAAACCGCGCAGGAGCATCTTGAGATTGTGGAGCGACTCGCGCAGGGCGACGTAGCTGAGTTGACGTCAGCCCACGAACGACATTTTGAAGAAATCAGAAAGCGAATTTTGCTACGCGCCAGCAGTTGACGAACCCAGTTTTTTGGCCCCGCTCGATTAAACATGGCCAAGCGGGATTACCGATTTCAAAATGGCCATGAGGAGATCATCATGCAGATTAAAAAATGGTTAATCGGAACGGCTCTGACAGTTGGACTTGCGGCTGCCCATGCGCAAACGACGCTCCGTCTGGGTATGCAGTTACCCGAGACACATCCGTCCTACCAAGGCGCACTAGAAATCAAAAACACATTGGAGAAGCTCTCCAAAGGGGCCATGACGCTGCGTATTTTCCCGAATTCACAGCTCGGTGACTTCAAAGCCATGGTCGCGCAGACGCAAGCTGGTGAGCTTGACATGGCCATGACCGGTTACCCCGACATGAGCTACGTCATTCCAGAGCTGAAGTTGATCGGCGCCCCCTACGTGGTCTCAGACTACGCGCACCTGCGCTCAGTGATTAAAAGTCCTTTTGGGCAAAAAATGGATGCCAAATTCCGCGAGAAAGGCATACGCGTATTGGACGTCTGGTACGAGGGTGCTCGACACACAACCGCGAACAAGCCAATCAACAGCATGGCGGATCTAAAAGGCTTGAAGATGCGGACGCCCAACGTACCGTTCTTAATTGCCTATGCGAAGGCTGTCGGCGCGACGCCAGCGCCTGTTGCATTTGCTGAGGTCTATTTGGCTCTGCAAACCAAGCAAGTCGATGCGCAGGAAAACCCGCTGCCAACGATCGATGCTGCCAAACTTTACGAGGTTCAGAAACACATCGCTTTGACGGGCCACTTTATCGCCAGCTCATCAATCCTGATGAGTGATAAGTCCTGGGGCAAGCTGACTGAAGAGCAACGCAAGTGGGTGTCGGAAGCGGCCGAAGCCGGCGGGCGAGTCAGTAGCAAGCTGGTTACCGATAAGGAAAAGAGCTTGATCGATACCTTCAAGAGTCGCGGCATCAGCTTCACGCAGCCAGACACCGCGCCCTTCCGTGCCGCGATGCAGGGTTACTACGACGAGCTCGAAGCCGAATTTGGCAAAGGCGAGATCCAAAAAATCATGTCTGCAAAGTAAGCATTAAATGCAAGCAACACAAGAAAATGACCCCGAAGAGGGGCTCCAAGCAATCCATTGGGAAGGCTGGGTCGCATCAATCTTTTTGATTGCGCTCTGCGGTGTCATTTTCTTGCAAATCCTCGGTCGCTTCGGTTTTTTTCCGGGTCAAGTTTGGACCGAGGAACTCACCCGATGGCTTTGGGTGTGGCTTGCGCTGCTGGGGTGTGCGGCAACTGAGGCACACGGTCAACATCTGCGCATGGAGATATTGACCAGTTTTTGGTCAACCAAGGCGCGGTGGATCAGTGAAAAACTGCAGCAGTTTGTGTCAATCATCACGATTTTGTTTTTGGCTTGGTTGGGATACAAGGGTGTATTGAGAACTTGGTTCAACGAGTCCGTGACGCTGCCAATGTCAGATGCCGTGCTTTACGCTGCAATGCCAATTGCAATGCTGCTATGGGTTCACCGTATCTTGCGTCGATTCATAAACAAATAAACCAGGCAACCGTTAATGGTACTCACACTGTTTCTCTCTGCCTGGCTGATCCTCGTTTTTCTGGGCACACCGATCGGGATGTCCATGGTCTTGGCCTCGCTGGGGTATTTTGCTTACGCAGGCATAGGCATAAATTTCGCAGCGCAACGTGTCGTCGATGGGCTGAACAGTTTCCCTATCATCGCAGTACCGCTGTTTATCTTGGCTGCCAATATCTTCAATGCCTCAGGTATCACAAGGCATTTATTCGGTTTCGCAACATCCTTAGTGGGTCACTTCCGAGGTGGCTTGGGACATGTCAACATACTGGCCAGCCTTTTCTTCTCTGGCATGTCGGGCTCTGCGCTGGCAGATGCGGGCGGGCTCGGGAAAATTGAAGCACGGGCCATGCAAGAGGCGGGCTATCCGCACGACCTCGCTGCGGTATTGACCTCAGTCTCTGCCATATTGGGGCCTCTCGTCCCCCCAAGTATTCCCATGGTGGTCTATGGTGTCGTCTCAGGTGCATCGATTGGCGGCCTGTTTTTGGGTGGCATTATCCCCGGGCTTCTCTGCACGATCGCCATGATGGTGATGCTGTATCTGGTGGCGCTAAAAAGAGAATTGCCGATTGAACCGCGCGCCTCCCTCTCCCAGATTACCGACCGTTTCATTCGTTCGTTTCCTGCACTGCTGACGCCAGTCGTTATCATCGCGGGCATATTCAGTGGCATATTTTCGCCAACAGAGGCCGCTGCGGTCACGGTCGCTTACGCCCTCGTCGTGAGCCGATTCGTCTACAAAGAGATGTCGCTCAAGCGCATGTGGCTGTGTCTCTATGAGACGGTCATCGTATCGTCTGGCATCGCCTGGATTATTGGCGGCGTATCCATGATGGGGATCGTTCTTGCCATGGAAAATGCGCCTGCACAAATCGGCACGCTCTTCACATCGCTTGCATCCGGACCTATTAGCTTTTTATTACTCACTTGCGCCCTGCTTCTCGTTCTCGGATGCTTCATCGAGGTACTGGCCCTCTTGCTGGTGCTGGTCCCTTCTATGGTTCCGGTTGCGTTGGGATTCGGAATTGATCCTGTGCACTTCGGCGTCATTGTGATCATGACATTGATGATCGGGACCCTGACCCCACCGCTCGGTATGGTCCTGTTTGTGGTCGCACAAAGCCACAACTTTCCTGTGCACAAACTCGCAGTGGCCGTCATTCCCTGGCTCGCACCACTCTTGCTTGTTTTACTGCTGATGATCCTCTGGCCACCCATCGTGACCTTCTTGCCCCAATGGCTTATGAACACCTAATTCAATCTGAAAGAAATTGAAATGTCGCTACTCAACCAATTTAAAGGAATCGTGCCGCCTGTCGTCACGCCTTACACCCCCGATAACCAAATCGACTTCAAAAGTCTACGGCGAGTCGTTCGTCACCTAATTGATGGCGGTGTTCACGGTCTGTTTATGCTGGGCTCAACCAGCGAGTGTGTCTTGCTAAACGAAGACGAACGACGAGCCATACTGGATTGCGCACTCGAAGAGGTCAATGGCCAAATACCCGTTGTGGCCGGTGTCATGGACACAGCCACCGACATGTGTTTGCGTCACGCGCGACAGGCAAAAGCCGCTGGCGTCCAGGGACTGGTCGTTACGGCGCCCTTTTACACCCGCACCAGCCAAGCCGAGACGATCGATCACTTTCGCTTCATCAAAGACGAAATTACGCTCCCGTTGGTTGCTTACGATATTCCCGTCTGCGTTGGTCTCAAACTCCAGCGGGACACCATTCACCAAATGGTCGATGAGGGCCTGGTCGTCGCGCTGAAGGACAGCAGTGGCGACGAGGGTAACTTCCGGATGTTGCTGCGCGATTTCCAAAGCAACCCCAATTTCCGCCTGTTCACTGGGTCTGAGATTGTGGTGGATAGCGCAATTCTGGCGGGCGCCCACGGCTGTGTACCGGGCCTCGGAAATGTGGATCCTGCTGCCTATGTTCGGCTGTACGACGCTGCGACAGCGGGTCGCCTCGCGGATGCAAAACGCGAACAAGAGCGCCTGATTGATTTATTCCAAATGGTTTTCTGGTCTGTCCCTGATGTCAGCCCTGGCGCGTCAGGCGTCGGTAGCTTCAAAGTCGCGATGCAACAAATGGGCATCATCGATAACGGTGCGATGCGTCGGCCTAACCGTGCTTTGCCAGAGGCCGTTCAGACGCGTATCCGCGCGCATTTAAAAACACACCAGTTACTCACCTAAATGCCTTCAGCGCCCAACAAGACATCGATCATAGACGGTCTGAACGGCGGCCTCATCGCCTCCTGTCAACCCGTCGCTAACGGCGCAATGGATACCGACGACATGGTGGTCGCCATGGCGCAAGCCTGTGAGGACGGTGGCGCCACAGCGGTCCGTATTGAAGGTGTGACGCGCGTTCGCAAAGTCGCGAAGGCCATCAAGATACCCGTTGTTGGAATCGTCAAACGGGATCTCTCAGACTCTCCGGTTCGCATTACCCCATACACCACAGATGTGATTGAGTTGGCAGCTGCTGGCGCTCAGGTCATCGCAGTCGACGCAACCGCTCGGCGCCGGCCAAGCGCTGTCGCTGACCTGCTGGCCACCATTCACCAGCAGGGGTGCCTGGCCATGGCCGACTGCGCAACGCATAGCGATGGTGTACTGGCACACGCGATGGGTTTCGATCTGATCGGCACCACTCTCAGTGGCTACACCGCTGAGACGGCTTGCCCTGACGACGCCCCTTTTGATGCCGCGCTGATTCAGTCCTTGACTCACGCAGGCTGTTGGGTTGTGGCAGAGGGTCGCATCCGCAACGCAGCTGAGGCTGCGAGCGCTTTGCAGCTCGGTGCCAAAGCGGTCACGGTTGGCTCAGCTCTCACCCGACTTGAGTTAATGGTGGCAGGCTATGTTGGGGCCCTGAAAGCGGCGCAATGACCACATTGGTTATCGATATCGGTGGCACGAAAATATCAGCTGCGCGCTGGTCTGACGGACAACTCACCCGCCGCGAGGTCTGTGCAACCCCGACAAGCGCTCCAGAATTCGAAGACTGTCTTGGCTCATTTATTTTTAGCACCCGAGATGTTGATGGGGTCGCTGTTTGCGCAACAGGCTTTACGGATGGCGCCGTCATTTACGCTGTAAACCGCACCATGATCTCGTTCTGGAACGGCTATCCGCTTCGCGCAACCCTAGAGAGGCTAACAAGCTTGCCCGTTGTTCTTGTCAATGATGCACAAGCCGCCGCTTGGGGTGAATACCGAGCGCAATCGAGCCACGCAAACCTGATGTTTGTCACACTATCAACCGGTGTGGGCGCCGGTCTCGTCCTTGACGGTCAGTTGCGTCACGGACCGCGAGGGTTAGCCGGTCACGTGGGGCACACCCGTAGCCACGTTGACGCTCTTGATGGCTATCAACTTTGCAGTTGTGGTCAGTGGGGATGCCTCGAGACGGTCGCCTCTGGCGCGGCGCTGGCGCGACAGGCCTCCAAGCAACTAGGCCGAGCGGTCGATGCCGCCGACGTTCACGCGCTGGCAAGCGCCGGGGATGTGCCGATGCTGGGCTTGCTACAAAACGCGGCCTCAGCGGTCGCAACCAACCTGCTACAAATCAGTACCACTTTGGACATCCGGCGTATTGTCCTTGGTGGCAGCGTCGGACTGGCACCGCTCACGATGCAACTGATCGACCAGGCCATGCAGCAGGCCGTGCCTGATTTATTCAAACTAGATAACCAACCCGCCCGCCTCGGGCCTGATGCCGGGCTTATCGGCGTTGG
>Ga0102812_10002362_pt1 | contig 12766 bp, 14 predicted proteins | sample ColrivemetaGS713_FD_79334 | JGI IMG/M metagenome (GOLD analysis project Ga0102812, IMG submission 79334) | Estuarine microbial communities from the Columbia River estuary - Flood tide ETM metaG S.713 | ecosystem: Environmental > Aquatic > Marine > Intertidal zone > Estuary | place: USA... | reverse complement strand
GTCTTGTTATCGAACTGATTTTTAAATATAGTTAATTCGTAATTCATGTGACCATTATACCATAATATAGAGTGCCTGTCAACCGAAGAAATCTTCTAAGTATCGTTTGAAAAGTTCGGGGTCATCAACAAACCTCTCGTCCACACCACGGTAAATCCTTCGGACACTTTTTTTCATGTATTTTTTCAAATGTTTTTTCATAGTGCCCTCAGAAAACTTCAATCTCTTCTTATGAGACCAATCATTATCTTGTGACCATTTATCATTGTCTAAATGTTGTTGGGAAATATCAAAGTCAAAAGAGTCTAGTGGTCTATCACTTTTTCTTCCACCGCCTCTGATAAACATCCTCTTCCCAGAATGCGTATCTGTATGGTTAGTCTTATTATTAGGTATCATCCAAAGAAATCTTCCAGTGAAGCTTGGGGTTCAGCAGTCCAACCGACCGCATCCAGAATGGGCGTGAGTGGGTCTAAGAACGTTTTGTCGAACATCATGTCATAATTGATGTACCGATGCAACCCAAGTTCCTGTGGTAGGTTCAAGGGATACGATATCACATTCTCGCCGATGGGATTAGGCATCTTCATGTAACAGAATTTAATCTTCTCGCCATTCTTGATAGTCTCGTAACGTTTATCCAAAGACTTTTCTTTGATTTTAGAATTGTATAACAAGGCGCCCCGAACATGGATCGGTGTACCCTTCTTATAAATGTTATTACGGTCAGACCATTTATCCACTTCGGATACCCCACGAGGAAATGAAATCTCTTCGGGCGGTAAGGACTTGAAATGGGACTTAAAGTCTAAAATATATCGTTGTGTGTCCGATTCGGTACCTTCTACGATGACGCGGAAGATTTCCTTGAACTTGTCACGGACAACCTGTGGAGTACTAGACTTGATCGCCTCGATACCCATCATCTTCAGTTTAGGTTCTGCGTACTGGACACCCTCGTTATTATGCACGTTCAGGATGTAACGTTTCTTGGCCATCCAGATGCCACGGTCTGCGATTACCTCACGACCCATCTCCATGCGATTGTCGTACGCATTGGTTGCCGTTGCCATCTCAGAATATGCTTTCTCAAGAACCTTCTCGAAGTGTTCGGAACAAATCTTATCTAAGAATTTAACAGGATCTTTAGGATTAAACTTATCAACCAAGGCAGACATACGAAGATAAACAGAGTCGGTGTCAATTGCGATAACGTAATCTTCATCTGTTTTAAGGAGTTTTTGCATTTCATTGTTAACGGCCCTTTCAGCCCACTTGATCGCAAGTTGCCCTGCAAGAGTAATAGACTCTGCAACTCGCTGATCAAAATATCTAAAATAGCGATTCCCAAGGGCGCCATAAAGTGAATTCATAAGAATCTTGATGGCGCTCTGTTGATTATTTAGAGAAGTTATGGTATACTCTAGAGTTTTAGATGGAGAAACCTGCATCTCTTGTTGCGCCTTCAACATTTCCTTTTTAATGATACGGCGTTCCGCATAGTACTGTTTAATGATTGTCGGTATCACACCTTCCTTAGTTTGAGAGAAACGAATTCCTGTAGGCGCAAGCGAGAAGTCCACGCCCTGACCGGTCAGGTTGATTTCATTGCTCAAGAACTTGTCAACCGAAACATCATTAAAGAATCCATCGAGGACAGTCTCGGGAGACATATTGTATTGTACAATGATGTTAGGATACAGAGAGTTCAAATCGAAAGAGGTCACCCAGTCATGAGAACCCACCTGCGGGTCTTTAACATAGCCGCCAGGATATGCCGTCTTAGGTTTCTCTACTTTCTTGGGGACAACGATCTTCTGCTTATTCAGTAGACGATAAATGATAGTGTCCCAGATAGCTGTCGTACCAAGAGTATCGTTATAGTTTACGCCGGCCTTGTAGGCCATTGTGAGTATTAATGAGATGAGGTCGAGCTTCTGATCTAGGAGATGTACTAACTCAACGTCCTTGATGTTATAGTCAATAAATTTCTGGTAGTCGTTCTCGTACAATGAGAACAGAGTGCCGTGTTCATCATAGGAGAGTTTACGTTGACCCAACACGACGTGAGCAATGTGGTCGAGTCGATACGATTCTTGTTGACCGATAGTGTTATAGGTAAACTTCTTGAATACTTCAAGGTAATCGAGTTGCTCGATGCCTTCAAGGATATATTCGAAATTCTTCTTCCCGTGAATACTGACTGTACGTTCGCGCACAAGACCCCACGGAGACATTCGTTTTGATAACGTATCATCGCCAAAGAGTTTGGTGCATCGATTGAGGATGTAGGGAATATCGAAGAACCTAGTGTTCCAACCAGTGACGATATTTGGCTGGTATTCCTCGAAACGTCGGATAAACTTGCGAATGAGGTCAACTTCATTATCGCATTTAATATAGAGAACATCTTCGCGAGTGACAGTGTATTCACCACAACCCCAAACCCAATAGGTGCCGGTATCTTCTCGCATACAGATAGCGGTGATAGGGTAAGCGGCATCATCGGGATGAGGAAACCCATCGGCCGAGAAAACCTCGATATCGATGTTGGCGGTGCGAACTAGACTACGGTCATAGTCAATTTCATTGGGCCACTCCTCGGCAATAAACTGTGCGACATAGTTGGTATTTCCACCAATAGTCAGATTGTGAACATCATCATAACGTTTGTCGAAGTCTTTTGCTTCTGACATAGAATCGAAGGTCAGGGGCTGCATAGGCAGACCATCCAGAGTCTGCCATCCTTCCTCACTTTCCCCAGACATGAATAGAGTGGGTTTGAAAGGGATACGAGTCTTGACAGAACGTCCAGTTTCATCATAGCCACGGTATAGTAGTTTGTCACCATAACGCACAACGGACGTATAGAATTTTTTGGACATGAATCAATTTCCTAATAGTAAGGAGGTATTATAACAAAAAGAAAGGGGGATGTCAATCCCCCTTGTGGTATTATGCAACTTCTTTATAAAGATCTCCGTATGGATGACCTAGAGTTAAACAAACAGGGCCATCGCCACCATAATCAAAGGGACACATTACGCCATCAATGTCAACAACAGTAGTTTCAGTAGCAGCGCCATTCTCTTTAGGATTACGTTTGATATGTTGTGGCAAAAAACCACCGAATCGAACATTACAGTTATTCAGATCAAGATCGTCCGGAAGACTCTCACCTAAAAATTTTGATACAAAAACTAAAAGAAGATCACGTTGATTTTCAAACTGTTTCACCCAACCCTCACGGAACGCTTTCAGGTCAGAAACTCTTTTATCAGAGTATCCGAAAAGGTAACAAGGAACACCATATTTTGCAGAGTTTATAATACCTCGTTGCCAAGAAGACATGTTGTCACCCTGAGCGGCACTATACGAAATATACCCTTGTTCTTGAATTTGTTCGAGAGTTCGATTCTCAACACCAGCTGGCACAATACCCTGATTGACAAACTCAGATTTAATAGTATACTTAGCGTGAGTACTGTTTGAACTATAAGTTCGGAAGTTAGCGTAAGCCTCAACATTTGATGCGACCGTATCGACAATACTTTCCTTAATCTTCTTAGACAAACTATCGCCAACAAAATCTTCAGTCGCTTTCCTGATAGCTTCGGGAGTACGGTCAACCAGTCCATCATTTACCGCTGAAGAAACTTCTTTGATAGCGTCTTGTTTAGTCTGACCTTTTGCCACACCTCTGTGCCAATTACTCTTGTTAGCAGCAACACGTATGTTGTACTCACTACTAGGTGTGAGACTGAAATCGTAGACATCAAAAAGGTAGAAAGACTGACCAATCGATTCACAAACGTTGTTACGATGGAAGGCACCAAGACCTCTCAAGATTTCGGGATTGTTCTTATCGTAAGATGCTGGAGCAGGACTACAGATTTCAGGAACAAACCCTTGACTAAAATCATTAATTAGAGCAGCAACATGAGCCTGATCGTTTGTTTTGTCTCGTGTCTGAACAGATTCGTCCATGTGAACCATGAACCAAGGAACATAGTATCTTCCTAAAAAGAGTGCGCCTGGATATTCTTTAGGAGGAGATTTCTCTAAGGTGATTTCAAGAATTTCTTGTGTGAGGTTGAGGAAGTTGGGGCCTAGTTTAAGATTTGCTTGCCATAGACTAGATACCCTAGACGGAACACCCGCCCCTTTAATAGATGTAACACTTTCTAGTTTCATAACTTCTTTAATAGATGTAACACTTTTTAGATTCATAATTTTATCCTTTACTTAAATTTAATTTAAACAATTTATGAAGTGAACGTCTACCAAGTAAACCCGCACTTCACCCTTATATAGTACCATACTATCTCTAGTTTGGCAACACTTTTTTATCGAATAATGTCAATATCTTCGGCATTAGTATTCCACGTCTCAATAGTAGTACGTAGTCTGCCTTCGGACTTCAAGGTTTCATATCTATTCGATGCCTTCTTACGCCACCAAGCAATCAGTTCTTCGAGACTGAATCGGTCATAGTTATCGGCTTTAACTAGGGTGTCACTCTCAAGGTTGAGATACTTCTTAACGCTCTCACGTTCATAACCCATAGTAGAGTAGTACGAGTTCTTCTGTTGAGTCAATCCCTTGGCATCGACAAAGGTCTGGCAGAACTTATTGTAAGCGTCAATGTCAACTGGTTTTAGAGAGTTTTTGATGATCGACACCATCTTCTGTTGGGTCTTCAACTTACGAGAAGATGCATCAGCTGGAACAAGAGGTTCGCCGCCATTGCGTTCAATGAACCAATCGCTCAACTTACGATAGTTATGATCATTGATCAAGGGAGCAAAGTTCGAGTCTGTCTGGCCATTGCCAATCAGAATAGGTTTCATACCCGAGTACATAGACACGCCGGCCTTTGCGTTCCCGTATAATGACGTGGTCTCAAACATACATATGTTAGATCCATATCTTTTGTTAAGGTCGTCTCGAACCCTGTGGGAACAACAGATGGCCGCCAATAATTTGCCTCCCAAATAATTGAAACCGAACGGCTGCGAGGGGACTATGTTAAACCCCATTATACAAGACTGATTGAATCGCTTCATAGATTCGGGATTCGTAGTATCGAGAGGTTTACCTAACCACTCATTGCGAGGGCGGGAATTGATAGTAGGGGAACCGAATCGAATCATACCGACCACCATACCGGAATTCTTCTCCTTGACAATGTACAGTAGTTGCTTGCCGGGGATACTAGCTTCTACAGGTGCGGACGTAGTAATCTCCATGTAAGACATGAACTGATCTTGTTTACAGGGAGAAATGATAAACTCCATGTCATTGGGGTGCATGTCCCACACATCGAAGAGATCAGTCTCAGGGCCCATGCCCGGCAGAGAATTTGGAAAACTTGACATTCTCTCCATTTTAACAGAACGTTGATATTCATCAATACGGGAGAAGCTTCCGAAGAAATCTTCGAAGATGTTTGCGGCGTGTAAAGCGTCAGCGTGTGTTAGAATCATATAAATCTCTCAGTTATTTCCCGTATTATACACGATAAAACTGGTTGTGTCAATCAATTACTTTAAAAAACTTATGTCTTGTCCAAGGTTTTTCGATATATTCATCTTGGTAACCGTGGTGGTCTTGTGTCACGCAGAGACGTTTTGAAATCACCTGAGTAGTGGGAGTGGGAATGCCGGTACGGAGGGTATCGTAATTATTGAAGGGAATCCCGATATCACGTCCCACATATAATGTGTCACAATGATGCCAAGGATGTATAGCGGTGTCTCTGACACCATAGTAGTTTATATCAGGTTTTTGTAGATGGTGGGTGGTGTATGTGCGGAACAATCTCTGCAATGTACAGTATGGGCCACAATTGATGGGGAATTCTTTTTGAGTGAACATATGATACGCCCAATGCGCGAATCCTCTATCCATAGAGTACATACCCATAAACAGTCCAATGTTCGCATACATAGTATCTTCGGCAAACTTAGTTGCCATCTTAAACGCATCTAACCGTTCTTCGAGAAACCAAGTGTCGTGTTCTATAATCCAAAACTTTTCGTAGGACTCTGATTGTTGTCGCATCAACTCCCAATGTGAACACATTCCAGCTTTCTCTGTGGGAGAGTGGTCGTCCTTTCGGTTTTCCGAACTTATGTCAATCGACATGAGACTAGTCTCCCAGTTGTAACGGTCTACGTGTTCTTGAAACGTGTCGGACTCCGGAGTAATAGCATCAAAGACTTCAATACCGTCGATATATCCCTCATCAATGGCACGTCGGAAAGAACGACGCGACATCTCGGCATACTCTTCGGACTTCTCATTACCCTTCATTACTATTTGTTTTACTTTCATTCAACTTTCAACTTATCTTGCGATTGATGATTATTATATGTATGAGGCAAGTATCCTCTATGTGTATATTCCCAAGCAATGCTGTATCGATACTTGGACTTACTGGTATTGTGATAACAACCATGTACTAAGTTAACATCGAATATTACCGCAAATGGTTCATCTAGTTCGATATCAACAATATCCGGATTACCGCCGTCCATGTGCATCCATCGAAAAACCCCGTGAGATCGTTTATCGTGGGGGTATGTCTTATTGTGCGAACCGGTCAATACCCTAAGACATCCGGTCTCTCTAGTAGCTCCATTTACAAATACATCACAACTGACCATCTTGGTTCTATCGCCCTGAATGTAGTAGTTGTCTTGATGCCAGTCTACCGAGAACCCTCGTTCCGGAATCATCGGAAAGAACTTGGAGATATATGTATCTAAATCCTCGGCACCAAGTATTGACTGTGCAGCCTTCTTCAGTTCGGGGAAAGTCGCAACACTGCGTAAAATATCACTCTGAACAAATGCACCATCTAACTTGCATGGATTGTTAGGTTCATTCATCACCCAATGGCCAGTGTTGACCGTCAGTCGTTCACTGAAGGTTCTGAGGTCATTACATTCTCGGTTAATAACCGATCGTTCGTCATCGGTCATGAATCCAGTTATTATAGTATACCCGAATTCATCGAACTTGGCAAGGTCATAATTAAGATACAATCTTCATTTCCCGCAAATAATCTGAGTTTAATATATAGTCGGGCCAAAGGTCTTTAGGAAAGTTGACTAACGCATGATGGTCTTCTCCACTAAGAAGGTCGGCGTGAGCCAATCTAACATGAACAAATTTCGTATCTTCTTTGCGATAATCATGGTGATGAATTTTAATTACACCATCAGTCTCGAAAAGTTCGGTTATGAGTTGAGAGTTCCATTCGCCGTCCATCAACTGGACGTTCATGTTATGAAGATATATCATCATATGTATATAAGGTTGATCTGACATATAGAATCGATTCAAGTCATGTTGAGAAATAAACTCGTTGTATTCCACCAAGTCCATCCATTGTTCTCTCGCTTGCAACCTCGCTTGTTTTGAGAACAATACCACGCCACCATTCAATATTCTAGGCAACCCATCTTTGCGAGTGGGTATCGTTATTCCGTAGACATCCTTTATGAGACGATTCCACTCATACCAATTACTATGCTCCCGTTCGGTTAGATCGCCCACAAATCCCTCGGACACAATTCCAATATCAGCTTGAAAATGATCAAAGATATTTACATCTAGGGTTTCTACAGGAAACACATCGGCATCTAGGAAGAGGATATCATCATAGTCATCGAAGGAGGTGTCGTATATTAGTTTCAGTATTCCGAAGTGGGGAGTATATACCCCAAAGGACTGTCCATACCAACTCTTTACGAAGTTTGGATTATCATCGAATCGATGTTCAACACCAATCTCTCGGGCGTATTGACGCATCGCGTCAACTCCAGCTTTACAAGACTCTAGTATTTCACCGTCCCAGTATTGATAAATCAAATTCATAATAAATCCATAGTCAAAGTCTTCTTCGTCGGCCAAGGCGGAAAAAAGGGAGACATTTCTGCCTCCCTTCTACTTAGTTACACATACGCTATTAGTGCAAGACAGTACATAATAGCTATACAGCTACTACATAATACTGTAAAAGCGCCGATCTGGTCTACTCGACTACTTCGTGATTTGCTCTTTTGCATTGTTATTCTCCTCGTTAGAATTGATTGATATCTTACGAGGCTTCTGACTATCAGGTATTACGACTTCCAATTTTATGGCCAGTAACCCATTCCTGAAATCAGCTCCAGTTACTTCAACATACTCCGACAGACGGAATTGTTTCTCAAACTTTTTAGTTGAGATTCCTTTGTGTATATATTCCCTACCACGGTCTTCATGTTGACCACGAATAGTGAGAGTCCGATTCTTCAATTCGATGTCAAGTTCAGATTCATTGAACCCAGCTATTGCTAACTCAATGAGAAAGTGATTTCCCCCCATCCCAATAATATTATGGGGAGGGAAACTGTCGCCCGAATTGCGCGAGACGCGGTCTAGGTCATCAAACATAGAATCGAATCCTACGAATGCTGAACGAGGGAATAGTGATTTTGCTGCTGTGTTTGTCATGTATGACTCCTTAATTATAAGCAAGTTTATTAGGATACCCGAACAATTCGGCATATCCATGTGAGACGTTATTTATACAAATAACAAATTAATAATATTTCGACGGACACGGGTCGCCTTCAACTCCAAAGGAGAAGGAGACTCTTGATTCTCGTGGAAATACTTGGTGGTGCGTACCTCGTGGAAGGTACACGTACATACCTGGCTCGAAGTCGAATGGTTCGTTATTATCGATACCTTCAACCTTCAACCCGACAGTGCTGATAACCTGAACGAGAAAAACGTCCATAGAATCTTTGTGCCATGGGTATGATCCACTCGCACGACCAAATCCACTAAACGCAATGTTAGTGATTTTATTGGCGTGTAAGGTGAATACTTCTTGCATTTCTTCATAAATGTTTTTAGCAAACTCCGGAGCACTTCCGCGAGAATGAAACTTATTTAATCCGATACGCATTTTATTTGAGTTACGATCGTATAGATCTTCCGGATGGGAGTCCATCATCTCCATGAACTCATTCCAGCTGTAGGTGTCTTCCATCTTAAATGGGAGACGACCTACGAATGGAATTTTATTTTTTATATTATCTTCTTTATCTTCAAAAATACCATAATGTTCTGACATAATATATTAATTGTTCCCAATATTATACTTCGGTTGTAGATCCCAGCTGGCCTTATCTTTATACGATATGATCTTGATCTGACGCATAGGGGCACATTCTTTAGCGACATCTTTATTTAAAATTTCAACTAGACCCCAGTCTTGAAGTAAAGTTGCTATAGTGTTTCGACGTTCCACGTCACCCACTTCTAGATTAGACTTCTTACCGTCAAGTAAGAACAATTCCTTGAAATGGACAATGAAATAACGACCCTGCTTGTGTAAGATGTGACACGACTGAAAGAGTGTGTTGTCTCTTCTTGAAGCTACACCAATTCTAGTCAAAGTCTCTCTTACCTTTAGGAAGTCGTCTGGTTCCGCAAGAGTGATTTCTAACATCATCTCCGAGTTCCATTGCACGAGATTATTATTCTCTTCCACCCTTATACACCTTATGTTTTATTTGTTTGATATTATCAGGAGATAATAACGACATTATCTGTTTTGTCTTAGAGTCACTGTAGCCATAATACTCTTTGACGGATTCAAAGTCTTCGTTATGTGAAGACTTATCCCACTTAGAAAATCGTTTCCGTTTCCTTACAATATTTATAAGAAAATCGTTTTGTAGCTTATTATCAATATGGTGCAACCGGTTCATTTCATTAGCGATTGCTACCGTATCTGGAAAGTAAGATAATGATCTATTTATCACAAAACTGTTGTAAAACTTTACGTTTCTCGCATCAAGATCGATCAGATTTAATTTGGTAAAGTTTATACTATTTAAGAAGTCAAATGGACTCAATGGTTTATCTTTTGTCATCTGGTTTACACCATCCGTTTTCATAGTCATCATGATATAGTGATTTGATTCTAGTTATTTGTTCTGGTGTCATCATAGTATTATATATTCTCATGCCACTTTTATTATCATGAATATGTAACTTTTCTTCCGGAAGTTTAAGTCCAGCCGCATCATTGATGAACAAGAGTAACGGAGAAAGTTGAGCAATGTCCACAACCATATGATATTCACTAGGATATCCCATGTACCAACTTTGTGTATAAAAGTGGTTGTTCTTAATAACACCCTCTTCTATTTTAGTGATGACCTTATCCAGTTCGGAATCAAGTGTCGGCAATTCATGGATTCGACCAGCACTAATATGTTTTGCCTGATTAGTAACAATATATTCACACGCAGAACGAAATCGCGAAACGGGATCGCGACTTACAGCAATCCTATAACTGCCTTTGCGGAAAGGGATATTAAATTGATCTCCTTTCTTTCGTACTTCTGTTAACCTCTCAACTCTTCCTATATATTCTTTTTGTCCAATATGGTGCCGTTGGAGTTCTTTAAGGGTAGACATTCCATTTTTGGGACAGAGACGAACGTCTATATTATTAGGAAAATATAGTACGTTGTCCGCTGGGGACATTTCATAAACTCTGGTATCGTTCATTATTGTTTTACCTCGACATTGGCCATCACCTCAGTTAAGCAGGCGACTAAATTAAGTTCGTGATCTTGAACAAACGCGTTTTTATACTGGTAATCGCCGAGTATCAACACCAATTGAGGTATGCTATTAGGAGACACGAATTCGTACATTCTATCGTAAATGCCACGGAATATCGCCACCGGCTCTATATCTATATTATCCACAACCCACGAACGCATACGTTTGAAGTTTTTTTCTCTAATAGCACCAAATAATGCAGTGTAAGGGTCGGAAACATCGTTGTCAAGACCGACAGGAACATGTAATGTACCAGAGAGACTACCCTTCTGGCATTCGTTCAGAACGCGTCTCCAGTCCGGTGCGTGCTTCATAATAATCTGCGCAAGTTGACCCTTATCAAAAGAGACGTTCTCTTCAGTAAGAATGTTTTGCAAACGATCCATGAATTGACCGCACAACTGAACCATTACGGGTTTCTTAAAGTTGAACTGGTATTTGGAACAACGAGAGTGTAACGGTTCGATGAGCCGGTTCTCAAAATTACATGTCATAATAAAACGACAATTCTTGGAGAACTCTTCGATGAACCCACGGAGAGCAGGTTGGGTCGATTGGGGATTGAGGTAGTCCGCCTCATCTAGGATGACGACTTTGTAACCACCCTGTAAGGATACTGAGGATGCGAACTGTTTGATCTTACCCCGTAAGGTGTCAATGTTGCCTTCTTCAGAACCGTTGATTACGATATAGTCTAGACCCAGTTCTTCGCAGATAGCACGGGCCACGGTGGTTTTACCAGTACCAGCAGTACCGGTAAACATCATGTTAGGAATCTCTCCGCCGGACACAATTGACTGGAAGGTGTTCTTCAGTTCAGCTGGGAGGATTGTATCGGATACACGCTGTGGTCTGTATTTTTCGCACCACAAGAATTCTTTGCTCATTGTAACTCCATAATATAAATAATAAATTAGACAACAGGGGGTATTATACTACAATAACCGTCTCATGTAAACAGTTATTTTATAATTAATCAAATAAATTTAAAGACTCCCACGGAAGGTAGGCAAATCCAAAGTGACCATATCGAGCTGTCTCTTTCAAGTTGAGGTCGAAAAGGTTGAAACGATTTATGATTCCCTCGGGAGTAAGGTCGACCATTTCCAGAATCACATCTACGAGTTTCTGACGTACTTCACCATCAGCATAGATGTACAGACTAGTGGGTTCTTTGACACCAATAGCATAACTCAACTGAACAGTACAGTTCCTGTACTTGTAATGGTGTACGATATTTTTTGCGATGAAACGGGCCATATATGCGCCAGAACGGTCGACTTTAGTACAGTCTTTACCACTAAACGCGCCGCCACCGTGTGGACAGTAACCGCCATAGGTATCTACTATAATCTTTCGACCAGTAAGACCTGTATCTCCGTCAGGCCCACCAATGATGAACTGTCCGGTAGGATTGATAAGATACTCGGTTCTATCATCAACCCAGTCACCAAGACATCTTTTGATAACTTTTGTGATATTCTCTCGTACCGACTCTATACTTTGTTTTTTGGTATGTTGTGCACTACAGACGACTTTAGTTACTCGAACAGGTCGACCGTCGGTGGTATACTCAACCGAGACTTGCGACTTAGCGTCGGGCCCATACGGAGAAAACGCGATGACATGATCTATTATTTTTCTACTGAGACTAATAGCCAGAGGCATATATTCATCAGTTTCTTTACATGCATAACCAAACATCAGTCCTTGGTCGCCAGCACCGAAACCGTCAGTGCCTAGTGCAATGTCAGCTGATTGACCGTGTAGTTCATTGTAAACCTTTAAGTTCCTCCAATGGAAACCATCTTGTTCGTAACCAATTTCATACACAACGTCTCGAACAATCTGTTCAATACGTTTCTTGTCAAACTTATCGCTCTTATATTCTCCAGCAAGGACTACCATGTTAGTAGTTACAAGGGTTTCGACCGCAGCGCGATGGGAGGGGTTTTTATCTATCAGGTAGGTTGCTACAGCATCAGATATGATGTCAGCAATTTTATCGGGGTGGCCACTACTAACGCTTTCACTAGTAAAAGTGTAACTCATAATAAATTCTCATAATATATAAAATGGAGCCGCCTATCCGATTCGAACGGATCACCTGCTGATTACAAGTCAGCTG
>Ga0102812_10002360_pt1 | contig 12771 bp, 12 predicted proteins | sample ColrivemetaGS713_FD_79334 | JGI IMG/M metagenome (GOLD analysis project Ga0102812, IMG submission 79334) | Estuarine microbial communities from the Columbia River estuary - Flood tide ETM metaG S.713 | ecosystem: Environmental > Aquatic > Marine > Intertidal zone > Estuary | place: USA... | reverse complement strand
TAAATCATTTTATCAAACCAACTCTTCACAAGCATATGAATTGTACAAAATTACGCGAGATTTTGCCAATTTAACAGGCAATGAAGTCGTTTACGATTTCTATACGGGAACTGGAACTATTGCCCAATTTGTAGCCAAAAACGCAAAAAAAGTAATTGGTGTAGAATCAGTTCCAGACGCTATTAAAGACGCGAAATTAAATGCGAAATTTAACAATATAGAAAATGTTGAATTTTATGCTGGAGATATGAAGGATGTTTTTAATGATGCTTTTATTAAAAAACACGGGGCTCCTGATGTGATTATTACAGATCCACCGCGAGATGGGATGCATAAAAATGTAGTGGCAAAAATTTTAGAGATTTCACCAAATCGCATTGTTTATGTAAGTTGTAATTCAGCAACCCAAGCCCGTGATTTAGAATTAATGAAAAAGCAATATAACATTGTAAAAACACAGGCTGTAGATATGTTTCCGCAAACTTTCCATGTAGAAAATGTTGTGCTTTTAGAATTAAAATAAATTAAATGAAAAAGTATATAACCATTTTAATCCTTACCATTATTGTTCTTGCAGGTTGCGAACAAGATTCTATTTGCATTGACCCTACAACACCCAATCTTATTATTCGTTTTTATGATTTTGAAAACCCCGATGAAACCAAAGCTATTCAGTTGGATTCTATTTGGGCCGAAGGCAAACAACAATATATTAAAAATGTAACTTCCGATTCTGTAGCCATATTTTTGGATATCAATGAAAATTTTACACAATACAATTTTTCATCTGAAACAGCTGTAGATAAAATTAACTTTGAGTATAACCGAAAAGATGTTTTCGTTGGAAGATCTTGTGGCTATAAAACCATTTTTGAAGATTTCCAAATTGGAAGTGCTACAAATAACTGGATTAAAGAAATTGAAATTATTAACACAATTATAGACAATGATACAGCCGCACAGGTTTATATTTTTCATTAGTATTTTATTTACTTTTTGTGCTGCAAATGCACAACAAGAAAAAGAGTTAGATACAACTAAGGCAAAAGATATTTTTGGAATTAGAGTTGGTGTTGACGTAAGCAAACCGATTATTGCTCTTTTTAAAGAAGATTCAAAAGGCTTTGAAATTGTTGTTGATGCACGTGTTTACAAAAATTTTTATGCAGCTATTGAGTTTGGGCATGACAATGTAACTACCATTGAAGATTACTTAAATTTTACTTCAGAAGGCTCTTATGTTAAATTTGGAGGTAATTACAATGCCTATGAAAACTGGGCTGGGATGACAAATGAAATTTATGTAGGTGCACGTTATGGTTTGAGCTTTTTCAATCAAACGTTAAATAGCTATACGCCCAATATTTACGGAACTTATTTCGTGTCTGAAACGGTTGAGCCAAACACAGAATACACAGATTTAAGTGCTCAATGGATTGAATTTATTTTAGGAATTAGAGCTGAGACATTAAAAAACGTTTATATGGGTTTTAGCATCGGTTTTAAATCTATGATCTCGTCAAAAGAGCCTGAAAATTTTCAAAATTTATACATTCCTGGATTTTATAAAGTTTCATTGAATAATTTAGGGTTTGGATTCAATTACACACTAACCTACTTAATTCCTTACGCAAAAAAGTAACTATTTTTTTGTACTTTTAATTTTTTAAATTTTTTATTTTATGGAAAATATACCAAGTGTAGATCTGTCTGATTTCTTATCCGGAAATGAAGCAAGAAAACAAAAATTCATAAAAGAAATTGGCGAAGCATATGAAGAAATTGGCTTTGTAGCACTCAAAAGTCATTTCTTATCTGATGAACTTTCTGAAAAATTATATCAAGATGTAAAAGCATTTTTCGATTTATCAGAAAAAATAAAAGAGTCTTATCAAATTGATGGTATTGGTGGACAAAGAGGTTTCACTTCCTTCGGAAAAGAAAGTGCAAAAGGTAAAAAAGAAGGCGATTTAAAAGAGTTCTGGCATTTTGGACAAGAAGTGGTTGGAAACGACAAGCTTAAAGCTGAGTACCCAAAAAATGTATGGGTTGATGAAATTCCAAGTTTCAATAAATCTGGAATGGAAGCCTATAAAATGATTGAAAAAACAGCAATTTATGTGCTACGTGCGTTGGCTTTATATGTTGGTTTAGATGAATTTTATTTTGACAAATTTGTTATCAACGGCAACAGTATTTTGCGACCTATTTATTATCCTCCAATTAAAGGTGAACCAAAAGGAGCTGTGCGAGCCGCTGCCCATGGAGATATTAATTTAATAACACTTTTAATGGGTGCATCAGCTGCTGGTTTAGAAGTTCAAAATAAAAAAGGCGAATGGATTCCTGTTACTGCATTACCAGAACAATTGGTGGTAAATGTAGGTGATATGTTAGAGCGTTTAACCAATAATAAATTGCGTTCAACCATTCATCGTGTGGTAAATCCTCCAAGAGAAGATTGGGACAAGCCGCGCTATTCTATACCGTTTTTTACGCATCCTATTAGTGAAATGCCATTGAATTGTTTAGCTGAATGTGTTAATAAAACACACCCAAAAGTTTATGATGATATTACTGCTGGAGAATTTTTAAATGAACGTTTAAGAGAATTAGGTTTGTTAAAATGATTTCAAAAAAGGTAACTTCGTTTTTTACTTTCGGTTTGTTTTTGATTGTTGCAGGTGCGATTTTAACAATTACTAAAAATCCACAGGCAAATTTAGTAATCGCAATTGGTTTACTTTTTGAATTGTTTGCAGGATTGCTTTTTATTTGGAATAAAATTAAAAAATAATGAGTAAAAAAAAATTAACAAGTTTAGACGATTTAGGTGGATTTGTTTTTTCAACAAATAACAATTTCGAATTCCAAAATGAAGAATCTGAAGAAACTTTAGCCCCTAAACAACAATATTTGGAGGCACATTTTTCAAACAAAGGAAGAGGCGGAAAAACAGTAACGATTATCACAGGTTTTGTGGGTGAAGAAGATGATTTAAAAACCCTTGGGAAATTATTAAAAACCAAATGTGGTGTTGGCGGAAGTGTAAAAGACAATGAAATTGTAATTCAAGGAAATTACAGAGATAAAATAATGGAAATCCTTAAAAAAGAAGGATATAATATCAAACGCGTTGGCGGATAAATTATGAATAAAATAGCAGCCTCAGAACTAATTCTGAATCCAGATGGAAGTGTTTACCACTTAAATTTAAAACCTGAAAATGTAGCCACCAACATTATTTTTGTTGGTGACCAAAATAGAGTTCCAAAAATAACAGCTCATTTTGATTCCATAGAATTTGAAACGCAAAAAAGAGAATTTCGAACCATTACAGGAATGTACAAAGGAACAAGAATGAGTGTTATTTCAACGGGAATTGGACCTGATAATATCGATATTGTTATGAATGAGCTAGATGCTTTATTCAACATTGATTTAGAAGCACGTATCGTAAAAAAATCCCATACTGCATTAAACATTGTTAGAATTGGAACTTCGGGTTCATTGCAAAGTGATATTCCGGTTGACAGTTTTGTTTTGGCAAAATATGGTTTAGGTTTTGATGGCATGTTGCATTCCTATGATTGTGAACATATTTTAGAAGCAGATTTTGAAGATGCTTTTATAAAACACACCAATTGGAGTCCGAGAAAAGCGAGACCTTATGTTGTAAAAAATAGTGAAGAATTACAGATAAAATTAACCAGCGATAAAGTATTTATTGGTGTAACAGCAACAGCAGTTGGTTTTTACGGACCACAGGGGCGCGTATTGCGTTTGGCTTTAGAAGACCCTAAATTAAACAGCAAAATAGATAGTTTTGATTTTAAGGGGGTGAAAATTACAAATCTTGAAATGGAAACTTCAGCAATTTATGGGTTGTCGAAATTACTAGGTCATAATGCTTGTTCTATGAATGCTATTATTGCAAACAGAGCCAATGGAACTTTCAGTGAAGACCCTTATAAACCTATTGAGGAGCTTATTGCTTACACATTAAATAAATTAAGTGAATAAAAAATAAATTGTATATTACACCGTTTATTACTTAAAACCCTATAAAAATTATGAAAAAAACAATTTTATATACCATCGGAATCTTTTTAATTTCTTTTTCTCTAATCAACTGTGGTTCAAGCAAAAAAGGTTGTGGATTAACAAGTGATGCTCAAAAAATAGAACAAAACACCACTGCAAATACAACTGTAATTGTTGCAGTAAAATAATGAACCTTTTTACTTTAAAATATATAAATCCGCTTTTTAGCGGATTTTTTTGTTAAATCTGGTTATTTAAATTTTAAATTAATTTAAATTTAGAACTTCAATATAAATGCTACCTATACTTACATGAAAACTTTAAAAAACATTTTAACCACCTTATTATTATTTGTTACTTTATTTGGATCAGCTCAAACTAAAAAATCTTTTTTCACTTTAAATCCAACGCTAACACCAAATGCTGAAGCCATTATATTCAGTTACGAAGGCGATCTGTGGAAAGTAAATACCAACGGTGGAAATGCCTACCGACTTACAGCTATGGAGGGCGAAGAAACCGCTCCAAGTGTTTCCCCTAATGGTCAATGGCTGGCATTTTCGAGCAATCAATATGGGAATGATGATGTTTATATCATGCCCATAAATGGTGGCGAAATAACACAACTTACTTTTCATGAAAGCAACGATTTGGTAAGTTCCTGGAGTTGGGATAATAAAACAATTTATTTTACTTCAAGCAGAAATAATAATATTGCTACTTACAGCGTAACAATCGCAGGTGAAACGCCAAAACGTTTATTCGACCACTTTTTTAATACGGTTCACAATGTGGTTGAAAATCCTTTAAACGATGAAATATTTTTCAATGAATCTTGGGAAAGCAGTATTTTCGCACATAGAAAACGTTATAAAGGCGATTACAACCCTGACATAAAATCGTACAATTTAAAAACCAAAGAATACAAAGAATACACCGACTATAAAGGAAAAGATTTTGGTGTTACATTCGATAAAAATGGAAAACTATATTTTAAATCTGACGAAGCGAATGGTGAGTACAATTTATACTCGTTGGAGAATGGTAATAAAAAGCAATTGACCAATTTTACAAGCTCCATTATGTGGCCAAAAGTGAGTGCGAATGGTGAAAAAATCGTTTTCAGAAAAGATTATCAAATTTTTGTTTATGATGTTAAAACCGGCAAAACAATTGCACCTGATATTCAAATTTATTCAAACAACACCTTAAATAAAGAACAAACCTACAACGTGAAGGGAGAAATAACCTTTTTTGATGTTTCCCCAGATGAAAGAAAAATGGCGTTTGTATCAAGAGGTAAATTATTTGTTTCAGACATTGAAGGAAAATATATAAAAGAAATTGAAACTAATTTCAAAGAAGCCGTCCAAGAAGCTAAATGGCTTGCTAACAATAAAACTATCATCTATTCACAGTCGGTTAATGGCTATTACAATTGGTTCACTGTCAATGCTGATGGTTCTTCAAAAGAAGAGCAGTTAACTAACGATACAATGAACAATCGTCAGCTAACTTTTAACAGTGATCGTACAAAAGCTGTTTATTTAAGTGGTAGAAACAATATTTGTTTGTTAGATATGAAAACATATAAAAGTGAAGTAATTGTTAGTGATGAACTTTGGGGTTTTTACAATTCAGATCCGCTTTTTTCACCTGATGATAAATACATACTTTACAACGCTAAACGTGATTTCGAAAACGATATTTTTGTCTATAATTTAGACACAAAAAGTATTATAAACCTTACAAATACTAAAGTTTCTGAGTCCTTTCCAATTTGGTCTTCAGACGGGAAATACATTTATTTTGCCTCAGATAGAACACAACCTGGCTACCCTTTTGGAACTAACAATGGGAAAATTTTCCAAATGGCTTTAGATAAATACAATACGCCATTTAAAATTGAGAAATACAATGATTTATTTAAAGAAGATGCGGAAAAGGAAGCTAAAAAAGATAAAGATTCAGCTGATAGTTCTAAAAAAGAGAAGCCTGTTGTAAAAATCAACACAACAGATTTAATGGAGCGTTTGAATCTTATAAGTCCTCAATTTGGAGAGCAAGAAAGTCCTGCAATTTATCAGAAAGATAATAAAACCTATGTATTATATTTATCAAATCATAGCGAAGGAAAATCTCAACTTTGGAAAACAACTTTAGAACCTTTTGAAAAAGATAAATCAGAAAAATTAAGTGACAAAACCATTCGAAATTATCAATTCGTAAAAGCTAAAAAAGGGAATTACATTTTAATTAGCGGAACCATAAATACAATTGATATTGCTGAAAGTAAATTAAAAGAAATTGAAATTTCATATAAATTTAACAAATCACTTTCAAAAGAATTTATTCAAATGTATTATGAAGCTTGGGCTGGAATGGAAGAAAATTTTTACAATGAAAATTTTCACGGTCAAAACTGGCAAAAATTACGAGATCAATATGCCACTTATTTGCCTTATGTGAGCAGCAGAGCAAATTTACGATTGATTTTTAACGACATGTTAGGCGAGCTAAACACTTCTCATTTCGGTTTTAATTCGAGTGGTAATGAAGAAGATATTTATCATGGCAGTAAAACATTAGCTACTGGAATTATTTTTGAAAATAACAGTCCTTTTATAGTTGACCGCATCGTAAAACAAGGTCCAACTGATTACTCTGATATCAACATAAAAAAAGGAGATCAACTGGTTGCTGTAAATGGATTAAAAATAAATGACACAGAAAATAGAGAATTTTATTTTTCAAGTCCAGATTATAGTAATGAAATGACACTGACCTTTTCAAGAAACAAAAGTGAATTTCAAGTAAATATTCATCCAGCTTCAAACAATAGTGTGCGCGATTTAATTTATGATGAATGGCAAGATAGCAATCAGCAATATATCAATTCAAAATCAAATAATAGAATTGCTTATGTTCATATGAAAAATATGAGTGATGAGGAGTTGCAGAAATTTAAAGAAGATTTGGTGAGTGAGGAAGCTTATAAAGATGGTTTGGTTTTAGATTTACGTTACAATCGCGGTGGTAATGTACACGATGAAGTGTTGAAATTTTTAAGTCAAAAAACTTATTTAAACTGGAAATATCGCGAAGGAAAATTAACAGGACAAGCAAATTTCAATTATGGAAACAAACCAATTGTATTGCTAATTAACGAACAATCGTTATCTGATGCTGAAATGACTGCCGCAGGTTTTAAAGAATTAAAATTAGGAACCATTGTAGGTACTGAAACATACCGATGGATTATTTTCACTTCAGGAAAAAGTTTGGTTGATGGTTCATACTACCGTTTACCTTCTTGGGGTTGTTATACCTTAGATGGCAAAAATTTAGAAGCTGAGGGTGTTACGCCTGATGTATATGTTGAAGAAAATTTTAAAGACCGCTTGGATGGTGATCAACCACAGTTAGATAAGGCTATTGAAATTATTTTGAATACATTATAACGAACAATATTAGGTACTCTAACCATAATTATCACTTCTTCCTTAAAAAAAAAGTTATAATTGGTCATTATTCTTTCATTTAAGATATAAGTGCTTATCTTTGCAGCGTTTAAAAAATAAGAAAATGGAAAACGGATTATACGCAAAATTTAACACCTCAAGAGGTGCAATAGTTGTAAAATTAGAATTTGAAAAAACACCGGGAACAGTAGGTAACTTTGTTGCTTTAGCTGAAGGTAAATTAGAAAACAAATCAAAACCTCAAGGAACACCATATTTTAATGGATTAAAATTTCATAGAGTTATTGCAGATTTCATGATTCAGGGCGGATGCCCTTTAGGAACAGGAACTGGCTCACCTGGTTATAGTTTTGATGATGAATTTCACCCAGATTTAAAGCATGACGAACCTGGAATTTTGTCTATGGCGAACTCTGGTCCTGCTTCAAACGGCAGTCAGTTTTTTATTACGCATGTTGCAACTCCTTGGTTAGACAATAAACATACTGTATTTGGTAAAGTTGTTGAAGGGCAAACTATTGTTGACGCCATTAAACAAAATGACATATTAGAAACGCTGGAAATTATTAGAGTTGGCGAACAAGCTGAAAATTTTAATGCCATTGAAGCTTTCAGAACTTTTGAAGGTTCAAGAGCAAAAAGAGAGGAACAAGCTAAAAAAGCTGCTAAAGAATCAATGGATAAACTTTCAGCAGGATACGATGAGACTCCAAGCGGTTTGCGTTACAAGATTTTACAAGAAGGAAATGGTAAAAAAGCAACTACAGGAGCGAATGTTTCTGTGCATTATAAAGGCCAATTAGCTGATGGTACTGTTTTTGATTCATCATACCAACGCAAGGAACCTATTGATTTTCAGGTTGGTGTTGGACAAGTAATTGCTGGCTGGGATGAAGGTCTTTTATTGTTAAAAGTTGGCGATAAAGCACGTTTTGTAATTCCTTCAAATTTAGCTTACGGCAGTCGTGGTGCTGGAGGTGTTATTCCTCCTAATGCAACTTTAATATTCGATGTTGAGTTGATGAGTGTTAAATAAATTGTAACAAATAAGTTTAAAAAACGTCTAAATCTTAAATGGTTTAGACGTTTTTTATTTAAATTTACATATACTTACTTTCATGAAACTTAGAATCTCAATCCAATTTTTTTTATTTTTATTAATATTAAGTTGTAGTAACAACTTAAATAGTAATGATTTTATACAAAAAACTTCTGGTCATTATTTATACAATTCAGATGAAGTTGTCGATGTGTATTTTGAAAATTCAATACTTTATATAAATTGGCGAGGTGCTGCAAAAATTGAACCCTTAAAAATTAACGACAGTACTTTCTTTGTTAAAGAAATGAATCAAAAAGTTCAATTTATCACGAATCCTGAAAATGATAAAGCCTATATGATTTTTGTTCCAAAAAATGAAAATGATACAATTGAGTTTAAGTTTAAAAAATTAGATTTAAATGAAAAAATCCCAAGTGAATATTTAGAAAGTAATCAGTTCGACAAGGCATTGGAAGCTTATTTAATTATTCAAAAAAACGATTCTTTAGATAGTGCAATTGATGAAAATAATTTTAATAAATTAGGGTACACGGAATTGCGCGATAAAAATTATGAAAAAGCATTGCTGGTTTTTAAAATAAATGTGGCGTTGTACCCAAACAGCGCAAATGTTTATGACAGTTATGCTGACGCTTTAAAACAAACTGGAGATACTTTACAAGCCATTGAATTTTATAAGAAATCCTTAGAGATTGATTCAGGCAATCAACGCGCAAAAAGGTTTATTGAAAAATATGATAAAAAGTAACTGTTAGTTGATAGTTTATAGATACTAGATATTAATTACCAAATAATAAATTAATGATCTCTTTTACTGCCTCTACCTTCTTCTTTTTTACTTTCTTTATGAGTAGGTGGCTTTAAACTATAGGAAAAACTAAGCATGGCATACATACCAATATTTTTTCTAAAAATTTCTTCATAAGAATCGGCATCACTTCGAATATCAACACCAACATCTTTATTTAAAACATCAAAAACCTGTAATTTTAAATTTCCGCGTTTTTGCTTCATAAACACATATTCAACAGCCATATTCCAAATAGGAATAGATTGTGAATCAAAATTGCTGTCGGCATACATCGTATAATCAAATTGAGAATTAAAATTGAAACTATTGGTAATGTCCCAATCAAATTTTCCAAAGTAATTTTGCTCAAAATAATTATTGGTTTCTTGAAATGAATATTCAGTTTTATTTACATTGAATTTGGCCCCAACCGTTATATCAAAAACATTCTTATTGATATTGCTAAAACTCAACCCTGCTCCCGTTCCTTTTGATTTTGTTTCATTATAATCGTTATCAATTATAGCTGTTCGGTCGAACATATTAGCATCCAATTTAATGCTATATCTGACATTGATTTTACTTATTTTTCGACTAAAATTCACACTTCCATTTAATTTGGAAGTGTTCCCATAGTTCTCAAAAGTTGAATAACGAATCCTGTTTTCATCATAATAAATTTTAGAAACAATCGCATTTGAAGATTTTACATAGGCAAAATAAGTATAAAAATTATTGGCACTTTTGTAACTATGTGTATAATATCTAAGATTTAGTGTATTTACCTTTGAAGGTGTTAAATCAGGATTTCCAAACGAAATTCGTCGTGGATTAAAGTCATTCACAATAGGTGAAAGTTGTTTAATTGAAGGTAATACAACCGATTTATAATATTGAAACCTCAATCTTTTTCCTTTTTCATACTCATAATTCACAGAAATTTTTGGAAGCAAATTTTTATACACATTTCTCACAATTAATTCTTCATCTAAAGTTAAATTTTGCTTATCAACATCGTATGAAGCTTCTGCGTTTATCTGAAGTTTTTTATTGCTATACAAATAACCTAATTGATTGTTATACTGCTGCCCAAAATAATTTTGAAGATATTCAAACGGCGTTTGTTCAAGATCATCAATAATTTTTATTTCATACAACCCAATTGCTCTATTTTCATTATTTATGGTACTTGTAAAATTGATATAATTATTTTTGAAAATTGGTTCTGTATACCTAACATTCAAATTGTATTTAATAGCATCATTCGTATCTTCTTGCGTAATAATTTCTTTAGATTCGTAATAAGCAGACGGATTGGAAATATTGTATTTGTTTAAGGACAACTGATAATTTGTATCGAAAAAATCTACATACGAAATCCCTGAACTTATTCTAAAATTCCGACCAGATTTGTCTAATTTTTTTCGATAGGAAGCGTTTAACCATCCGTTTTTGCGATCATCATTACTACGTGTAATACGGTCGGTGCTCGTATCTTCTTTACCAATATCATCAAAATAAACAGTCGAATTGATATTGTCTGTACTTCTATCATCACTTTTAAAATTTCCTCTAAAAGCCAAATAAGCATCTTTTTTTGAACGATCCCTTAAACTAAAACTCGCATTATGATTGTTAGAAACACTTTCGCTTTCATTTTTAATTTGTGAATCGAATGAATCATTGCTGGTAAATTCAGTTCTATTTGCCAAGCTTTCTTGCTTGTTGTCGGTATAATTGTAATAGTAATCAACGTTTAAATTAAAATCGGGTTTAAACTCGTAATTGTAATTTACACCAGCCGTACCTGTTGTTAAAAAACCACTATCGTTTCTATCTTTGGTACCATCGCGCTGAAATATGGAAGCACCCGTATTATTGATATTATTTAAATTTCCAAACACCGCAAATTGCGTTTTTTTGGTAAAACTATTCACATCAAAATTAGTTGCATAGCGGTCGTTTGTACCATAACCTGCACCTGCTTTACCAAAATAACCGAACTTTTTACCGGGTTTTAAAACAAGATTGATAACTTTATTTTTTTCGCCATCTTTTATCCCTGAAACGCGACTATCGTCACTACTTTCTTCAATAATTTCAATACTTTCAATGGCATCGGCCGATAAATTTTGAAGTGCAATGGTTGGATCATTATTAAAAAACTCCTTCCCATCTACTAAAATTTTTGTTACAGTTTGCCCTTGTGCAATTACAGTCCCGTCTGTTTCGACTTCTATTCCAGGTAATTTTTTAATCAGTTCACCTACATTATCATCTTGCCTCACTTTAAACGCCTTGGTATTAAAAGCCACCGTGTCTTGCTTAATTTTTATAGGAACAAAGGCACTTATTACAACTTCATCCAAACTATTTACTTCACGATTTAAAACAATAGTATCTAATTTTATGTTGTTTGTTTCAATTGTTATTGTGGTTTGCTGTGCTTGATAAGTCATTAAATATATTTGAAGCAAATACCTTTCTTTTTTGATATCTGTAATTTCAAATTTCCCGTTAACATCTGTTGAAGTATATTTTACCAGTAACGAGTCTTTGGGCTGTAATAATGCAACCGACACAAATTCAAGTGGTAATTTATCTTCATCAACTACAATTCCCTTAAGCGTTTGAGCTCCTATTTTATTAAAAGAAATAAGTAAAATGAATAGTATTATTTTATAATAATGATGAAGCATTAATTCTTAAAAAATTATGTAATAGTGTTAAATACTGTTTTTTTAATATCTTTAACACAGGTTTTATGAATATTCAAATTTATAACATTAAAATCGTTTGATTGTTAATTATAACGTTAACGTATGTTAACTTTATTAAATGAAATAAACACTCTTGAAAAATGAAAACTTTACAAAACTGGTTTAGTGACTATGCCAAAAGTCATCAACACAAAACAAACCAAGCCATCCATTATATTTGTGTACCAGCTATATTTTTTAGTATTGTTGGTATGTTGATGAGTATACCTTCCCAATTTATCGCTGAAAAATTACAATTCAATAACCTAATTATTGAAAATTGGGCAACAACTATATTAATTTTCTTAATGGTATTTTATATTCGATTGTCTTTTTCAATCTTTATCAAGATGTTTATTTTTTCAATTATTTGTTTGGTTGGTAATTATTATTTATCGTTGGTTTTACCGCTGTTTTATACTTCACTCATAATTTTTGTAATTGCCTGGATTGGACAGTTTTACGGACATCAATTGGAAGGAAAAAAACCATCATTTTTTAAAGATCTGCAGTTTTTATTAATAGGGCCGGCTTGGGTTTTCGAAAAGCTTTCCAACAAAAATTAAATTATTTCAATGAAAATATTTTGCAGTGTAATCTTCATTTTTTTTGTTACTTTTTTAAGTGCACAAG